>Ga0209501_10002722_pt1 | contig 18308 bp, 17 predicted proteins | sample ArcticOcean_MG_C_4_FD_187434 | JGI IMG/M metagenome (GOLD analysis project Ga0209501, IMG submission 187434) | Marine microbial communities from western Arctic Ocean - ArcticOcean_MG_CB4_134 (SPAdes) (version 2) | ecosystem: Environmental > Aquatic > Marine > Oceanic | place: Arctic Ocean...
CAATTACCACATATTCATGATAAGGGTCCCAGTACACTAATTTTTATGGTATATTTTTGTAAAAATTGGAAAGTAGGAGATCCTGGAGGAACTTATGTAGCTACTAAAGATGATGAATCAACACTAGTTTTTGAGCCTTACAATTTGGACAATTCTGCTATTGTCTTCCACGATGGACCATTTGCTGCACATGGAGTAAGACGAATAACTAAAGATGTTGAAAGACGAGGAATTCAGATTTACCTAGAAGAATATTCTCCAGAATCAGGATGGTCAGAAAATAAAAAAGAACAAGAATTAATAGAATTATAAAATTGTTAAATCAAAAGAGAGTAATTAATAAAAATAAATTCAGTTAAATAAAAACAATTTTTTAATTATAATTATGATTGGATGTATTATTCAAGCTAGAATGAGTTCAATCCGCTTACCAGGAAAGATAATGAAATTATTAGATAAGAAAAATCCAAGTTTGTATTATACAATAAATCAATTAAAGAATTCTTCAAATTTAGATAAAATTTTCATAGCAACATCAGATCTTAGTGAAGATGACATAATTGAAGAATTTGCAAAAAATAATAAAATTGCATATTTTAGAGGAAATTCAGAGAATGTTTTGGATCGATTTTATGAATGTGCAAAAAAATTTCAATTAGAAACAATTGTAAGAGTAACTGCAGATTGTCCATTAATTGATCCTAAAATTGTAGATTCATTCATTAAAATTTTTAATTCTGGTAAATATGATTATGTTCACAATATGGAACCAAGAACATTTCCTGATGGTTTGGATACAGAAGTTTTTAGTTTTAAAATTTTAGAAGAAGCACACAAAAATGCAAAATTACCATCAGAGAAAGAACACGTAACACCATATTTTAGAAATAATAAAGATAAATTTAGGATTAAAAATGTCATTAGTAAAAAAAATATGTCATCCCATAGATGGACATTAGATTATCAGGAGGATTTAGATTTAATACGAAATATAGTTAAAGAAATTAAAAATAGACCAATTTTAATGAATGATATAATTAGTTTATTTAATAAAAAACCAAATATTTTTGAAATAAATAAAAAATACTTAGCAAATGAAGGATTAACACGTTCATTAGAAAAAGATAAGGAATTCTTAGCCTCAAATAACAAGAAAAATATTAGATAGTATTAAATTTAAAGTAAATATAAAAATAAAATCAATGAATTCAAATTTTGTTGCATTATGTTATCACTACATACGTAAAGACATCAATGATCCATTTCCTCGATTATTAGGTACAAAAATAAATGATTTTAGTAATCATGTAGAAATGCTAAAAAAACAATTTACAATTTTATCCTTAGAAAAAATTCACTCAATGTATTATAAGGAAAATGAAATATTAAAAAATAAAACTGGTTTAGCAATAACATTTGATGATGGCTTGTCTGATCAATTTGAGGCTGCAAAAATTTTATCAGAGAATAATATTTCAGGAATATTTTTTATTCCCACATGTATTGTAAATGAAAAATTACCAGCAAACCCAATAATATTACATTATGCAATTGCAATTCATGGAGTAGAGAAATTCATTGATGAATTAAAACGAGTATTTTATGAAATGATGATAGAAAATGAAAACAAAATACCAGAATTTAATAAAGAAAATGATAATGTTTGGAAAATAATTGACGATATTAAAATTCTATTATATTATAAAATAAAACCGGATGAAACTAGAAAAATTTTGCTTGAAATATATAAAAGATTAATCGTAAAAAATAATATTACAGTAGATGATATGCATCTTACAAAAATTCAAATAAAAAAATTATTAGATATGGGTCATAGTATTGGTTCACATTCACATTCACATATTTCTGTTGCAAATTCAGAATTATCTAAATTACAATTAAAAGAGGAATTAATTGAACCAAAATTGATTTTAGAAGCAGAATTTGATACAAATGTGATATCTATGAGTTATCCATTTGGAGAATCAAAAGATTGTCTTAGTGCTCAAAGTTTAATTGAAAAAACAAATAGTTATGAATTAGCTTTTACTGTTGAACATAAATTAAATACAAAAAATAATTCACCTTTAGAAATTGGAAGATATATGGTACATAGTTCAGATAATTCCCATAAATTAAATAAAATACTAAAAAATGAAAAAATATCATGAAAGCTGTTATTTTTACAAGTAATTCTATAAGACACAAATTTTTTGCAAATTCATTAAAAAATTATGTAGATGATTTGTTAATAGTTTCTGAATGTAGAGAAAATGATGAATTTAATGAATCATATGGAGAAAATGATAAGATTACAAAACATTTTAAAAATAGAAATAAAATTGAAAATGAATATTTTAAAAGTAGTGATGAATTTAATAGTAAATGTATACCAATTTTGTATAAAGAAGTTAATCATAATTTTATTTATGAAAGAATTAAAAAATATGATCCCGATGTTATGATAGTTTTTGGTTCATCAATAATCAAAGAACCACTTTTATCATTAAGTAAAAAAAATAAATTTTTAAATTTACATTTAGGATTATCCCCATATTACAAAGGAAATGCAACAAATTTTTGGCCATTTATTAATAATGAATTAGAATTTTTGGGTTCAACAATTTTGCATATTGATTTAGGTATTGATACTGGTGATATAATTACACATGTAAGGCCAAAAATAGAAAAAAATGATAATGTACATACAATTGGATGTAAAATTATTCAAGAAAGTGCAAAAAAAATGGGAATGATTTTAAATTTAATTAAAGAAAATAAAGAAATTAATCGCATCCCACAATGGAATACAAAAAATGAAAAAATTTACAAATTAAAAGATTTTAATCAAGGTATACTAGAAGATTATTTAAATAAAATTGAAAATGGAATCGTTCAAAAATTTCTTTTGGAAGAAGAAGAAAAATTTAAAATAATTAATTCAATTGAAGCAAAATAATTAAAAATTAATACAAATTACCATGCAGTCCAACCACCATCTACAATTAGATTTGAACCAGTCATGTAAGACGAAGCATCAGATGCTAGAAAAACCATAGAATCCACATATTCATCTTTTTTTGCCATCCGACCTAATGGAGTCTTTTTAGAATATTTTTTTATAAAATTAAGATCCTGATTATTTTCTACTCCCCCAGGAGAAAAAGTGTTAACCCTAATTCCAGTTCCTTCCCAATAAGTAGCCAAGTATCTAGTAAGATTCAAAATTGCACTTTTTGTTGCAGCATAAAAAATTGCTGAGTTTTGACCACTTTTTCCGTATATTCTTTGATCAGGACCAACTAATCCATATGTTGAAGATATGTTTATGATATTACCAAATTTTTGTTTAATCATTTGTTTTCCAATACTTTGACAACACAAAAAAACACCAGTTAAATTAACATCTACTGCTTGATTCCATATTTCAAGTTCAAGATTCTCAAATCCAGAAGATCTAATTTTTGAATTACCTTGATATGCGGCATTATTTATTAAAACATCAATTTTAGAATATTTTTTTAATATAGATGATGTCATTGATAAAATTGATTCTTTTTTTGTCAAATCTAGTTTAATTGACATCGGTTTTGTAGAAAATTTTTTTTTAATTTTATTTTCAAGACTTTTACATTTTGTTTGATTTAAATCAGCTAAAACAACATTGGCACCAGATTGACTTAATCCATATGCATATTGAGTTCCAAGTAAACCAGCAGCGCCAGTAATTACAATAACTCTATTAGATAAATCAAATAATTTATTAATATTCATAGGCCTACTTATACTCAATAATTCATAGAAGTTATAAGTTATGCATAAAAAATATCATAAACAATGAAAACAAAAATAAGATTAATAAAAAAAAATGAAATTTCAATATTATATGATCATTTAAAAGAATTTTTAGATACACCAAATGCCAGTACGACAGGGAGTCATCTCCCAAAATTTGAAAATTCAGAAAGATTTGTAAAAAAATATTTTTTTGAGAATGAAAATCATGAATATGATAAATGGTATATGGTATTAAATGAAGAAGATGTAATTATTGGAAATGTATACATTACTAAAAAAAATATGATTGCATATCACATTTTAAAGCAATATCAACAAAAAGGATATGGTGAAGAATCCATAATGTTATTGATGAAAGAAAATCCAAGAGACAAATATTTTGCCACAATTAATATTAAAAATGAGCCATCAATAAAGTTCATTAAAAAATTGGGATTTTTTGAAAGGGGGTATATTTTTGAAAAAATCATTCAAGATGGAAACAAGAAACCATAAATTATTAGTTAAATGAGACATGTTATGAAAGAAAGATTTACAAAATCTAATGAAGTAAAAAAGAAGGCAATTTCATTAATTCCTCATCAAACAGGAACATTTAGTAGACGATCAGATAGTTTTGTTGAAGGAGTATTTCCTTCATATGTTAATTCTGCCAATGGTTCACATTTTACAGATGTAGATGGAAATGAATATTTAGATTATCTATGTGGATTAGGACCAATAACATTAGGATACAATTACAAACCTGTCAATGATGCAATAATAGAACAATTGAAACAAGGAATATTATTTTCACTTCCACATCCAGTTGAAGTTGAATGTTCTGAAAAAATTTCAAAAGTCATACCAGATGCAGATATGGTAAAGTTTGAAAAATCAGGGTCCAATGCAGTTACTGGTGCAGTAAGAGCTTCAAGGTATCTAACAAAAAAGAATAAAATTGCATATTGTGGAAGTGGTGGAGTATGGCATGATTGGCAAGCAGCAATGGTTAGCAGAGACGGAGGAGTTCCAGAATTTAATAAAGAATTAATTTATGTTTTTGATTATAATGATGCAGAAGGATTAGAACAAATTTTTGAAGATAATAAAGGAGAGATGGCAGCTATAGTTTTAGAACCAACAATTTATGAAAAGCCAACAAATAATTTTCTTCAAAAAGTTAGAAAAATAGCCAATTCTAACGATGCAATTTTAATTCTTGATGAAATTGTTACTGGGTTTAGATTTGATCTAGGTGGATGTCAAAAATATTTTAATCTTAAAAGTGATTTTGTTTGTTTTGGAAAAGGAATGGGTAATGGATTACCAATAACTGCAATTACTGGGAAAACAGAATTTATGAAAACATTTGATGAATTATGGGTTTCATCAACAAATAACAGTGAAGCATTATCTTTAGCAGGAACTATAGCAGTAATTAATGAAATGCAAGAGAAGAATACAATCTCTTCATGTTGGAATCAGGGTGAAAAATTAATGCAAAGTTGGAATAAAGTAGTTTCATCCCATAATATTAAAGCAGAAATGGAAGGTTATCCAGTTAGAATGAAAATGAAATGCCTAGATTCATCAGGAAATGAATCAATGATATTAAAATCAATAATTATGCAAGAAATGGTTAAGAGAGGAATATTCATGTCACAAGGTGTAAGTTTTATTTCATATTCACATTCTTCAGAAGATATTGAATATACAATTAATGCATTAGAAGAAACCTGTAAGATAATTTCTAAGACAGATGAAAGTGAATTTCATAAATTATTAGAAGGAAAAGTTCCACAATCAGTATGGAGTATGAAAATTCCACCTACAAAAAAAAGAAATCATTAAAAAAATAGTTAAGTTTTGGATTTCATTAGTTTATGTTGATTAATTTTTGTAATATGACAGTCAGATAAATAGTCTAAAGAATCAATTTTCTCTTTAAAAAAAGATTCTAATTCAGTTTCATCTATTTCAACATCATTATAACCACCACTAAATGCAAATCGTTCAACAAATTCAGTAAAAAATTCTGCAAAATTAAAATCAATTAAATTATCTGATAAAAGTTTCATATATTTTGCTAAATCATGAGAACTAACTTTAACATTTAATGAATTTCTAATAATTTGAGGTAAACATTCAATTGAATTAGCTTTAGTTACAGATGGTAAAGACGAATAAATTGCATCACCAAAAATAATAGATGGTTTTTCATAAAATGTGGCTTCAAATGCAGAACCACCAGCTGTAGAAATTAGTAATGAACATTTTTTTTGAAGTTTCTGATCAGAAAATGTTGGATGGATTAAAGTTACATTAGGAATATCCAAAATTTGTTTATATTCAGAAATTGTTCTCCATTCTCTACTTTTTTGTGCAGGGTGTTCTTTAACTAATAATCTATATCCTACAGGTAAAGATTTCACAATATGTCGGATTAATTCTACTTGATTAGTATAATATGGTGCGTCAATTAGAATATGTCTTTCAAGAACTATTCCAAGGGGAAAATAGATGTAGGGAGAATCTAAAGAAGGAGTTTTTGAGAAATTTTTATTCATAAAAGATTCACGAATATTTTTTTTCAATAATAATTCAATTGTATTTTTAATTACAGTAAATTTTTTTCGTCCATAATAATTATAATGGGTTTGGAGATTTTTTTCAGTTGATATAAAATAATGAAAAAGTGTACGAATATTTTTCAATTTGGAATTACTAGCATGTTTTTTCCAATAATTCATAGCTAAATCACGTGTTGATGTTTTACCATTTATTGAATCTAATTCTTTACGTAATTCGTTGAAACTTCTATTTTCACAAGCAATATCATTAATATCATTAACAAAATCAAATTTTGTATCAAATTCAGAAATAATATTTTTTTTAGGAGTTTTTGGACTACTTAACATTAGTACTTTAACTCCATGAAAAATACACATTTGTCTAAATAATTCAAGATGATGGAAAGCAGATAATTTTGTTATAAAATAATCAGGTTGTACCTCTTCAAAGAATTTTTCATAAAATCTACAAATTTGTTCTATAATTGACAAAATTTCATTTGAAGAGAATTTATGGTAATTAAAAAATCCATAAAACATTCTTTCGTTAATTGCTAATTTCCAAAGATCAATATTATATTTTAATTCAAAATTTTTTAAATATTCAATATTAGGAGTAATTTTTCCATATTCATATTGATCATGAATAAACCAAGTTTTTTTGAAATTGACTAATTTTTGAGTTTCAAAGAAATGTTTTGTAGTATTAGTTATATCAACAATAGAATACATGTCACAGTCATATTTTTTTTGAAAATAATACGCCATAGAAAATTGAGTAAAATCAAAACCACACCAAAAAACAACTTTATCTTTCATAACTTAACAAATTTTTAGTTATACTTATAGATTAATTATAATTTGTATTTTAATTATTATTGATTAATAGGTTTATTCAATAAATTATATTCATGATTAATTTTATCAACAACAATATTTATTCCATTAAGCAAATCAATTTTAGTAAGATTTTTTTTGTAATTTTTTCGATTATTAAAATTTAACATTTTGTCAAGAGAATTTTTAAGAGATTTTTCATATGATAATTTTTCATAATCAATTTTAATACCAACATTTTGTTCTTTTACAAAATTATGATTTTGTTCACGAATATTTACAGAAATAGCTAAAATTGGGATATTCATAGATGCTAATTCAAAAACAGTTCTTCCATTAGATACAATTGCAAAATCGATGTCACGAGTATATTTTGCCATAAAATCTGAACCATTAACTAGAATAATATTAAAATTATTTTTTTGTAAATGTTTAACTTTTTGTTTAATCATTTTTTTATGCATATATCCAAAGCCTAAAAGTAAAATAAATTTAATACTTTTAATATTATTTTTTTCAATGATAGAAAGAGTTTTTTCAGTAATATTATTTTGATCAGTTCCACCAAAACTAATTAAAATCTTTTTTACATTTTTTGAAAGTATTTCATTTTTCCATATTCGGAATTCGTCTCTAACACAAGCATATTTTGAGCCATAAAATTCATTTAATAATGATTTTTGTTTTTCAAAAATTGGGTTAAAAACTAAATTAGCTAATTTTCTACCCTCACCTCGATCTTCAAAATTTATAATCATTTTAGTATGATTATGTAATTTTTTCATATATGATTCAGTTGTATTTAAAATATCATTAAAAATAATATCAGGTTTAAACTTGGTTATTTTTTTATTCAATTCATCATCAGATTTAAAAAATGAAACGTTGTAAAGATTATCTTTAAATTGTTTATATCCTAAATTACGATTTTTATGCATTAAAATCATAATTTCATCATTTCGGAAATAATTCAAAATTGTTAGCATATTAAAAACATGACCCATACCAATTTTTACTGTAGAATCAATTCGTACCAATATTTTTTTCCGATTTAGAATTTGTTCAAAAGTTCCAAAATCATGATATGAATTTAATGAATGAATTTCATCATTAGAAAGTTTTAAACCATAAAATGGGGAAACAAAATTTCCATTATTTTTAATAAATTGTTTTGTATTAAATCCAACAATTCTATTTAAAATACCTAGAGGTTTTTTTGATGGATTAAGTTTCAATAGTTTTTTAGAATTTTCTACTTCATATCCTAATTTGGAATCAATAATACTAGCAATACCAAATATTGTTGGTTCCTTTTTTTCTAAATTTTTAAAGAAAGTATTGATTGTACTAATTTTGATTAGAGGTATTTTAGGATGGAGTACTAAACATTTTTTATAATGAATATTCTCTTTTTCTAATTTTTTTAATGTATCTAAACATATTTCTTTTACAGAAGTTGAATTTTTAGTTAATACTTTTGGTCGCTTGATATATTTTGCACCGTAAAGAAGTGCTAATTCACGAATTTCCTCAGAATCAGTTGAGACCAACACATCAGCTTTTTTAAATTTTAATGCAGTTTTTACAATATAATATAATAGAGGTTTATTATTTACTAATCTCAAATTTTGTCTGGAAATGACATCATCACTACCTTTTCTAGCCATAATAAGTATGAGTAATTTTTTGTTCATTGTTTTTGTTGTATATGATCCCATTCTAATGTTACATCTTCATCTATGTCTACTTTAGCAATAGAACCAATAATTTTTGAAAAGAATTTTGGAGGTATTCCAGTTCCAGGTCTTTTTATTTCTAACATAGATTCTGTAATAATAGATCCTTTAGTAATTTTTATTTTTGAAACTAAGCTACGTCTAGCATATTTTACAGCCTCAGATTCAGAATTGAAAGAATTACGTGTATCTGAACCTACACTAACTTCAGATATTCTTAATTCTAATACCAATTTTTGAAAATCATTGACATCCAAAGATAATTTATGATCAGGACTTGTAGATAATTTTTTATCATAAGTAAAATGCTTTTCAATACATTTAGATCCATAAAATGTAGAACATAACGCTGCAGTTGTACCCAAAGTATGATCAGAAAATCCAATGACATGTTCAGGAAATTGATTTTTTAAGGAACGGATCATGGATAAATTTGCATCTTCAAAATTAGTTGGATATGAGGTTATACAATGTAAAATAATAATTTCATTATTTCCTTGATTTTTAATTGAATCAACAGCTTCTGTAATTTCATCATCAGATGCCATTCCAGTTGATATAAAAATTGGTAATTGTTTTGATGCAATAAATTCAATCAATGGAATATCGGTTATATCAGCAGAAGCAATTTTGAATGCGGGTACATCAAGAGAATATAATAAATCTACACTATCATTATCAAATGGAGTTGAAAAACACATAATGTCTTTTTTTTTAGCATATTCAAAAATTTCATTCCAGTTATCATTAGTTAATCCATCAAGTTTACTAAATACATCAAATTGAGTTTCTTCATTTTTTCCATCATCCCAATATTTTGGTGCAGATTTTGTTGTTAATTTAGATGCTTTGTAAGTTTGAAATTTAATACTGTTAACATTAGATTCCTTTGCAGCATCAATTAATTTTAGAGCCTTTTCTAAACTACCATCATGATTAGCACCAGCTTCAGCAATTGTAAAACATGGTTCATTATCACCTAACATTACATTGCCAATCTTAATTTTTACCATAGATAGTTTTTAATTCTTAAACCATACTTATCAACGATTCCATTAATTTAGTACTTTTTTTATGTATAATAAAGTCAATTAATTGAAATTTAATTAAAAATATGTTATAAAAGATATATAATAATAGGAAAAATTCCAATCATGAAAACTAATTTTAAAAAATCAGAAGAGGAACCAGAAGTATCTTCACTTGAAGTAGATAAAAAAGAATTGACCAAAGAAGAATTTGAAGATTATATTTCCAAATCAGGAGCAAAAGGTTCTTTCATGGTTTACCGTTCAACAAAAAAAGATGATGAACTTGGAATGGATGAACTATAAAATATAGTAATCAAATAATACAATGACATCAGACACAAATTCATCACAATCATCAATTGAAGAAATAATGAAAAATAGGCAGTATGAATTTTTTGATGAATGGGTTTCTAATTTTGCTTTAAATTTATCAGATATTTGGAGTGGGAAATCTGCACGAGATTTAGATCCATCTAAAAATAAAAATTTAGAGAAAGGAAGTAATTCAGCAATTGTAATTGGAAGAGGTCCATCAATTAAAAAATTTGATCATCTTAAATTACTTGCAGAAAGTGATTATAAGGGTTCAATTGTTTGTTGTGATGGAAAATTAATTGATGCATTAAATGCTGGAATTACTCCAGAAAAATTTCCAAAATATTATGTTGCAACAATTGATCCATATCCTGAAATTCAAAGTTACTATGATAATAAAATTATTGATGAATATGGTTCTAAAATTAAAGGGATTTTTACTGTATTAACAAATCCTAAAGCAGTAGAACGTGCAAAAGTAGCAGGAATAGATATTCATTGGATTCATTCTTTATTTGATTATAATGAAGGGGAAAAATCATTTAATCAAATTTCAGCAAAAATGGTTAGAGCAAAAAAACATTCAAACGGATTACCAGGAATACAAACTGGAGGAAATGTAGGGACATCAGCTTGGTTTATTGCATGGCAGATTTTAAAATGTAATACAGTAGGATTAATCGGAATTAATCATGGATGGGAAGAGGATGATTCATGGGAAAAAATACTTTGTCATGGAAATTTTGATCTTTTAAAAAATATTGATCAGAATGATCCTTCATTAAAACAATTATTTAAGAAAATTCACAATCCAGAATTTAATTGTAATTGTATTTTAGATCCAGTTTTTCAATTTTATAGTTCAGCATTGAAAGAATTTATTTCAAGATCCCCTAAATGGGTTAATACGATTAATGCAACAGAAGGAGGCTCAATTTTTGGAGATAGAGTTACGTGTGCTAGTTTTCATACATTTTTGGAAAAATACCATGATTAAAAAATTAAGAAAAACTGAATGAGGTTTAAATATAACTTTTTTAAAACTAAAACATAATTATGAAAATACTTTTTATTGTTCCAGAAATCAGATTAGATTCAAATCCAATTCATGCTCCTTTCTGGGCAGGTATATTGGCAGCAATTGTTGAACAAAAAGGAGGTCAAGTTGGCATTCTAGATCTTAATGCACTTAGAGTAAAATATGGTGAAAGCCAAGTTCCCTCTCAAATAATTATTGATGAAATTTCTTCAGAAAAATGGGACATTATAGGAATTGGAGGACTAACTACTACTTATGCAAGAATAAAAGAATTATCTCCAATAATTAGAAAATATGCTCCTCAATCATTATTTATCGGAGGAGGAGGTTGGTCAACATATAATCCTCAAGAAATTTTGCATTTAGTCCCAGAACTGGATGTTATTGTAATTGGTGAAGGGGAGGAAACATTTGGAGAACTTTATGATAAAGTTAAAAATAATTCTAAAGATTTTGATGATGTTAATGGATTATGTATTAGAGATGAAAAATTTGGATTCAGATTTACAAATCCACGAGCTTTAATTGCAGATCTAGATACAGTACCATATCCAGCATATGATCTAATGGAAACTGAAATTTATTTTAAATTTTCAGCATTACCTCTATCAGTTGAAAGTTTTAATTCAAAACGACGTATGTCTACAGTTTGGGAAAGAGGATGCCCACGTGGATGTACATTTTGTTCACATAATGGAATGTCTAGAATTGATTTACAAAATATTTATGGTGAAGGAGATAGAAAAGCAGGAGAAAAATTAGTAAGAATTTCAGATAAAGAAAACGATACTTTTCAACTTCCTGCTAGATGGCCTACTGTTGAATACGCAGTAAATAATGTTAAACTCTTAAAAGAAAAATTCAACATAGATTTTGTTTCAATTGTAGATGAAAATATGACTAGTAATTTAAAATGGACAAAAGAATTTTGTGAACTTTATGTAAAAGAAGGATTAGATAAAACTGTAAAATGGGGAACGTTAGGGGATGCACCTAGTGTTGCAGTGAAACCAGAAATTGTTCAGATAATGAATGATGCAGGTTGTGCATACATTTCGTTTGGATTTGAATCCGCATCAGATAAAGTTCTAAATGAAGATATTCAAAAAGGGCAATCACGAGTTCATTTACAAAAAACACTTGAAGCAATTAAGAAATCAGAAATGACACCAATAACTACATTCATGATAGGAAATCCTCATGAAAATATTGATGATTTGATGGAAACTGTTGATTTTTGGATTCAAAATGGAGCTGAAGTTGACCCGTTCATTTGTACTCCATATGTTGGAAGCCCATTATTTTATAATAATAAGGACTATCTTTTACACCAATACGATTCAAGATTAAAACTTGTTTCAGAAGGAAAGTATAATGTTAATAAAGAAATTGTTGAAAAATGGCAATTTGAAGCTCTTGATAAATTTATGAAAGAATGTGGTGATGCATTAAAGTATACTGCAACTGTTAGTCAATATTTCACTATTGCAGAATTATTTGCCCTTAAGGAGTTTATGTATAAACATGATACTAGAAGAATGTTACAAATGGCACATCAAAGATATGAACAAACTGGATTAAATCAATGGAAGCATAGTGAAAAATGGGATCATTATTGTGAGATTTGTACATCAGAAAAATTACTTGAAACTAGCTTTAACATGCATATCAAAAATCAATAAAATGTAAAATATCTTAAAATCAATTTCAAAAAATTTTTACAAAAATTAATTAAAAAGTAGGAAGAATGAAACATATGAAATTTATAATGCAAATGGAATCAAAGCCAGATGATATTTTTGCTCAATTGATAAATTTTTACAATATGCCCAATTTATTACCAAGACAATTAAAAAAAGTAGAAATCATAAGTAAGAAAGAAAACCAAATTATGACAAGAGAAACATTAGTGTTTAAAACAATTGTAAAAAATGAAATTGTTCAAGAAAGTACTCACGAAATAGGTAATAATGAAATTAAAACCATAATTACTTCAGGACCAGCAAAAAATTCTATAATCAATATGAAAGTAAAACAAAAAGAAAATGGATCAAATGTAGAAATCGATATTGATTTAAAATTAAGTTTAAAAGCAAAAATATTACTTCCAATTGTAAAGAAAGTGTATGCAAATTTATTAACTGGAATTTTATATAAGATAGATACTTTAATTGCAGAAAAAAAGTCAAAATAGATATGGAAAAAATATTAAACTGGGAAGAAATTTTTCAAAAATCTAGTAATTTTAAACAAAATAGTCCAACAAAATGGGCATATGTGGAAAATTTTTTTGAAGAAGAATTGTATAATGAATTATACAAAACTTATCCAAAATTTAACGAATCATGGAAAAGTGAAGATTCCTATGATAAATGTGCATATAGAAAATATTGGGGTGAAGTTGATGAAAATAAAAATCTCACACAAGAACAAGATGATAATTTTAGTGAAGCGTGGAATAAATTTTTAAAATATTTGCATAGTGATGATTTTATTGAAAATATCAGAAAATTTTCCGGAATTCCTGTTACAAAAATAAAAAAATTTCAATTTACATTAATTCGGAAAAATGGATTTCAATTACCACACATACACAATATGGGTCCATCAACAATAATCATAATGGCATATTTTTCAAAGAATTGGGAAGAAGGTAAACCAGGTGGAACATATGTTGCAACAGGGGAAGATGAATCAAAGATGGTTTTTGAACCATATAATCTAGATAATTCTGCAATGATTTTTCATGATGGACCATTTGCAGCACATGGAGTAAGACGAATTACAGATGATGTAGAAAGACGTGGTATTCAGATCTACTTAGAAGAATATTCAACAGAAAATGGTTGGTCTGGAGATAAAAAAGAACAAGAATTGATTGAATTATAGTATAATTAAAAAATAATTATTCAAAATTATAGTGTTGGTCCATATTTTTCAAATTGTGTAGGAATTCCTTCATCACCATTAGTTGCCATTTCACAATTTCGACAACGAGGAATTTCAAAGAATTTTCCTTCAAGTTGCTTTTTTCTCATATTTTTCATTCCTGATGATTTCCATAAATCCTTTAGTGATTGATTTTTTACATTGCCTATAGATAGTTCAAATTGATGATCTAAACAACATGGAGAAGCAGTTCCATCTTCAGCTATTGCAATACGAGTAAATGGTTGTTGACATATGAAAGAAGATCTATAATCAGAAGAATATGATTTCTTTTCACCAATAGTACAAGTTGGATCAATGAATTCTTGAAAACCAACACAATCAGAAATAGTTAATCCAAATTCAAGATTACTTTTCATTTCTTCTTCTGTAATTTCAGGAAATTCTATAAAATTAGTTTTAATCAAAGGACCTAAAGAATTACTTGCATCTCTTAATTCTTTAAATTTCTTAATATTAGAAACTACAGAATCAAATTTTGATAATACACGAAGTTTTTCATATTTTTCTTTATCAGGAGTATCAATAGAAATTAAAATTTTATCTAATCCAGATTCAATTAATTCAATAGATTTTTTTTCAGTTAATAATCCACCATGAGAATGAAAATGAACATCTACAATACCTTTTTCTTTTGCATATTTTATCATTTTAATTAAATTAGGATTTGACAGAGGTTCATTTAACAAATTGAGATTTATTGAAAATGTACCTAATTCTACGGCTTCATCAATTATTTTTTTATATAATTCAAAATCCATGTGAGCAGCTTTACGGAATTTTCCTTCATCGATAAGAACAGTTCTGGCACAAAAAGTACATTCGAGATTACAAACATTTGTTATTCCAATATCAAGATGTAATGGATATTCTTCAACAATCAAGTTTTTTGCATTATCTTCCCATTTTTTTCTATACTCAAAATATCGTGCGGATTGAGATTTTTCCCATTTATAATAATGAGGAGTACGAGCTTCATGATATCCCTTGTAGATATCAGCCTTAGATTCCATGAAATTTTGAGTATTACTAAGAATTTAATATTTTGTAATAAATTGTTAGTTTCATAGGCACAAAAAATTTTGTATAATTACTAAAAATACCATACAGATTTGACAAATTTATCCATTTGAAGATTTGATAGAAAATATAATTAGACAATAATTTTACAAGTTTACGTGATAATTGACGAAATTAAAGTAATTTTAGAAAAAAATGGATATGATTTAGATCCCGATACAAATGAACGTATCAGAACTATGTTAGAATCAATTAGAGATGATAATCAAATAAACAAACTTGATTACATTATTGAGTGGTTTAATAAAAAAAGAGAAGAATCAGATATGATTGTAGAAGAAATAGGTATCAAGGATCTAGAAAAATGGAATATACAAGAAAAAACAGGAAATATTTTTCATGATTCAAAAGGGTTTTTTGAAATTATTGGAGTTAAAGTTTCAAACACATTTGATAGAGAAGTAGGAAAAGAAGGTTGGACTCAACCAATGATTGCAAAAAATCCAGGAGGAATCTTAGGAATACTAATGAAAAAAATTAATGGGATTCCACATTATTTACTTCAAGCAAAAGCAGAGCCAGGAAATATTGGAAAGTTACAATTATCTCCAACATTGCAAGCAACAACAAGTAACTTACTAAAAGCTCATGGTGGAAAACGACCATTATTTGCAGAATATTTTGATGAATCAAATAGTCCAAAAATTATTTATGCAAAATGGCAATCGGAAGATGGGGGAAGATTTCATTTAAAATCAAATTACAATATGATTGTAGAAATTGAAGAAAATAAAGTATTAGATATCCCAGACTACTTTATTTGGATTACATTATATCAAATTAAACAATTATTAAAAATTGAAAATTTTATTGGACCACATGTAAGAGGAATTATTTCATATTTATAAAAAAATGAATTCAATTAAAATTGGAATTATTGGATGTTCAAGAATTGCAAAACATTCAGTAATTCCTGCAATGATTAAATCAAAATATGCAGAAATTGAAATAATTGGCAGTAGAACAGAAAATAAAGCTAAAGAGTTTTCTAAAGAGTTTGATTGTGAAAAATATGGGACATATGAAGATGTTATTAAAAATAAATCAGTAGATGCTGTTTACATTTCAACTCCAATAGGAACTCATGAAGAATGGGCTGTCAAAGCAGCATTAGAGGGTAAGCATGTTTATTGTGAAAAATCATCTACAACATCTTTTGAATCTACAAAAAAAATTCTGAATACTGTAAAACAAAATAATGTTAGAATAATGGAAGGATTTATGTTTAAATTTCACACTCAACATCAAAAAGTTAGAGAATTAATTAATAATAATAAAATTGGAGAAATGGTTTATTTTAATGGAATTTTTGGTTTTCCTAAATTTCCAGTAGATAATATCAGATATAATAAAAATTTAGGTGGAGGTTTTCTAAATGATGCAGGTTGTTATCCAATTTGTGCAAGTAGAATGATTTTTGATGATGAACCAATTGGTGTATCAGCAAATTTATCAATAGATCCAAAAACAGGGGTGGATGTAAAAGGTACGTCATTTATGACATTTAAAAATGAAAAAACAGCCTCAATTGCATATGGAAACGGTATGTACTATCAATCAAAATATAATATTTGGGGAACAGATGGAATAATAGATTTAGAAAGAGCATATTCAGTACCATCAGATTTTGAAACGAATTTGAAAATTCAATATAGTGAATCAAATGATTGGAAGAGTAAGAAAAATGAAAATTTTAAAATAAATCCAATTGATCATTTCTTAGAAATGATTAACGATTTTTGTCTAGAAATATCTAATCAAAAAAAATCTTTATTTAATTTTGAAAAAGATTTTGAAAATCAAGCTAAAGTGATGGAAGCACATAGAATATCATCACAGAAAAAGAAAATGATATTTTTAGATGAAATAAATTAAATTTATTTAATTGATTTTAGTACATTAACAACAGCATCTTGATGTTTTTTTGTTATACCAGGAAACAACGGAAGAGCTAAAATTTCATTATAAATTTTTGCAGTATTTTTAACATCAGAAGATTTTACAAATTTTTTATAAGCAGTATATTTGTGAATAGGCATCCAGTAAACAGTAGTTCTAATTCCATTATCTTTTAATTTTTTATATAATTGATCACGAGATAATTTAAAAAGTTTTGTAACTCTTATTGTATACAAATGATAAGAATGAGTTTTATCATTCACCATGTCAGGTAAAATAATTCCAGATATATTTTGTAATTTAGAATTATAGTATGAAGCTGCATTTTTTCGTAATTGATTTATTTTTTTGATTCGTTTTAATTGAGAAATTCCTAATGCACAACGAAGTTCATCCAATCTATAATTATATCCAGGCTCAATAATATCAAATATCCAAGGATAGCCTCCAGAATAGCGAGTTTTCAAAGATTTTGTCATCCCATGACTGCGTAATTGCCTAACTCTATCAGCAATTTTTTTTGAATTAGTGATAACCATTCCGCCTTCAGCAGTTGTAATATTTTTAGTTGGATAAAATGAAAAACAACCTGTACTACCAAAAGTTCCTACATGTTTAGAATTATAAAAAGTTCCTACTGCATGAGCACAATCTTCTATAATTTTTAAATTATTTTCTTTTGCAATATCTAAAATTTCTTTAATATTACAAACCTGGCCATAGATATGAACTGGAAGTATCGCTTTAGTTTTTTTTGTAATATTTTTTTTAATTTCAGAAATAGATAAGAAAAAATTATTTTTATTTATATCAATGATCACAGGTTTTGCATTACATGCTAAAATTGCATTAGCATCAGCTACAAAAGTTAAATCAGGAATAATTACTTCATCATTTTCTTTAATACCCATTGCTTTTAATGATAAATGTAATGCAGCTGTACAATTGGTTACAGCAATTGCATATTTTGATTTTGTGTATTTACAAAAATCAGACTCAAATTTTTCTAATTGGGGACCAAGAGTTAACATACTCTGGCTCAATGTTTTATTTAGAATTTTTTTATCCTCAT
>Ga0209501_10002749_pt1 | contig 18195 bp, 14 predicted proteins | sample ArcticOcean_MG_C_4_FD_187434 | JGI IMG/M metagenome (GOLD analysis project Ga0209501, IMG submission 187434) | Marine microbial communities from western Arctic Ocean - ArcticOcean_MG_CB4_134 (SPAdes) (version 2) | ecosystem: Environmental > Aquatic > Marine > Oceanic | place: Arctic Ocean...
GGAGCGCGGCCAGACACCCCCTGGGTATAAATACGCCGATCCAGCCCAGGGACGTAGTCAGGATCGGCGTATTTATACCCAGGGGGTGTCTGGCCGCGCTCCGGCAGCCGCATGAGAACATCGCTCGGCGGAACAGCGATAAACGGTGTTGATATAGAGTTCACCAGCGCGCTGGTGATGTTAGCCACGTCGTCAACATTGGTGACGCGCAGCATTGAGACAAAGTCGAGCGCAGTCAGCTCAGCCACATCTCTTACATAAATGGCTTGTAAATCAATCACTTGATGTGTCGGATGTTCCGCTTATTTCGTCTGTACTGGCGCCAAGCGCAGGCAAGGCGGCCAAAGCGGTTTCGATGGTCAAGTTCATGGTCTCCTCAAACACGCGAAGACGATCCAGGAGTGTGCGCTTTCTGCTGCCGGATGGGTCTGCTGCTGTTACGCCCTTCCATCCGTCTTCCAGGGGATCGTATCCCTCCTCGTCAGCATCCTTGCCTATAAGCTTTATTCTCTCGTTAATCATCTCAGAGACAGAGTAACCAGTAAAATAGTCCCCGGACTTTGACATGATCCTGAGAAAGGCAAGCATGTCCTCAATGGTCGAGGCGATCTGGCCCATCGCCAGATAGTCCTTGGATACACCCGCGCTAGCCAGCGCCGCTGCATCAATTTGTTGTGGTTGTTCTGTGTTTTCCGACATCAGACCTGCTTCGCGTACGTGTCCAGCGCGTCAAGCGCATTTTCTAGTGGATCTTCGCCCCTTTCATAATAGTCATCCAGCAGTGTTTTGGTCACAGGGAGAACCTGTACGAAGTCCGCGCTCCCACCAAACATGCGCATAGCCTCCTCCATCAGAGACTCCATCGAGACTTCCTGGCCAAGTGTTGACGGGCCAATCGAGTTAAGGCGAGAGAACTGCAGCCCGAGCAACATGTTATGGACAGTAGTAAGCTTCTCGCCCTTCAAATATTCGAGCAGACCGCCCACGCTCTTCACGATGTGTGCGTCATAGCCCGCATAAAGGTTTCTCAGGTTTTGCACCTCCGTCTGTAATGAATACAGCCGCTCACCGTACTGGCTATAGCCAGCGCCAGACCCAAAGAAGGCCTTGGCTTTCTTTGGCAATTCTCCGTCAGAAACAAGCACACTAAGATCTTGCCTTACTCTTGAAAGAGCAGGAAGCACCTCAAGAAACTTACTATACCCTTGCGCTACTATTTTGAAGTCCGAGATGGGGAAAGAAATATTCGCAGAGGGCAGCGGGGCGAAGGAGACGGACACGTCCTCGTTAGCGTTGGTGGAGTCCCCGCTGACACCAACAATACGGGCAATGCGCCGGTCATTCTGGAATATAACATCGTTCGGCTTGATTATGTAGCCACGGTCTGTAGGCGTCTTGGACAGGGGGAACTGTGCGCCGAGATAAAAAGCGGACGACTCTGCGTCCGTGGATCCGGTTAAGCCAAAGCCAAGCTCTGTAGCAGCAAGTTTGCTTCCGGGGTCATTGCTCCCGACAACACGCAGCTTATTACGGGTTATGTTGAGCTTGAGGGTCGGTAGGTCGGCCAGCACTTCTCCTAACGGTGTCACTCCGTCTGCAGCAAGAGCAGCCGTGCCGCCGAAGCCTGGATTCGAAAGCGCTCTAGGAACCGGTTGGGCGAGCCGTATTGCCTGGGATGTGGGGTCTTCGCCGACGGGGAGTACTGCCGCTATGTCAACGTAATACACGCCGGGCGAGAAGATCTCCGCCTTATCCCCAGCCTGGACCGGGATGTGGGTAGGGATCTTGAAGTCGGTGTCCGGCCACCAGGACGGTCCCGGCGTGGCGGTTATGCCCGTGGCGATACTCTTTACCAGGACGCCCAGGTCCAGAAGGCCCTCCGCATCTAGCGGGGGTTGCTTGATTATGTCTTTGACATAGGAATGGCCGCCAAATACGTCGCCGGACAGGTGGTGAAGGGCAGCGATTACCTGGTTTAAGAACTTGGGCCGATTGGTCCATGTCGGGCCAAATGCGCCGTAGTTAAAGGCCGCTGGCACATAATTGGGAAACGTAATCCTGGACGCTGTGCCAGCTATAGGCGCGGCTACGAGAACCGTCTCTAGGTCTCCCGTCACGCTGGAGCCCATCAAGGCTGCCGGCAAAACCGCGCTAAGACCCCATTCCAGCGTCAGCGCATCCTTAATCGGATTATCAGTATGCGCTGAAGCCAGAGTGGGGACAGTGACGGACACCAGTGTGTTGGTGTTGAGGACGGTGAAGGTGTCAAATACGCCGTCCGGCAGTATTTCGCCGTGCTGACGGTCCTCCATCATGCCAATGGGGTAGCACGTATAGCTGACCTTTACTGCGGACTCATCCAAGACAGGGAGCGGGAAGGCGAGTGAGAGCCTGCCGGTCAGGTGGTCCACAGTGCTAAAGAAAATGAGATTCCAGTCCTCGAACACAAACGTAATGCCGCCCGCAAAGGTGGCTACGGCCGGGTGGTTAGCAAGGTCGAGCGTGACCGTGGCGTTGGCGTAGTGTACAGAGCCATAGAGCAAGCCGTCGCTGTCGCTCACCAAGCCTGCTATATCCTCAAGCAGCGTGTCCACCAAGGCGGCGTTGGCGTCATAAATCTTAATCTTACCAGTCTTGACGGCGCTCGCTGCGATCTGCGCTAAATAGTCTGGCAGGAAGTTCGCCGTGTTGAGCGGATCAGCAAACGTGTAAACATGGCCTGGTGACGGCGTTGGCTCCTCCGGCACAGGATTGTAACTAACTGTGGGGAGTGCGAAGCCGACAGCGCTCGCGACACCGAATTCATTAAAGCTAAACGAGTACTCAAGCGGGTTATCGGGATCGGCCTGATTAAAAAGAAGGGCCTCTACCTGAACCGACTCCGGCTTCACATAGGTTTTCAACCATTTGTTGGTGAGCTTCTCCAGGCCAGCGCCGTAAACGTTTTCAACTGCGGTAAGCTCCGGCGGGAAGAACCTTGCCGTCCCATCGCCCGCCGCTATCTCACCAGACTCTGAATACTCGTAAAAGTCTGGCTTGATCGGCATGAACGGATATGCCGAGTGCAACGCAACGATATCGCCAGATAGCTCCTCAGAGCCCGTATTGACTGCCAGTGTTGCGGTTTCAATATTGTGGAAGATAAACGGCGAGGTCATGCCGAATAAGACGGCCGACTTATCTGGGACAATAGTCACCGGCCCGTCGAACTTCGGCTTGGTTATATCTTTGTGGCCGGTCGAGTTATTCAGCAAAGAAGACAACATAGCGCTGTCCAAGATCGCCTCGGAGACGGTTCCCGGCGTTGGCGACATGTTCGTATACCCTGTTAATACCTTCTTTGCTTTGGATATCTGTTGCGCGCGCGTGGACGAACTCAGGTCCGCCACACCAAAGGCGCTAACCGAGGCCTCAAAGCGTGATATGCCCGCCAAAAGGGTCTCGGCTATCTCCTGTATTTTATCTATTGCTGCGTCTGCTTGCTCGGTAAGCTGGGCGCTATCTGGGCCGACGGTTACGACGCCTGTCCCTGTTTTACTGCTCTCCGCAAAGGACTTCACTGTGGTGGCAAACTGGCCTGCCAGATAGTCCAGCTTGTCCGCCGAGGCGCCCTCCATCTCGTCCAGAAGAAGTAAGAGTTCGCCAACGTGTGATGGGTTTGGGGAAACGTCCTCCAGATGTATTTCAGGGCCAATCCTGGTGAGCAAGCGCACGCGGTCCAGGATGATGTCACACAGAAGAACCTGCTCTTTGGCAAATAAGGCCATGAGGCAGTAGGCAGAGTCTATATCAGCGTTCAGGGTCTTATGGATCAGGCCCCTGATCGCATGCACCAGGTCTTCGGGAGGTGTAGACGCGTTCCTGTTTACAATATCAGTGGACGGGCGGAGTGCCTTGAACTTGTTGGCAACGTTGTTCTCGGTGAACTTACCACTCATCCCCAAACTCCATGCCGCGAAGGCGCCTCGCCTCGGCCTCTGTCAGTGAGGATATTTTGGAGCGGATAACAGAGGGCTCTATATTCAGGAAACCGCAAACAGTCAAAAACGCACCGATCGTATGATCGTCGTTGTTATTAAACAACCACAGGTCGGCGTCATCCCCAAGCCGGCGCAGCTTTTTGTTCTCGTGGTCCCTGTACAAAACCCAGTCCACAGAGGCCCTCCGAACAACAGCTGCCCAGAGACGAGTATACCAGGGTATGTGCCCGTTGCCAGGGTCTAGCCCAAGCTCAAGCGGTGCTGGAAACATTCAGGTCTCCGAGTAGGGCCAGCACAGAGTCTGCAGCGTCACTTAAAACAGAGACACCGCTGCCCTCTTTCGGCGCTACCCGCTCAACCTTGATCACGAAATTCCCAATAGATACGCCGGTGACCGTAATGGAGCTGCCAGAATATGTCACCGTCGCCACATCTGAGTTCTCGTTGATGTCTTTGAGCAATACGTCAACGAGACCGTCAAGACGAACACCGCTCCGGTGAACAGTTTCCAGGTCAAGTGTTACCGAGCTTCCGACGGACACCGAAATGGTCGGGGCGCTGGTGTTAAGCAGTGAGGCGGTTGCGGTGTTCGTGTACTGAACGCTATCGACAAACGGAAAAAGAACGTCTGGCAGCGGGGCAGCAAGAAGCTTTGGAACTACTATTGTTCTGGAGATGTTAGTGTACCCTTCCATGTACACCGAATACCGCGCTCCTTGAATAAGGTCAACAGATGTATAGCCGGACACGTCTGTTTCGACCAAAATGGATTTAGGCACAATCGCGTGCGCAGTGTTATTTCCAGAGTAATGGACCAGGGTGGGGATGCTGTTCTCTGAGAAATGAAGGCTTACCTTGGACAGCGGTCTCCCATATGGGTCTACAAACGTTCCAGAACACCGACAAAGGTGTCCGTCAGTGGCTTGTGGGAGATCTGTAGAGTCAATGAGCACGTCGAAGTAGTTGTTTCCGACGGCTGCCCCGTTGGCGTCTGTATCAGAGGCGCTTACCTTTTGTAGATTACCGTCTGTTACCTTCGCAGGGCCGGCGGGGGTGATGTGTATCTCGTAGTCGCCGGGGTCCAGATTGGCCAAAAAGACAGAGCCAGCGGCGTCGGTTGTACCGCTGCCCAGGGGGCCAGTGGTCCCAACGGCATGAATCGACACGAACACACCACCGATCACTCCGGTCGTAGGATTAAGAGCGTCAAAAGGCTCTGTCCTGGTCTGTACGTATACGTCAACTTTAGCCATTACAGTTACCTAGTGGTTACAGGCGGTGTCCCAAATTGCGTCCGCAGCTCATCATATTGCTCCTGCTTGCTCTTCTCGCCGGACTTGGTGGGTATGTTCAGCCAGCTATCTTTAGCCGTTTGGTTGCGCTGGAGGTCATGCCAAAGCGATCGATCCATGCCCTCCTTCCTGGCCCTCGCATTCTCTTTCCGCACGAGGGCAACGCTGTCATATGCTTGAACCGTAGGCTTGTCGAGAGCCCCGTGGGCAAGGCCGGGTTTCGCCCAGAAACCGCCGTTCTTCATGCCCTCGACCTTGACCCACTTGGGCTTTTGCTGGGCTCGCTCTAGCAGGCCCTTCCCTCCGGTAACAGGCATCGGCCCGCCCCAAACGTTCATAGCAGCAACGGGGGCCGTGTCTTTCCAGTCTCCGGTATATGGGATCATTCCAAGTGCGCCCGTCCCCAGAAGGGCGCCAGATGTCGCGCCACCGAGAACCCAGTCCCTAGCCTCTGGGGACCAGAGCGCATGTCCGCGGCCTTTGGGATTTCCGCCTGCCCATTCAGGCCGCTGGAGAGCGTCTATGCCCGGCTGAAAAGCCAACGTGCCCGCGCCAACGAGGCCGCCCTTCGTCGCGCCGCGACCGATCTGGCCTAAAAGGCGGGGACCGAAACCGGCGCGTCGGCCGCCAAGGTGCCCCATCCCCTGCTCAGAAAATCGCCCAATACCGTGCATGATGCTCCCAATGCCGCTCTTGGGAACCGATCCCCCCAGCTGATGCAGAGGCTCAAGTTCTGGGGTTAGCTTGCCGGCGGCATCTCTTAGGCCCTGATACGTCGGAAGGCGGGACGTAGAGAGTAGCCGATTTGCCGGTAGATTGGACGTGGTAAGCCCGCCCCACCGGCCTCCCCACTTCGCCGCCTGCCGCTGTGAGAAGCTCCTGGCCTGGCCAGCAGCATTGTGGCTAATATACCGCTTCATGGCGGGGTGCCCTGTGCGCATGGGCACAGTTACTGCTTTTGCTGCTCCGCCAGAAGAGGGAGGCGGGTTTCCGAAGGTGACCGGCTGGTTGGGCGTCACGCGGGTCAAGTTTGGATGATTAACAATAGGGCCGCCCGAGCCGGCGGGGATACCTGCCTGAGGTGCCGCTTTAGGTGTCGCCTTCGGAACGTACTTGGCACCTCTTTCGGCCAAGCCCATGGCCTCTCTGAAGGTATTCCAGAAGCCAGGCTTCATTGCCGCCCTAGCGCCCTGAATGGGGATTTGCTCCACGCCAGCCCTCTTCTCCAGCAGGCGCTCTGAGAGAAGCCTTTTAAGAGCTTCTTTGTTCGCGGAAGCATGGCGCATCATGCCTGGCTGATGGATTGCGCGCGCTCCCTGCGGCGCGGTCGCAACATTGCGATTTAGCGGAGGTCGCGCAGACATCCCGCGCGGGCCCATTCCACTAACTGCGCTCCGCATCCCTCCGGCCATAAAGGGGTCTTGTGCCGTTCTTTGTTTGGCCTGATCGTGGTTGGCGCCCGCATGAAAGTGTACCCATTGGCGTGGGATACCAAGCTGGTGAGTGGGCATCTGCTCACCAGTTCTATTGGCGGTTTGCCCTGGAGCGATAGCGAGCTTGGTCATCTCGCGAAGCACATCGAGGGCACAGTCTCTGTCAAAGGAGTCTTTGCTCATGACAGTGTCCTCCTCGGGGCAGTGGCGATGTTCGGCCTGATGATGTCGAACATATCGTCTGCCTGGGATAGAAGCGTGAACAGGTTCACTGGAACGGCCGCATCGTCTCCAGATGGAACGGTTATTATGCGCCTAATAGACAGGGGCGCAACCGCTACTTCGACTTTGATGCCCTGTACCAGGGAGAAGGTTACTCGCCCGTGCCCATCGGTCCTGTAGAACGCCTTGGTGTCGTATACGACTGTTCCGCTGGCTAGTAAGTCCGGTGCCTGGACTAGGGAGACATAGATCTCCGCATTGGCAAGGGCAGAGCCGTCCATGCGGTACAGGTCGGCGTAGAGGTCGCACATGGGCGCCGGAGGCGCCGGATCTGTAAGCGTGGGTGAGAACGCCTCTGAGTAAAGCGTGAACGCATTGGTTGGCGCTTTGACTATTGGGGATCCATACGGAGGAGGCACCGTAAGGAGCCAGTTTGGCATTATGGCCCGCTCGTCCTGTATCACTATCTTGCAGTTGTTGGTGCCGAACACGATATTGTCTTTGACGAGCGTCACGTAGTACACGCCGGGGCCAATCGAGAACCCCACACGTCCCTCAGAGTCAGTAACCCCGTAGCTGATAGGGTTTCCCTTCTTATCCGATACGTAGACCTTCGTGTTGATGTGTGGCTCGTGTGTTCCGGTGATCGGGTGCTTGGCTGCATCTGCAAGCGAATCGGGGTCGGGATCTAATACCCGAATATTGACCTGTTGTTCAGAGGAGCCGGCTGTAAGGAAAATAGCGTCAAAATGAAAGGGCACCTGGGGATCGGCAGCATTGTCCGCTCTGTGCCAGACCACGAAGTAGTCCCCAACAAACGGAAAGGTGATGTCGCTGACAACGTATCCCACAGCAGCGGTTGAATAGATCGCTTGTAACGCCGTGCCATCAGATCCCAGCGCCGCAAGGCCGCCGCCCTGACTGCCAAGACCTGCCAGGCCCAAAGAGGTCAGCAGGCTGGATGTTCCCGCCTGTAGATCGATCTGACTGCTGGTCCCAGCGGATCCGCTCGTGGCGGTAAGGACAAGAGCATTTGAAGTAGCGTCTTGGGTGACGGCAATACGGTCGCCAGGGGCCGCGTCCGCAACGGCTACCTCAATGATCGCCTTTACCTCAGAGAAGGTTACTGCGTCACTGTTACTAACATTGCTGTTCAGCGCAACAGCGCTATACACGCCCGCCGCTAACCCCGTGTTGGCCTCAAAAGTGCCACCAAAACCGGACAAGATGACCTCAGAGGAAGAGCCCAGGCTGTCGGTGACGATTTTTACGACGGTGCCGTTAACAGCTTCGGCGTACGCCCCATTAAGCTGGGCGTTCAGCGCTGCAAGATAGGCGGCCTGCCCGGCCGCAACCGCGCTGAGGTCGAGCACACGCTGAAGGCCATCGTCGATCCGGTAACTAGCGGTGTCGCCCGGACTGCCGCCTGCGTATGCTCCGGCTCCTGCCCCAAGTGCCTCTGTGCGCTCACATAGGATGACCGCTGCCTGAGCGCCGACAGCATTGGTATCGGGCAACACCTGGATGGTCAGTGCATCGGCATTATTGACCGAAAAGGTCGTTACTGCCTGGTTGCCCGTATGCTTGGCAAACGTGGCAGATCCGGCAAAAGCAGCGCCAGCGCCGTCAAAAATCCTGGCCGTGACAACCTTGTCCGTCCCGATAACGAGCGATTTGCCCACAGTAAGCGGTACTGGCGTTGTCACAGGGACGTCTGTCAGCGGGGCGGTACCAATAACCAGAACATCTGTAGCAACGACTGCTGGCGCGTCCCCGTACTTGAACTTGAGATCAAGCTGAGTAACCGCTTCGAACGTTTTGGTCCCGCTCACGTACAGCGCTGGAACAAGCGTCTGCGTCATGGTGAGGGTATCAACAACAGTGCCGTCAGACTGAGACACAATCTCTACAACAAACGCCTCGCCGCCGATCTCGCCGGATGAGTCGTAGAAGGGTATCGTCTTCGCTTGTCCAATACGGGCTTTCACTAAGTACCTATTGTTCGTTCGACACTGGTGGCTGCAGGGTTACTCCCAAGAATTTCTCTACGTCGGCAAAGGCTACATCGTATAGGTCCTCGTCGGCATGATCGGACACAGCGTCAACGCTACTATCAAGAACGGACTGTAGAAAATCGCGCTCCATCTTTAGACGGCGCTTCTCCGTGTCGATGAACTTCTGAACCTCCGTCTGGAGGTCAGTAAGGAGTTGTTTCCTCTGTGGGGCGGTCAGCTTATTAACGCTGGTTCCCTCAGTTGAGGCAGCCATAATCAGCCCCCCTAGCTAAGAAGCGCGTAAGCACCTAGTCCGGCGGCGGCTGGGAGTGCGATATCCTTGGCCTTCTGCATCATCTTCTGCTTCTGACGCCAGTTTGCAAGGAGCTTGCCTCCGCTCGCTAACGCAGCCCCTGTAAGACCAGTCTCAGCAGCAAACGGGGCCATCTCACCAGCATACGCTTTCAGATATCCCATTGGGTCGGATTTTAACGTAGCCCCGCCACGTACAAGATCCCCCTCCGATTTGATGAAGTCTCGGACTCTAAGAGAGCGCTTCTGGGCCCCGGTAAGGATCGCTCCCGGATCGGCCGCTCTTAGTGCCGCCGCCTCTCCACCGGCGTGCCATGCGGCTTGAGACTTGGCGGGATCTCTCGCAAGACTGTGAAGCCACTTGGCTCGTCCGCCGAGGCCAGCAAGGCCGCCAAGAAGGCCGCCACCCACAGCGGCGGTACCAACACCCTTGGTAGCAGAGCCAAAGAGCCCGCCCAGGATATTGGCGTTCTTCTCAAGGTGATAGTCGTAAAGCTGTTCAGATGCAGATCTGAGGCCCAGGGCGAAGATGTTCACACTTGCGCCCTTCTCTGTCTCGGAGGCCTGCGGAATCGGCCCTCCTCCCATCTGCTGCTGCTGCTGCTGTGGGCCACCAGCCATGGGCTGCTGCTGTTGCTGCGGTGGCCCTCCGCCCATTTGCTGCTGGAGCATGCTGACCATCTGCATCACCTGCTCGTCAGTATAGTCGGGGTAAGCCGCCCGAACAGCCTGATCGATAGGCATGCCCTGGGCAACCATGGCCCGAATACGGCCCATTTCGGCGATCTTTGAAAGAACACTCATGTTAAGTACCTCCTCAACTTCTTCTGGATGGCGGATTTGAGACGACTGACCTTGTAGTCAGGCATTTTGAGCCTCTTGGCGATGGCCCCTGTAGACGTAGTCTGGGGTTTGCCCATGCCAGTGAGATACTCGTAAACTTCTCGCTCATTACCGGTTAATTCATATTTGAACAGCCTGAGGACTTCTTCAGACTTTGAGGGTGTCAGCGCATAGGGATCTTCCTCAAATCCTTGTGTGAGAAAGTCGCTACGAAGCTCGGAGTCCATTCTTTCTGCTTCAGCGTTCGACCACCCTAGCTTGTCTGCCATTTCCTTTACTGTAGGCGGCCTGCCGAGATCTTCATGTAGGTCTTCTCGGGCAGAGGTGAACTCCTTGATCCGATAAACCCGGTTCTCTGGAATTCGGCCCACGTTCTGATTCTCTACAATAAAGCGTTTTGCCTTATCTAGGTATCGGTAAACGTAGGTTCCCAGGGCGCCTTTCTCGGGATCGTACGATCTCAGGGCGTCTACGAAGCGAAGCTGGAACTCAGCCTCTATCGCAGCGTCTGGGATCATTTTGACCTTGCCCTTGTAGACATTGGTCTTGGCGCGGATAAGCGGCCCGAAGCTTCGCAGGAGGGGATGGAGGTCTGAGACGGATTCCCCGCCGTCTTTCCATGCCTTCCACATGGCGATCTCTTTGCCCTTCTTCTCTGTGAGCGCCGCCTCGTCCAACTTGCCCGTGGGCTCGTCTACAGATCTGTCGTGCTCTTCGACCTGAACGGTCGCCGGGCCTACTTTTCTAGTATGCGCCCGGACCTTGGTGGTCTTGGCGTACTTGAGAAAATCATGGACGGGATCTACAGACAACAATCACCCCACCTCTAAGCCACGAGCTTTGGCTGTTTAATCGTGGGCCGCTTTGTAGCGATAGTGATAGCCTTCCTGGTTTCAGGAGTGACCTTGGCCTTGGGGATCTTCATCGGCTTGTTAGCAAGCTTGGAGAACTCTTCTCGCATGCTTCTCATCGTATTAGCTGTAATCATGAAGTACTCCTATGTCTGTGTTAGGCTTTTCTGCAGAGCCTGGAACCACGCGAAAATATCGCCGTGCTCAGCCATTGCGGCGGTTTGATCGGCTGGCCTTAGCTGTCTAAACGCGTTCTGAGCCTGATCCATCGATGCAACCGGCGACGCTGTGCCTGGGAAGCCGACCTGGGGAATATCAGGGACGGTGTCAGTCGCTTGGCGGTTACCTGCGCTTGGCTGCGGGGCCATGCGTCGCGGCATCGGGTCTGCTGCCGGGTTATAAATGGGTATATCCTGACGTGTGTCACCGCGACGCCGCCTGCCACCGCGCAGATCGCCCGCGGCACTACGCCGTGACGCCGCCATCGCGTTTCTCTGGGCTTCCAGCGCAGCCCAGTCAGCCTGACTTATATTCCGTTGTGCCCGAAGCCGCTCAATTTGGCGGGTTTTCCCAGATCTAGAGAATCGATTTAATCGAGCACCCCATCGGCGCATGCGCTTGCCTTCTCTCATCCGCCATAGACCCGGAACATCTCTTGGTAGGCTCGGTGGCGCAGTAAGCCCAGGGGCAGAGAGGCCCTCTGGGCCAGGCTCCCAGCGCACGCCTTCGCCAAGTCGGTGCTCTACTGGCTTCGCGCGCTGTGAGCGTACAATTTGGCGCAGCCGGCCTGCCCTGCCACCGCGCAGGCCAGAGCCGCCGTAGGTTAGTGCCTCGGCAGCTCTACGCTCCTTGGCCCCGCTCCCGAAAACGGGGCGAAAGGCCTCGCCAATATCCAGGCCGGACGTTCTGGCTGTTGTGGGCCGCCCATGCACCCCAATGCTCCTGAGGCCGGTGCGCTCCCTTTGTCTCAACAGCGGTTCGGTTTCCTGTCGGAACTTGGTAAATGCTTTCGCGCCAGAGCCCTGTAGAAGCCTGCCCATGCCGGCAAGTCCGGCCGCGCCCATGCGTCCTGCCCCACGAAGCGCCCAAGGGACGCCCTTGTATAGGCCATACCCAGCGCCGCCCATGCCGGCAAGTCCACCTAAGCCAAGGCCCAGTGCGCCAAGGGTGCCTATCGCGGCACTCTTTTCAAGGTCGATATCAGCAAGTCTTAGGGTGAGCCGATATTTTCTCGCAGGATCTAGCATGGTTCGCACCTCTGGCTGTGCCCTTATTGCAGAGTCGTAGATATATTATGCTACAACGACAGGCAACTAAACAGACATTACTTGGACATGAGATGTAGATTTTTAAGGGTCACACCCTTGGTGACCAATAGAATCTTCTTGTTGATGCCACGGCCGAAGGATTCTTCGACAAGCGGCAAGTTGTCTTGGTCGGTTAGAGGGATTTCCTCATCCTGGGCTGTGTTCTCTGGCTCTTCTGACATGATTAACCGCCAAGTACTCTGCTGTTGATTGATCTAAGGTATTGCATTACTCGCAAATACCGAAGACGTCTAGGATCGATATCCACGTCCACTTCTCTTGCGTCAATGCCTTTGTATCCCTTTGCGCCCTCATGTCTGACAAGTGAGTCTGGTTGCATGGATACCAATTCAAATGACTCATTGTAGCCCTTCAGGTTTTTCAGGTCTCCGTAAGCATTGCCGTGAAAACCCAGGGTCCTCGGGCCGAAAACAGGTGTTCGTCCGTCTCTGGCCATAAGGGTTAAGCTTGGGTTAACGGTGCCTAGCACGTCAGGGATAGTGGCATAGAAGCGCTCTGTGTAAAGGTCGATAAACTTGTCCATGTTGGCGCCGACCTCCTTCAAGCCAATGTAAAGCTCTGCCAGATCGTCCACAGCCTCAAGCGTGGTGTGTTTCATGACGCCAAGGCTTGACGGCAACATCACAACATCATCCTCGTCGCCGCCCCCGAACTTTATCCCATAGTACGCTGGGCCGCCTTCTACTCTATGGGCTTCGTCCTCCGAAACATCGTCAGGGCCATAGCCAACATTGACTGTGCTGCGGTTGTCGCTTCCCTCGTCGTATCCCGACGCCTGCAGCACGTTCTTGTCCAGGATGGACCCACAGCCAAACATTTGCGCGTAATACGACGTGCCTATCCTCATTGGCCAAAAAATAGACGCCATCCAGGGGGGAAGTGTTGTCTGCTCAAAGCTGAACTTAACGCTTACTTTGTGCTGATAGCGCGTTATTTTCACCCTCTTGGTGACCTGGTAGGTTATCTGTACGCCTGTTTCGTCTTCTACAGTTACGTACTGGCCCTTTCCATCGGAGTGCATCAATGGCTGAAGGCTAAACCTGGAACCCCTCTCTGCCTCGTTTGAGGCGCGGCCAACCGCGCTGTTGCCGTACTGATAGTAGGGGCTCGATTCTGCTTGCTGTGCAGTTTGCCCACTTCCCGAGGGGTGGGGGTCGTCTTCTGATCCGGCTGTCGTTATCATCGCCGCCCAGCTGGTCTGCGTGGCCATGTTTGTCTCACTGGAAGCGGTGAAGGCAGCGTCCATGTCAAAGTTGGTGCCTCGATCGGAAATGCCGGGACTGGTCGCCTTTGATGTCGGTGATAGCCAAATCTCATCGTCTGCTTTTGACCGCTTTGATGACCAATAGATCTTGGTAGCGGAGGCATAGCCCCCAGACCTGGGAAGCTGATCTCCGCCCTTGCGCTCTGCTTCCGCTACAATAGCGCCCTCTTGTTCAGTGAGGCTCTCGTCAGATGGTGGAGCGAAAAGCTCCACGGTCTCTCTGTGCTCACGGCAGTTCGATAACTGGATCTCAGTAGACGCCCCGCCACTCGCATTAAATGAGTGCACAATGGTGTCTATTACTCCGACATAATGCGTCCCCTGCGGCTGCTCATCGACGCTTTGGGGGTCCGCCGCCGTGGGTCTTTTATCCGTTTTAGGCGGCCATTCCTGGGAGGATGCGTCCCTGTCTTTGAACTTCAGCTTATAGATCCTGCTGGCCTGCGGGGAGGGGTCCAAGATCACACAGGGAACGCCAGTCACTAGCTGTGGGGAGAACCTCAGATGGGCGCTGAGTGATCTGGTAGCGAAGCGCTTGGCAAAGAACATGTAGTTGGCTGCGCGCTGCATATGCTGCTGAGGAGAGTACCGTGCCTGGCCAGCCATGGACTGTTCCATCTTCTTGATCACGTCTTCGCCGTCTTTGAAGGAGCCAGCTATCTTCCCAGACGCCTTCTCCTCTTTAATAAGCTCCTTCATCTGCGCTTTATCTAGCTTCTGGAAGACATCGTTATCGCCGAGACCGACAATCGCGGGGAGAGGGCCGGAGTACTTCTCATGCCCCATGACAAACGAGACGCCCCTCTTCATCGCCTCTACCATCTCATCCAGACTGCTCTTTCTCGCTGCCACCCCTGATGCGTCACGCTTCCCATGGTTGTGGAGAATGGCGGCGTTTGGTGAGAAATACAGGGTCTTTTTATTACGGCCTCGTTCGGTTCTTCCGTGAAGCGCTAGCCTGGTTGTTTCCCTCATCCAGTGTCGACTAAACGAGATAGAGCGCACCTGCTCGGGGAACAGGACATTGCACCTCGGTGGAGGGGCCATGTAGAGATCTGGAGCCATCGAGAACATATGCAGGCGATCGGCAAGCTCTGCGCTGACCAACTCTCTTTCGACGGTAAAGGGAACGCCGGACGCCCTGGCAGATGCGCCGATGCCCTTGTCGAGCAGCCCGGCAATGATCCTGACGTTTTCACCGTTGGCAATCTTGGCGGCCGGGCCGTCCAAGCCCTCAACGGCCTGGCCCGCGAGGGCCTTAAGGCGCCTTTGCGCCTCCAGCAAGTTCTTGATCGCTTCGTTCTTGGCGGTTTCTCGTTTGGACTCTTTCCCGTCTTCGGCCTCCGTGACGGCGGGGATGGCGCTGTTCAAAAAGCCTAGCTTCTTTACCTCTACATCGGTTTTACGATCAACCGGGTCACCGTCTGAGGCTTCGCGGTATTTAAGGACGTTGTCTAGATTAAGGCCGTTTGTTCCGTAACCAGCCTCCACACCAGCCACGGTATCTTGTGGGCCGTTGTGATGGAGGTCTTCCGTGGGCGCCACCTCATCCTGTTGCCCGGTGTTCGCTGCAGAGTTACCCATGTTCACCAGGCCGAGTAAGAATTTCTCGGCTTTCTGGGCTTCGGTAGTCGCCGTAGACAGTTTTTCGTCTTTTGTGTGGGTGATCTTTGTTGGGACGCGTACCTTGGACTCGACCTTTGTGTATTCGGATATGTAGGGCGGGCAGGGGATTGAGCAGAACTGATGGTACACCTTCTGTAAAAGCAGGTTTGCTATGTCCATAAAAGAAGAGGTGGACTTGGTGGCGCGGGTGACTCGGCGGAAATACCGACTGAATGCCTTGCTCTCAATGAAAGTGGCTGACGTATCGTCCTCCGGATGTATGGCGAGCATGCGGGTGAGCTTCAGGCGTAGCTCTGCCTGACTCATGAAGTCATTGACCCCCCTGTATTGCTTCGCAGATCTTGAGCTATAAACGCCTGTAGCCGCCTCAAGAAGCGCAACAATGCCACCAAGAAGGCCCGGCAGGTTTGGTATGGAAGACGGCTTGGCCTTTAAGAGCCTGAGCAGATCGCCCGTGCTGTCTACCTTGCTCTTTCCTCTATGAAGCTGCGTTGCTCCAGCAAAGATAGCGCGTTTGAACGTGGATGTGCTCGTTTTGGCCCCACCCCAGTACATCTGGCACTGCTCCCAATAGCTGGAAAAGTCTCGGCACTGGAGAACGATCTGACGTAGCCCACCTATCTTGGTGAAGCCATACCCCATGACCTCTCCGGTAAACAGTAATCTCCACTGCCGTAGGTCGTGTTTGTTCAAGAACCGTTGACCGGGAGTAGGGGCGTCGCTCGTGCCCATTTCGACGTCGTCAGATTCCGGATCTACACTGCCCCCATGCGAATAATCCTTCCAGGCGCCTGCTCTGGATTCGTACATGCGGGCCATCTCCGCATCCGGAGCATACCCGCGGGATTCAGCCACCTTACCAGCGAAGCCGGACTCCATGAAGAAGACGTGCACAAGGGTTCTGGGGAGAAGCCGGTGCGCCTCATCCGTGGCTGGGATGGCTATAGACGCTGTTGCAGGCTTATTTACCCCGCCCACGACTTCTACGTTAATAACCTCTACCTCGACCCCTTCCAGAAAGAGCCTGAGGCCGAGATAACGTGCGTTCGTCTTTGTGTCGGCCATTCCCTACTTATCCTTGTAGTGCTTGTCGTGCGCGATAATGGCACACTCGGCGTCAACACGCATCCTACCAGTTCCACCCTGCCGCACGCGCAAGCGTGATCTATCCGCGAGCGCTAACACGGGATCACCATCGAATACACGGGCAACAAGCTCTTTTGCCGTCAGTCGTGTTCGGTAATCCCGTATAGACCCAGCGCCACTAACCATTACCGGAAACATCCCATTTCTATCTGCGTGCGCACGCCGTCTTTTATCGCCAACATCCAGAAAGCTGATCGACTTTATTCGGGTTGTCATACGAGAACCGCCACGTCAATAAAGTGTATAATATGAACAGCATCGACAGCTCTTAACCGCGTAGCATAGTCCTAGATAGAAGTATCAAAAGCGCCCCCGCCCGACTGCGGTCCCTCGTTGGTCTCGTCCTCCAGGTCCCACATCACTCCGCCGGAGGCAGAGACAGCTCCGGCCATCTGATCTTTGAGGTTAACGTCAACCAGCATAGTCCCGGCGGGCATGGCGTCTCCCTTGATCATTTTGTATCCGGACAGCATCTCCGCCTTTCTCTCCTCAGCCTTTTTGGCGGACTGATAAACATCTTGGCCGCTCTTGCCCGCCTTGTACGACATGCCATAGGCCATACCGGCGGCTATCTGGTCAAGTGAGCCAAGTGAAAAAGCGGTCGCCATTACGCTGCCGGCGTTTGACATATCAACGCCATCCCAAGATCCGTGCTTGCTGGCCTGTCCGTCACCCCAGCCTGCGCTGCCCCAGCGCTTGATAGACTCGTTGACCTGATTGGAAAGATGATTCAGCTCGCCTGGCTTCAAAACCTGCAGTGGGCCTGCCATCTCGCCTGCGGCTTGATGTTCAACAAGCCCCTGCATCGTCGTCTTGAAGAGAGCCTCGTTCAATATCTTCGCGCCTTCGAGCGCAGATGCCTGCATAAACGATTCAAGCGCGGCCATGCTATTGAGATAGCCAAGGCCACCCTTTATGACTGCGTTCCCGACCATCTGAATAGACGCGGAAGAGAGTGGATTCAGCAGCGAGTTCATGAGCCTGCCCTTAACGCTCATCTGGTAGTCGGGGTTTGGGTCCCCGTTATCGAGAAACTTCGGCACATCGACCATTTGCGGACCATCCGGATGGTCCAGATCCATAACCCTTTGGGTGTCACTCGCGAGCAACGAGCCCTTATAGATTGCCTCGCTCGCCTTGCGCGCAGCCATGGTGGTTCCCTTGGAGCCCAACATGTCAAGAATGGACCACTTGTTCCAGTAGTCGTTTATTACCCGTTTACCAGAGCCGGCGTACGCGTTCACGCCGCTGCGCATCGTAGCCTGTCGTCTACGCTTCTCATTCTCAAAGCCACCCTTTGCCGCAAGGCTTGTGTAGCTTGTGACGTAGAAGTTAAACGAGAAGACCATCGCGTTGGGGCTCTCAGCGGATTCGTGCGCATTGGCTGAGATGGGATAACCCTCTACAAGAACGTCATCCCACGAGATGTACATTCGCGCATCCAGCTGAACGAGCTTCGTAGCGCGAAAGTAGAAGTCCCAGTTCTCCCAGAACTCCGCGCGCCAGTTGTAGTCCGCTGTATTGAGAAGAATGCCTTGAAACGACAGTGTCCTGGGCCTTTCGCCAAATACATACAGGTAGTTGTCACCAAACGTCTCAATAAGCTGTGTCTTCTCTACGCGTGTCTCCTTGACCGTCTGCAAGATCCAATCGGTCCACGCGTCTTTCATTTGTCCACTCTGGGAGCGGGCGACCGCTCCCTCCGGTCCCTCACCTATGTTTTCATGAAAAATTCGCCCGTCGTTATAGTCCCCATTGGTCTTCGCCCACGCGTCTTGGCTCAGCCGCCCATGCTCTTGGGATACCAGGCTGCTATCGACATCTCCGGAGTAGTACTCCCTCATGCCTTTGCCGAGACGGTTGAGCACCTTAACAGTGCTCCCGTTGGACCTGACTACCTGGAC
>Ga0209501_10002751_pt1 | contig 18186 bp, 16 predicted proteins | sample ArcticOcean_MG_C_4_FD_187434 | JGI IMG/M metagenome (GOLD analysis project Ga0209501, IMG submission 187434) | Marine microbial communities from western Arctic Ocean - ArcticOcean_MG_CB4_134 (SPAdes) (version 2) | ecosystem: Environmental > Aquatic > Marine > Oceanic | place: Arctic Ocean...
CCATTTCGCCGCCCCGTTTGATGAAGTCTTTCGCCCTTCCCGACAGGTAGACGTAGCCGTCTTCGTCCACCCAGCCCAGGTCGCCGGTGTGCAACCAGCCGCCCTGCATGGTCTCGGCCGTGGCGTCGTCTCGACGCCAATAGCCCTTCATTAGCCGGGGGCCACGGGCGACTATCTCACCCACCTCGCCCTCGGCAACCTGTTCGCCGTCTTCGTCGACTACCCGGACTTCCACGTCGTCCAGGGGCAGGCCGATTGAGCCGAGCCGACGCTTGCGTTTGGCGACCACTTCGGGGTCGCCGGTGAGGTCGTGGTCTTCTGGCGGCAGGGCGGTGATGGTCGCGCCGGTCTCGGTCTGGCCGAAGGCGTTGATGAACCGAACCCCAGGCATACGGGTGATGGCCGCCTCGATGACATTGTGAGGCATGGGCGCGGCACCGTAGGTGAGTATCTGCAAGCTCGAAAGGTCCCGGCTGGCGAAGTCGGGGTGTTCTATCGCCATTTTGAGCATGGTCGGAACCACGGTCGCCCTGGTGACGCGCTCGTCTTCTACCAAGCGTAGCCAGTTCCCGGGCTCGAACTGGGGCTCGACTACCAGCGTCCGGCCGCCGTAGATGGAGGAGAGGAACACCTGCACACCGGCGACGTGGTAGAGCGGCACGGAAAGCAGCGTGCGCTGGGCGAACTCGGGGTCGGCGGGGTTGACGTTTTCCAACGGGTACGCCGTCAGGGCGTCGTGAGTGAGCATGACTCCCTTTGGCCGCCCGGTGGTTCCGGCGGTGTAGAGGATCATGGCGGTGTCGTCGCCGTCCCGGGCCGCTATCGGCTCGCTGGCCCGATCAAGCATCGCTTCGTAGGCCGTCCAGCCTTTGGGGGGCTGGCCATCTATCGCCACCAGTGTCTTGACCGACGCCAGCCTGTGGGGCTGCGATGCGCGCAATTCGACCACTGTATCCAGATACTTCGGGCCCACGAACAGCACGGTCGCGGCCGAGTCTTCGATGGCGAAGGCCAGCTCGTCGTCCCGCGCCCGATAGTTGAATGGCACCGAGACGGCGTCGGCCCTGGCGATGCCGAAGAACGCCTCGACCTGGCGGTCGCTGTTGACGTCCATCCAGGCTGCCCTGTCGCCCGGCACTACACCCGACTCGATCAATCCAGATGCCAGGGCCGACGCCCGGACGTCGAGGTCGGCGTACGACGTGCGCCTACCAGCAAGCACGGTGGCGTCTCGGTCGGGGACGATCTGCGACGAGATCGAAAGCAGGTCGGAGACGTTCACAGGGTTAGGGCCAGCCGTCGCTCCAAATTAAGACCCGCATCCAGGGGAACGTCGAGGCCGTCGAGAACGGCGGTTTTCAGCGCCTTCAATGCCGGTGCGTCCCGGTTCGCTATCTGAACGGCGATCTCGTCGGATGTCCGCTTCAACTCAGAGCGTGGCACGACTCTGTGCACGAACCCTGTCGAGAGCGCCTCGCTCGCTGACATGCGGTCCGGTCGCTCGGCCAGCAACCGGGCCAGCCCTGGTCCCAGACCGACGGCTCGGGGGAACGTCTGGGTGCCTCCTGCGCCGGGGATCATCCCGATACTCACCTCGGGCAGGGCGAACACGGCGTCTTCCGAGGCTATCCTGATGTCACTGAGGCCAGCAATTTCGACGCCCGCCCCGATGACGTAGCCGTGTAACGCGGCAACCAGAGGCTTACGGAGGCCAGCCAGCAGGCCCCACAGGTCGCGCCGCTGCCGGGTGCGGCGGGCGACGTCCTGGGAGGGGGCGGTGCCGAATTCGATGAGGTCCGCACCGGCGCAGAAGCCCCTTTCCCCGGCACCACTGATGACTGCGACGCGAAGAGTGGGGTCGTCGGCAAAAGCAGACAGGGCCTCGTGCAGGTCGTCTCGCATTCTCAGGCTCAGGGCGTTGATGCGGGTCGGCCGGTTGAGAGTCAGGCGGGCGACCGGGCCGTCTACGCTGTAGAGAATGGTCGAGTCACTCACCGAGAAACTCCGGTTTCCGCTTCTCGGCGAAGGCGCTGAGGCCCTCGGCGCGGTCGGTGGTGGAGTGCAGCAGGGTCGCCAGGTCGACCTCCAGGCGCATGGCCTGGTCTAGTGCCAGGTCTGCGCCCTTGTACACGGCCTCTTTCAGGTAGCGGACGGCCACCGGTCCGTGCGTGGCGATGACTTCGCCAGCTTTGATTGCTCGTTGCAGCGCCTGTCCGGGCTCCGCTACTTCGGCCACCAGGCCGATTGCGGCGGCTTCTTCGGCACCGAGTACGCGGGCTAACAGCGCCATTTCCAGGGCGCGGGACCGGCCTATTAGCCGGGGCAGTCGCTGGGTGCCGCCGTCCCACGGTATGCCCGGAGAATCAGGACGAGTGAGGCAGAAACGGACTGTGGCCCCGGCGATGCGCAGGTCGCAAGCGAGGGCGAGTTCCAGGCCCTGGCCCAGCGCGTCGCCTTCCAATGCGGCGACAGTCGCTTTGCCTACACGGGCGATTGAGGAAGCGACAGCGTGTGAGGCAATCAGATCGCCAGAGGGTCGGTCTTCAAGAACGGTGCCACAGCTAAAGTCGGGACCGTTGCCCGTGAGTACCACGGCCCGTACAGAGGGATCGTCGTCCAGTTCGGACAGCGCCTCCCGCAGTTCGGCGGCCATCACCTCGTCGATGAGGTTCCCGGCGTCGGGTCCGGCCAGGGTCACGATGGCTACCGGACCGGCGACCTCCTGACGAATGCGAGTAAAAGGCATTGCGACAGGATACCAAGGTCGCACGCGGCTGCCCTTAGCACAACGGTGCTACCAGAACTTAGGGACGAGAGACGCTAGTAGGGCTCTTCGTCGGACGGGCTGATGACGACCTGGCGGTCGAGGCCCTCACCCGTGCTCTGGGTGAACACACGCTCGTTGCCTGACAGGGCCAGGTGAATGAGCCTGCGCTCGTACGGGCTCATTGGGTCCAGCGTGACCGACCGGCCCGTGCGGGCGACCCGCTGGGCGGCGTTTCGGGCGATGTTGTACAGGGCGTCATCGCGGCGCTCCTGGTAGCCGGACACGTCTACCACCGCGTTGGGCCTCTCGCCCAGCTCGACGGTTGAGATGAAGTTCACCAGGAACTGTATGGCCTTGAGGCTCTCGCCCTTGCGACCGATGAGCAGGCCGGAGTCGTCGCCGTCGACATCGAAAACGGGCCCACTGTCGTGATCCCCGTGCGCTCGTTTCAGGCTGGCAACGGCGTCCACGTCCATCAGGTCGAGGAGGGTGTTCAGGACATTGGAAACGACCTTTACAACGTCGCCGCCGGTTTCGTCTTCTTCGAAATCGAGAAGGGTGACTCGCACCCTGGCTGGCTCACCGCCGATGCCCAGGATGGAGGATTTCCCCTTGCTAACGACGTCTATTTCTACCTCGTCTCGATCGGCGTCTAGCTCCCTTAGGCCTAGCTCTATCGCTTCCTCTACTGTCTTCGCTGAAGTCTCTATCGACTCCCTCTCCACTTGCTCCACTTGCGGCCTCCTCGTCGCCCGAAGCCGCTATCGCGGCCGCCGGTGCGGGTTGAGTTACTCCCTGGAATTTGAGCAGGTTCCTGATCGGGTCCCACCCGGTCACGAAACCTTGTATCACTACACCTATTACGTTGGAAACCACCCAGTAGACCGCCAGGCCTGCGGGGAAGTTCAGTGTGAAGAAGCCGAACATTACGGGCATCATCCACAAGAGCATCTTGTTGGTCGAGGCCTGCTGTTCGGAGACGGACGGCATGGTCGTCATCTTCTGCATGACGAACATGGAGACGCCGACAAGAACGGGCATTATTATCTTGGTCGGGTCGGGGAAGGCCAGATCCATCCAGAGGAAGTTGCCGTTCAGCGGCACCGACTGGTGGGCCAGCGGCAACCAGGCGTAGAACTTGTCTGAGAGCCCCACTAATTGCTCGGGCGTAGACGGCAGGGTCTGGGTAATGGCCCGGTAAAGGCCGATCCAGATGGGGAATTGGATGAACATGGGACCGAGGCAGCCGAGTGGGTTCACTCCCTGCTCCCGGTACAGCTTCATGGTTTCCTGTGAAGCCTTTTGTTTGTCGTTTTTGTACCGCTCTTGCAGTGCCTTTAGCTTGGGCTGAATGGCCTGCATGGCCTTCATCTGGCGGGCCTGCTTGATCGTCATGGGGATCAGCGCCGCGCGGATGATGACGGTGAACAGGATGATCGCAATCCCGAAGTTGGAGAAGGCGATGTAGTACAGCAGCACGAGGCTGTTGATCATCGGGCGGATGATCGCTGCGTTCCAAATGTCGCCTATAAATTCCATTTAGCCTTTTGCCCAGTGGTGCGCTAATGGGGTGTGCACTGCTTGCGTCGCGCCCGCGATGAAGATGAAGAGGTAACGTGCGCCGCTACCGGTCGGTGTCACTTTAGCCGTTAGCACGACGACACGTCATTTACAGGGTTTTCGGACATCTCACGGTCGGTCTTGTAGACCCATCTCGTATTGAGCACGCCGAACTGATTCATCTCAAAGGCGCGCACTGTGTGGTCCCACGCTCCCAGGAATATGGAGTCGTCGGTCGCGACAACGTTGGTCTTTAGTTTTTCGTCGATTTCGCATTGACGCTGCTTGGTGCCGTCGGCGAGGGAAGCGGTCCACAGCGTACCGCCTTCCGAGGCAAAGACCAGAACGTTTTTGACCGCCGCAGGGGAGCCGATTATGGGGCCGTCTGGATTTTCCGGACCCTGCCAGAGCAGTTCGCCAAGGCCGAGTGAGAGGGCGTATATCCGTCCGTCCAGGGAGGGCGCGTAGACGGCCGTTTCGGTGACGAGGGCTCGGGCCCAGTACCATCCACCCGCGTCTTCGAAGCGCCAAAGCTCTTGTCCTGTGGAGGCGTCGAGGGAGTAGAAGACGCCGTCGAAGGCTCCGACGAATAGCCGGTTGTCTGACTTCGCGGGCGGCGCGATGACGGCCCCGCCGACGAGCGTTTTCCAAAGCTCCTGGCCTTCGCTGAGAGAGACCGCGTATACGTACTTGTCCATGGACCCGAAGTAGACGACACCATCGCTTACAAGGGGTGTAGTCCAGACCATTGAGTCGGTGGGGAAGTTCCACAGTTCGGTCCCGCTTTCCGAATCGAAGGCGTAGACCGAGCCGTCTGACGAGCCGACGACGAGAACGCCGTCGCTGTAACCCGGTCCGCCCACTAGATGCTCGGCGCCGGGCCCGACCTGGATTTCCCACATCTTGGAGCCATCCGTGTTGGATATCGCGTACAAGAAGCCGTTGTACGCGGCGGCGTAGACGACATCGCCCACCACTACCGGATCGCCGTAGAACGCTCGCTCGCGGTCTTCGCCCTGGAGGCTGGAGAACTCCCAGAGCGGCTGGCCGCTGTCGATTTCAACGGCCAGCAACGTGCCATCCATAGAGCCTGTGTACAGGATGTCGTCCACGACGACGCCCCCCGCCCAGCCCTCGGATTTCGCAACGCCCGCGCATGCGCCAGATGCCACAAGGACAAGCAGCATAAGGACCGGAAGCAAGCCAAGTTTGGGAAGAGACGAAGTATTCATGGGACCGGGTCGTACCCCGATGTTCCCAGCGGCCTACAGCGAGAGAGGCGAACGGCCGCCATGCGAATGCCGGTGACGACGCCGTGTTTTGTGATGGCCGCGTGGGCGTACCTAGAACACGTCGGGTCGTGCCTGCATGCGCCGCCAATGTAGGGCGAGAGCAATATCTGGTAGAGCCTTATGGCGCCCAGGGCTGTCTTTGTTAGTAGCATTTGTTGAATTGCGAGCCGTTCACTTTTGTCTGGTGTGGGGCTCAGTATTTGTACGTGACTCAGGCGACCGGCCGATGCCCGCTCGCTTCAATAGACCTGTCATTGACCTGCGAATTTCCATGTACTCGGAGCCGATGAGCCCTTTGCGGGCGATTACCAGGACGTCCCAGCCAGCCTCAGGCCGCGCACCCTGTACGGCTGCCCTGAGCCTTCTCTTCGTTCGATTTCGTACGACGGAGTTGCCGATGCGCTTGCTCACCGAGAAGCCGAAGCGACTGGGTGGCGTTAACGCGTCGGCATCTTCGTCACGACGCCTCGCAGCGACGACCAGCAGTCGGTCGGCCCAACTCTTCCCGCGCTCACGTATAGCGCGGAAATCGGTCGCCTTTTTCAGGCGATGGTCGCGGTTCAAGAGGATTAATTTCGAGGGCGCAGACTACGCCGACCGCTAGACGGTCAGCTTTTTGCGGCCCTTGAACATGCGACGCCGAAGTACGTTGCGACCGCCCGGGGAGCTCATCCTCGAGCGAAAGCCGTGCACTCTCATTCGACGTCGTTTCTTTGGCTGGTAGGTTCTTTTAGACATAATTACTGGCCTGAGGCCGTCCCACGATTATATTAGCGGCCGTAGTCTCAGGTCAATTTGACTTTCGGGCCGTCTGCGCCTGTTTACTGGGCTACATAGCCCTACGAGGCCCGGCCGGGGTAGGATGCACGACATGAACAGCAAAGATGCGATAACCGCAGCACTCACCGAGAGGGCCCAGCGGCTATGGGGCCAGGCGCGAGCCGAAAAGGCACGGGTCAACATTGACGAGGCCGCCGAATACACCTGGCTCATTGCAGAGCATCCGCTCACCAACGACGATGCGCCGCTCTTTCACCCGCCTGTTGGCCCCCCGCTGTCACCCTCGGTGTCACCCCCGCAGGACACCCAGGCCGGATCTCACTAAACCGGAGTGGCCTGGCAACTAAGCCTCTAAAGCTGCCGCCTGCTCTTTGATTAGCTGGGCCACCCCCACGGTGGCCAGGTCGAGTACCTCGTCCAGCGCCACACGGTCGAATACGGCCTCCTCGCCAGAGCCCTGCACCTCGACGAACCGGCCGTCTTCGGTCATTACGACGTTGAAGTCGACGTCGGCACCGTGGTCTTCCTGGTAGTTCAGGTCGAGTAGCGCTTCGCCTCCTACCAGTCCGACGCTCGTGGCCGCGACCGGCTGCCTGATGGGGAACCGCGCGATGTCTCCGCGCGCGATGAGCGAGCGGCAGGCCAGTTCCAGCGCCACGTAAGCACCGGTTATGGAGGCCGTGCGCGTGCCGCCGTCTGCCTGCAGAACGTCGCAGTCCACCGTAAGCGTCCGTTCGCCCAGTGCCTCCATGTCCATAATCGCTCTGAGCGACCGGCCAATGAGGCGCTGAATTTCCTTGGTGCGGCCCTTGTTGATGCTGGACCTTGGCGTGCGGGTGAGGGTTGAGCGCGGCAGCATGGAATACTCGGCCGTGACCCAGCCCTTGCCCAGCCCACGGAGAAACCCTGGTACGCCGTTTTCGACGGTAACGGCACACAGGACCCGTGTGTCCCCGGTCTCCACGAGGACAGACCCTTCGGGGTAGTCCTGCGCCCCGGTCGTCATTTTCACCGGCCTGAGCTGGTCGTTTCTTCGACCGTCGTTACGAGCCATATTTTTGGCCTCCCACATGTCCGCCCCGAGTCACTTGTTTGAGGGTTTAACCAGTCTATCAGCCGGTAGGCAGGTTACCTGGCAGGCCGTCGAGGTAAGATATTGTTCGCGCCTGCGAAGTTTTTACCCAGACTAAGTGGTGAATTGATGAGCATGGACTTCTCTACCAGGGGAATCGCCAGCGCCAGCGCCAGCCGGCCGTGGGTCACCATAGCGATATGGTTCGCGCTGATAGTCGTCGCGTTCGTTTTGAACGCCACTCTTCTTGGCGACGCGCTGACCACCCAGTTCTCGTTCTCCAACAACCCGGACGTCATGCGGGCCGACGAGTTGCTCGATACGCGCATGCGCGGTCCGAGGCCAATCCAGGACATCGTGCTGGTGAAGTCCACCGAACTGACAGTCAACGACTTCGCCTTCAAGCAAAAGGTTCAGGGCATAACTGCGAGCGTACTGGGGCTGGGCCGGGAGTCAGTCGAGTCGGCAATCAATTTCTACATCATCGGCGACCCGTCTCTCGTTTCTGAAGACGAGCACACGACGATCATCCCCATGATCATGGCCGGGGACCTGGACCAGGCGACCGTCAACGTCGTGGACGTACTCGACATAGTCGCCGAAGAGAACGGCAAGGACGGTTTCGAGGTCTATGTAGTGGGAGAGGCCAGCGTGTCGGCGGAGTCGAACGAACTGGCCACCAGCGACATTAAGCAAGGAGAGCGGTTCGGCGTGCCGGTAGCCCTGATCATCTTGCTGGTTCTGTTCGCCGCGGTCGTGGCGGCCCTTTTGCCTCTATTCCTGGCGGTAATTTCGATAATTGTTGCGCTTGGCGCGACCGCCCTGGTGGGCCTGGCTTTCGATCTGGTCTTCTTTGTGACGCTGATGATCACCATGATCGGCCTGGCGGTCGGTATCGACTACTCGCTAATAGTCGTCTCTCGCTTCCGCGATGAGATGTTCAAAGGCAAGTCCAACATAGACGCTGTAACCAGGGCGGGGGCCACTGCTGGCCGCACAGTGTTTTTCTCCGGGGTCACGGTGGTATTTGCGCTGGCGGGAATGCTGATAGTTCCTGCAACCGTGTTTCAGGCCCTGGGGGTGGGCGCCATTCTCGTAGTACTGGCCGCCATGGCCGCCACGCTGACATTGCTGCCCGCAGTGCTGGTCTTGCTAGGCCACCGGGTCAACTGGCTGAAGATACCGTTCATATCTAGCAAGCTAACCGCCGGTAGCGCGGAACCCACCGGGAAGGGGTTCTGGGGTTGGGTGACCCGCATGGTAATGGGACAGCCAATCATCAGCCTGGTGGTCGTTGGCGGGATGCTAGTCGCAGTCGCGGTGCCGGTGTTCGGCCTCCAGACAGGCTTCAACGGGGTGGACGTTTTCCCGGACAGCCTGCAAACAAAGCAGGGCTTTTTCCTGCTGGACGACGAATTTTCGTTCGGGGTGGCAGCCCCCACCGAGATAGTGGTCGATGCAGACGTCGATTCGAAGGCGATTCTGGACGCAGTAGCTGCGCTGATTTTGTTGATGGGCGACGACCCGGACTTCGTTGGCGAACCTACCTGGGAAACTAACCCAGCCGCAGATTTGGGCCTGCTGTCGGCGTCGGTGGCGGGCGAAACGTCGAGCGAGCGAGCCATAGACGCCGTCAAGAGGTTGCGAGACATCTACGTACCACGGGCGTTCGCGGGAACCGGGGCCGACGTAACCATCACCGGCTTTACGGCCTTCAACATCACGTTCTTCGACGTGGTGGGCAAATACATGCCGATCGTGTTCGCGTTCGTCCTAGGCCTGAGCTTCCTGCTGCTTATGGTCGCGTTCAGGTCTCTCATCATCCCGGCCAAGGCCATCATCATGAACCTGCTCTCGGTGGGCGCTGCCTATGGACTGCTGGTGCTGGTCTTCCAGAAGGGCATCGGGGCGGACTTGGGTTTGTTCGAGGAGTCGCCGATCATCGATGCGTGGATACCCCTGTTCATGTTCTCGGTGCTGTTCGGCCTGTCGATGGACTACCACGTTTTCCTCATTAGCCGGATCAGGGAGCGGTTCGACGAGACCGGGGACAACGACGACGCCGTGGAGTACGGGCTACGCTCGACGGCGGGCCTGATAACAGGGGCAGCGCTGATTATGGTCGCCGTGTTCTCCGGGTTCGCCTCGGGCAAGGCGATTTCGAACCAGCAGGTCGGCTTCGGCCTGGCCGCCGCCGTCTTAATTGATGCCACGCTCATTCGGTCGATCCTGGTACCGGCGAGTATGAAGCTGCTGGGCGAGTGGAACTGGTACCTGCCGAAATGGCTGGAGTGGCTGCCCGATGTACGCATCGAAGCCGAAGAGACTGCTGGTGCGCCAGAACCTCCGGCACCCCCAAGGGGTTCCGAGTAGCGTCGCCCCTCCCCTAGTCCGGCCTTGCCTCTAGCGCTCTGGGGCCACGACCCAGAGCCGGTGGTCGTCGGTACTCATCTCGATGGTGCCGCCCAGGTCGGTGCTGTAGAGCCGATCTTCGGACACATGCGCCGCGAGGGCCTCAAGAGTCGTCGGGTGAGGGTGGCCGAAGCGGTTTTCCGCCCCCAGCGAAATGACGGCGACCGCCGGGTCGACCGCTGCGAGAAACACCCCCGACGACGAGGTACGGCTGCCGTGATGGGCGACCTTCAAGACATCGGCGCGCAGGTCGGTGACAACGTGCCTGATTGAGAAATCGACGATTCGGTCCACGACGATGACTATATTCAGGCGTCGACTTCTCTGCAATCGATCCTGGTCCGTCCATCACACTGCTACGCACCCACGACGACCCTGGGGAGTGTAGGGTTGCGTCACGGATTTACCCCGAAAAATCCAGGCACCCAGAGCACTAAACACAGATAGGGAGCGACGGCATGAAGGCCATAACGAACGCCAGACTGGTAGACGGGAACGGCGGCGACCCCATTTCCGGCGCCACCATAGTCATCGCCGATGACGGTCGGATCGAGCAGGCCAGTGCCGGTATCGAGCCGCCCAGAGGCGCAACGGTGATGGACGTGGACGGACGCACGGTCATGCCGGGGCTGATCGATTGCCACGTGCACTTCATGATCGACCTGGAACCCATGCACGAACTGGCCCAGATGCCGCTCAGCCTGAAGATACTGCGGGCGGCGGACAACGCCCGCAAAACGTTGGACGCCGGTGTCACCTCGGTGCGAGACGCAGGTGGGTCGCCCCTGGGTCTGAAGATGGCCGCCCACAGCGGCCTCATACCGGCGCCTCGTATGAAGATTGCCGTGTCCATCCTGTCCCAGACCGGGGGACACGGGGACTTTTTGCTGCCCAGCGGCGTGCACTTCCCCATGGGAATGCCCCATGAGGGCAACCTGCCGGAATGGCCGTCGCCCGTGTGCGACGGGGTGGACGAGGTGCGCAAAACAGTGCGGGCCACCCTACGGGCGGGGGCTGACGTGATAAAGCTGTGCTCCAGCGGGGGCGTACTGTCGCCCAGCGACGAGCCCACGTCCACCCAGTTCTCGCCGGAAGAAATACGGGTGATGGTTTACGAGGCCGCAGCCGAGGGTAAGACCTGCATGGCGCACGCCCAGTCCACGCAAGGAATTCTCAACGCCGTAGAAGCCGGCGTCGAGTCAATAGAGCACGGCGTGTACATGGACGAGTCGGTCGTTGACGAAATGACGAAACGCGGCACGTTCCTTGTGCCCACGTTGCTACCGGCCGAGACCATATTCGACCTGGCGCGAGAAAAGCCGGGCGCTGTCCTGCCCCAGTCCCTGAAAAAGGCTGCGGACGTGTTTCCCCACCACCGGGCCAGCTTCCGCATGGCCGTGGAAGCGGGCGTACGCATTGCCATGGGCACCGACGCCGCCGTCTGCCCGCACGGCGAGAACGCCCGCGAGTTGGGTCTGATGGTGGACGGCGGCATGACGCCGATGCAGGCGCTGGTAGCCGCCACTAAGACAGCGTCCGAGGCCATTCACTCGGACGCCGAAGTGGGCACGCTGGAGCCGGGAAAGCTGGCGGACCTGCTGGTGGTCGACGGCGACCCACTCAGTGACGTAGGAGTGCTGGCCAACAAGGACCGGCTGCTCGTCATAATGCAGGGCGGCCGGGCGCACAAAGACCTCGTGTCCTAGCGTCACAAGCCCCAGACGTCTGAAGGCAGGCAATTTGGCAAAGTGGGGGAAACCTCCGGCAGCGCCTTGGACATGCGACAAACGCCACTTAAGGCTCCTTGACCCGCCTTCCCGCCGCTACCTATAATTACAGTGCCCTTACCCCCCTTTTTTCTTCTTGCTGTATTCGGGAGCCCGTCATTACCCAACAAGTTGCCGCCCGCGCAGCGCAGTTACAAGCCCGAGCACTAGAGCAGCTCTCAGTCGTCTCCGACTCTGAAGGGTTGGAGGCCTGGCGCGTTTCGTACCTGGGGCGGAAGGGCGAGGCGACGTTGCTGAAGCGCAGCATTACCGACGTCCCGCCGGAGTCTCGTCGTGAGTTCGGCCAGGCTGCCAACGCCGTTGGCGAAGCCCTCGCATCGGCGTTTGAAGCACGGCAAACCGAGATCGATCACCCGGCTGGCGACACCGACGCCATCGACGTGACGCTCCCCGGCGTGCCCTCCCCCATCGGCAGCATCCACCCCATCACGTCCACGGTGCGGGAGATATGCGCTGCGTTCGGCGACATGGGATTTCAGGTCGTAGAAGGGCCAGAAGTTGAGCTAGACCACTACAATTTCGAGAAGCTCAACATCCCCAAACACCACCCGGCGCGGGATAGCTTCAACACGCTATGGATCGACAAAACCGGCGAGGACGGCCAGCGGCCAATGCTGCTTCGCACCCACACCTCGCCCATGCAGGTTCGCACGATGGAAAAGCAAGACCCGCCAGTGCGGGTGATCGTGCCGGGCAAGGCGTACCGCTACGAAGCCACCGACGCCACGCACGAGTGGCACTTCTCCCAGGTCGAAGGGCTCGCCGTTGACAAGGGCATCACCTTCGCCGACCTAAAAGGCACGCTGCACGAGTTCGCCCGGCGGCTGTTCGGCGAGAACGTGCGGGTGCGTTTCCGCTGCGACTACTTCCCCTTCGTCGAGCCGGGGGCTGAAATGTCCATCGACTGGTCGTCGCTGTCAAATGGCGCCAAAGGGGCCAAGGGGAGGCAGCAGGAGGATCAGAAAGAGAACTGGTTGGAGATACTGGGTGCGGGAATGGTGCACCCCAAAGTACTGGAGGGCGTGGGGTACGACCCGGCCGTCTACACCGGGTTCGCATTCGGCATCGGCATTGAACGCATCGCCCAGCTCAAGCACGGCATCGACGACATCCGACTGTTCTACTCTAATGACGTCCGCTTCCTGAGGCAGTTTTAAACCCGATGCTTGTCCCACTTAGCTGGCTCAAACGCTACGTAAACATCGACATCTCGCCGGAAGACCTGGCTCACCGTCTGACCATGGCAGGTGTCGAGGTCGAGTCCATTGAGAAGATGGGCATGCACCTCGACCCGGAACTGGTCGTCGTGGGCCTGGTGACGAACATTGAACCCCACCCCGATGCCGACCGGCTGCGTCTGCCCACGGTGGACCTGGGCAACGGCGAGACGGCCAAGGTGGTTTGCGGCGCGCCCAACGTGGCCGTGGGGCAGAAAATCGCCTTCGCGAAGCTGGGAGCGCGACTCTATAACGCTCATTCCGAGCGGGAAGAGCCGCTCAGAACAGCCAAGATTCGGGGCTTTGAGTCCAGCGGCATGGTGTGCTCGGTGAAAGAGTTAATGCTGGGTGACGACCACGAGGGCATTCTCGTACTCGACCAGGACTCAGAGATAGGCTCGCCCCTGACTAACATTGTCGGCGACGTGCTGTTCGACATAGCCGTCACCCCCAACCGGCCCGACTGCCTGTCTGTGCTGGGTATTGCCAGGGAAGTCGCCGCGCTGACCGGACAGCCGATCACCGAACCCGAAACCGGGTACGCAGACGACGGCGAACCTATAGCTGGCCGGGTCACCGTCCAGATAGCCGACCCCGACCTGTGCCGCCGCTACACCGCTTCGCTCATAGAGGGCGTCACCGTGGGGCCGTCGCCGTCCTGGCTACAAGAAACGTTAATACGCGCAGGTCAGCGCCCCATCAACAACGTGGTGGACGCGACCAATTTCGTCATGCTGGAGATGAACCAGCCCCTGCACGCCTTCGACTTGGACCTCGTGAAGGACCAGGCCATAGTCGTGCGCATGGCCCGCCCTGGCGAGGTACTTGAAACACTGGACGGTCAGCGCCGCGAACTCGCCCCGCCAATGCTGGTTATCGCCGACGCCACAGACGCGGTCGGCCTGGCGGGCGTCATGGGCGGGGCCAATTCCGAGGTTTCGCAGGGCACCACCCGGGTACTGCTGGAGTCGGCGAATTTCGACCCGGTGAACACCAGGCGCACCGGCGCGGACCTGAAACTAAGCACCGGGGCGTCCTATCGTTTCGAGCGTGGGCTACGGCAAGAGCTAGCCGAGATTGGCCTGCGGCGGGCGACCCGTCTGATCGCCGAAATCGCCGGTGGCACGGTCGCCAGCGGTATCATCGACGTGCACCCGGAACCGGCTGCGGCGTCGGTCGTCACCCTGACGGCGGCCCGGCTGAAGCAGGTGCTGGGCACGGACATCCCCATGCCGAAAGTGAAGCAGGTGCTGGCGTCGCTAGGGTTTGAGCGAACCGGGTCTGACTCGGCCGATTCTGTCTCGATTAGTTCGCCGTACTGGCGCTCAGATATCGAGATTCAGGACGACCTGGTCGAAGAGGTCGCCAGGGTGATCGGGTACGACGAGATGCCCACCACCATGCTGGCGGCCCCAATTCCCCATCATCACGTCCAACCGATGTGGGATTTGAAAGAGCGAGTGCGCGACATACTCGCTGCTGCTGGGATGCAAGAAGCCATCAACTACAACGTGGCGTCCGAAGAGAACCTACGAACTGTGGGCGCATGGACGGACGACGTGCTCGCCCTGGCCAACCCGATGAACGACGAGCAACCCTACCTGCGCACCACCCTGCGGGCCAGCCTGCTGCAGACCGTGTCGGACAACCGGCGCACTGGTGGCGGGGATGGCCTGCGATTGTTCGAACTTGGCCGTGTTTTTATGCCCCAATCTCCCGGGCCTAACCCGTCTGGCGGCGACGCCAAATTGCCAGACGAGCGCGAGACGCTGATTGCCGCCTTTACCGGGCGACGCGGTGCCACATCTTGGCAGGCGTCAGACAACGCAGCCGACATGGGGTTCTTCGACGCCAAAGGTGTGGCTGAAGATCTGCTGGGTGGCCTCGGCATCGACGTGAGCTTCGAGCCGGTCGCAGACGTAGCCCTAAAGGCCGGACGCACCGCCGCGATCCTGGCAAGTGGCAAACGACTGGGCACGGTCGGCGAAGTGGCCGACGGCGTGCTCGATCAATTCGATCTCGACGGGGCCACTGTGGCGCTACTGGAAATCGACGTCCCCAGCCTGCTGGCGGCCGCCCCTTCAGGCGACCGTCGCTATCTGCCGTTCAGCCGCTATCCGGAGTCGGTACGGGACCTGGCACTGACGGTAGACCAGGCGGTTTCGGCTGACGAGATCCGTGCCGTTCTCATCAAACACAAACTGGTGAAAGCCGCCCGGGCACAGGACGTGTACACCGGCGACGGCGTGCCACAGGGCAAAAAGTCGATCGCCTTTGGGCTGGTGTTCCAGTCCGAAAAGGCCACCCTGACGGCCGACCAGATAGATCGAGTTCTGGAGGACCTGCTGCGCCGGCTGCAGCGCTCCGTGGGCGCGGAGATCCGCAGTTGACGAGCATGCCGGAACTCGAACACAGGCATACCCATACCGAGGCGATGCTCAGCGTCGAGGACGCCCTCTCGCGCATTCTGTCGTTCGTTGAACCGTTGGAGCCGGTGCGCTTGCCCCTCGCCGACGTCGTGGGCATGGTGCTTGCTGGCGATGTAACCAGTGAGCTGGACGTGCCGCCTCTGGATAATTCGGCGATGGACGGTTATGCCGTCCGGGCTGGCGACGTGGCCGGGGCTTCCGAAGGGACGCCTTCCACGCTCCGCATCATCGGCAAGATCGCGGCCGGTCAGTTGCCATCTGCCCCCGTGACGGCAGGCACCGCCATACGCATAATGACTGGGGCGCCAATCCCGGACGGTGCCGACTCTGTCGTGCCTTTCGAGGAGACCGACGAAGTGGAACGGCGACGTGACGGGCGGGCCCTGGATGAGGTGTCCGTGAACATGCCTGCTGCGCTCGGCGCGCATGTCCGCCTCGCTGGCCGTGACATAACCAAAGGCCAGACCGTACTGAAGGCGGGCACCGTACTGAGGCCAGCGCAAATCGGGCTGCTGGCAAGCCTTGGCCACCCGAAGGCCTCTGTGCACAGGCGTCCCGTGGTCGCCATATTGGCCACAGGTGACGAACTGGCCCAGCCCGGCGAAGTACTGCCAGAGGGCAGAATCTACGACTCGAACAGCCCCGGCCTGACCGCTGCGGTTTTGGAGGCGGGCGGCGTGCCGAAACCCATAGGTTTCGCACGGGACGACCTGGGCTCTGTAAACGCCAAACTGGACGAAGGGCTCGACGCCGACCTTCTCATAACCTCAGCGGGCGTGTCTAAAGGCGACTTCGACATGGTCAAAGACGTGCTCAGCGAGCGCGGAGAGATGCAATTCTGGTCGGTACGAATGCGTCCCGGCAAGCCTCTCGCTTTTGGCCTGCTGAGCGCCGGTGGGCCGAGTGGGCAGGGCGAGACCGGAACACAAAGTGTTCCGAATCTGGATGGGCAAAGCGTAACGCGGAACGTTCCGCATTTGGGCCTGCCCGGCAATCCGGTGAGTGCGCTGGTCGCGTTCGAGCAGTTCGGCCGACCGGCGATTGCCAGGATGCTGGGTCGGGGGCCGGTGCCGAGACCGACTGTGCGAGCGGTCCTTGCGGACCCCATTCGCAATGCCGATGGGCGGCGGGTATTTGCGCGAGCGGTGGTAACCAGACGCGACGACAAGTACCATGCGTCGTTGACCGGTAATCAGAGTTCGAACCTGCTCACGTCGATGGCCGAGGCCAACGGCCTGGCGATCTGTCCAGAGGATGTGCCCGGCATGGGAGTCGGTGAGGAGGTGGAGGTACTGATGCTTCAGTGGCCTCCAGAGGTATTCTAAAAGTGCAAAGGGAGATAAGCGGCAGATGACCACTGATAACGGCAACGGCTCCGAGCACCGAGAGCCCATAAGGTACTACGTGCAGACGGACGCGAGCGACGTGAGCTCGGTGTCCTTGCTAATATCGGACCGCCGTGACTACATGTCGCAGCAGCACGACACGCTCGATGAGGCGGCCTCGGCGGACCCCTTGTTGATGATCGACCAGATAGCCGACCAATCGGCGGGCACGCCAGACTACCTGTTGCCTGACACGCCCTTGAAAGAGGCCGTGTTCCGCGTACTGCTAGCCGGGCGCAACGAGCCGATGAGTGCGGCCGACGTGAGTGAAGAGCTAAAGCAGCGCTGGACGATGAGCACGTACCCCAGGGATCTGTCGCCGGGGGTGATCGGCAGATTGCTGGAAAGCATGAGCGCGTACTCCGTTGGCAAAATTGTGCCCCCGGAGCCCGAACCTGCACCGGAGCCGGTATCCGAGGACGACGACGCCCGTGACTCGGAAGCCTAATGGCTAAGTCACTCGCGTTCTTCCAGGGCAAAATTGTGCCCATTGAACAAGCCAAAGTGAGCGTTATGACGCACGCGCTGCATTACGGCACCGGGGTGTTCGAAGGCATCCGCGGTAACTGGAATGCCGGGCGAGACACGATGTACGTGTTCCGCATGCGAGAACACTATGATCGGCTGCTCCAGGGCTGCCGCATGTTGATGCTGGACATCCCCTACTCGGTGGACGACCTGTGCACCATCACTGAAGACCTCATCAAGGCCAGCGGCATTCAACAAGATGTCTACATACGGCCCCTCGCTTACAAGAGCGAGGAGCTGGTGGCCAACCTGAAACTGCACGAGGTCGCGAGCGACTTTACGCTCATCATCGTGCCGTTCGGCGATTACATCGAATCGGACGGGGCCATTAGCTGCTGCACGTCATCGTGGCGCCGCATGGACGACACGATTATTCCGCCACGGGTGAAAATTTCCGGCCACTACGTCAACAGCATTCTGGCCAAGACGGAGGCGGTGTTAGCCGGTTTCGACGAGGCGATCATGCTGAACCAGGACGGTGGCGTTTCCGAGGGCACCGGGGAAAACCTGTTCATGGTCTCTGGTGGAAAGCTGCACACTCCCCTGGTCGCAGAGAACAACCTCGTAGGCATTACCCGCGACTGCGCCTGGACGCTGGCGACAAAGGAACTGGGCATGGAGGTGGTCGAGCGGACCATTCGCCGAAGTGAGCTATATCTCGCAGACGAGGTATTCCTGACCGGCACGGCCGCACACATAACTCCGGTCGGCTCGGTGGACAGCAGGCCCGTTGGGGAAGGCGGCGTCGGACCAGTCACCGCCAAGCTGCGTGCCATATATGCGCAGGCCGTACGGGGGAACCATGACGACTACATGCACTGGTGCCACCCCGTAAGCGTGGAACCCGCTTAGACCCCAGGCCATGAGTCCCTTCGTAGCGGACTACCTCCTTTTCGCATTTTGGGCCGCTATTGGGGCCATTCAGATTGGTGCGTCGATAGGGCGTTTCGACGGGCT
>Ga0209501_10002756_pt1 | contig 18162 bp, 19 predicted proteins | sample ArcticOcean_MG_C_4_FD_187434 | JGI IMG/M metagenome (GOLD analysis project Ga0209501, IMG submission 187434) | Marine microbial communities from western Arctic Ocean - ArcticOcean_MG_CB4_134 (SPAdes) (version 2) | ecosystem: Environmental > Aquatic > Marine > Oceanic | place: Arctic Ocean...
TTTTCAATTATTTTCTTAACTCCAATTATTCGTTTTAAATGCTTAAAAAAATAACTTGGCATTTCTAATTCTAAAAGTTCTCCTAGATTCAATCCATCATAATTTAGAATTTTTTCAATTGTTTTATTTTTATACCAGTTTATACCTAAGTTTAAAGCAAGATCATCAATTTGTTTTTTATCCTTTTCATTAAAATAATCTTCGACTAAATTATGATTAATTTTTTTTTTAGATAGATCTTTGTGAGAATCAAAATCAAAAGTAATTATGGTTGAATTTTTAAGTGATTCTGATTTTAAAATATTAAAATCTATTTTACCTTCAACCAAAACTAGCGTTTTCATCATATTATCACATTTTTTATTTAATTTAAAAGCTAAACGAGATTGGGGATTTGCTGGAGATTATATAGAAGCAATGTGGTTAATGATGCAACAAAATCATCCTGATGACTATGTGATAGCAATTGGAGAATTTCATTCAATTGAAGAATTTCTTTCTTTAGCTACTGAAATTGCTGATTTAGGCGATTGGCATAACTTTGTTGAAATTGATAAGACATTTCTTAGACCTACTGATATTGATGAGTTAGTAAGTGATCCATCACAAGCAAAAAAAGAATTAGAATGGAAACCTAAAGTTAATTTTAAACAATTAGTAAAAATGATACTTTTGATTATTATAACTGGGAAAATGGAAAAAAAATAACCCTATATTTTTACAACCAATTTATTTAAAAAAACTTACTATCGAATCAATAATCCTCTTTACAAATTCTTCATTCATTTCAGAATGAAGTGGTAGTGTTAAAATTTCTTCAACAACTTTATTTGTAATTGACATATCGCTAATTTTTCCATCATTAAAGTATGTGTGTTTGTGGACAGGAATAAAATGAATTCCTACTTCAATATTTTTTTCTTGCAAATATTCAATTAGTTCATCTCTCTTATTATTTAAAATCCTAATTGTATAGATAAATGGAGAAATATTTTTAAAATTAGTTTCTGGAGTTTTTATTTCCTTTATTTCTTTAAATGCTTCATTAAATCTTTCACAAACTTTTTGTCTACTATTAACAAATTTCTCTATGTTTTTAATTTGTGAAATTCCTACACTTGACATTATGTTAGTTAAATGATATCTATATCCTTCACTAACAACATCGTAATCCCATGCTCTTTTATTTTTGTATCTCTCCGTTGTATCTTTATCAACTCCTAACAATCTAAGATGATGTCCTTTTTCAAGTTCCTCTTTATTATTAACAATCACACAACCACCATCAATGGATGTAATTATTTTTACAGGATCAAAACTAAAACATGTTATATCTCCAAAACTACCAATTTTTTTATCATTAATAGAAGTACCAAATGCATGTGTTGCATCTTCAATTACTCTTAAACTATATTTTCGAGCTAATTCATACACTTTACTAATATCACATGGAATACCTGCAAAATGTAATGGCATTATTGCTTTAGTTTTTTTTGTAATTAGTGATTCAGCTTTTACTGTATCTATTCCTAAATTATTTTCAAGTATATCACACATTACAACATTTGCCCCAGACATTTTGATAGCTTGATGATCTGCAACATAGTTAAATGAAGGTGTAATTACTTCGTCTCCAGCACCAATATTTGCAATTTTTAATGCTATATGTAATGCAGCAGTACCTGTATTTGTTGTAATTGCGTATCTATCTTTTAATTTGAGAAATTCCATAATTTTATCTTCAAATTTTTTTGTTGAAGCTCCCATACCAAGCCAACCAACATCAAGTGCATTTTCTAGATGCTTTCTCATTTCTTTATCAATATGAGGCAAAAAAACAGGTATCTTTTCCATATTCAATCTAGATTAAGTTATTTCTATAAATCTATTCTAATAATTTTCCAATAAAGTACAACAGCACCGCTTATTTGTAGTCTTTTTCCATTTACTAATTTTTCTGTATATGAAATCATTTGATCAATGGAAGGTTTTGGTAGATCTATACTTATATCAAAATCATACGATTCAATATTTTTTGCCCCTAATTCAAAGACAAATTTTTTGAATTGAGGTAGACTATAGACATTATAATAATCATTAAATTGTTCTTTTCCTGTTTCTGTTTTAAACTCTCTAATTTGTGTAATAAAATCAATGTCTCCATCATAAAAAAGCGAACTAAGAAAAATATGATCTTTTGTAACAGCAACTAATTCTTTTAACATTTGATCATAATATGGTAACCATGATAGTGTTCTCCAATTAATTGAGATATCAAAATCTTTTCCAAATTTTTTAGATATGTTATACACATCCTCATTTTCAAAAGAAATATTGGATTTATTTTGGCATAACTTTTTTCCTTCTTCAATTAGATATGGTGTCTGATCAATTCCTAAAAATTTTGATTCAGGACTAATTTCACTCAGGAAATATGGAATATGACCAATTCCACAACAGGCATCAAGAATATTCTTTTTCTTTGATTTTATAAACGGTGAAATTAATTTTTCAAGAAATTCATCCATTTCTCTTTTTTCTGTAACACATTTTTTGAATGAAGATATTATGAATTCTTTATCTTTTTCACCATCATAATGTTGTCTTTCTCTGTTTTTCATTTAGCTAATTTCACTGTCCTTAAAATCCAAATATTTACTATCTTTTTCTGATAATATTGGAGACCAATTAGGCCATTTGATAGAAAATTTCGGATCATTCCATCTAATTCCTTTACTATGTTCTAATGAGTAATACTGACTAATTTCATAGACAATTTCTGTATTGTCGTCCAATGTTAGAAAACCATGTGCCATTCCTTTTGGAATGTAAATCATACGTGAGTTTTTCTCTGATAATTCAGTACCGATCCATTTTTTATAAGTTTTTGATTTTTTTCTAATATCAATTATAACATCAAAAATTTTTCCTTTACTACATCTAACTAATTTTTCTTCTTCATATGGATTAGTTTGATAATGCATTCCTCTTAACGTATATTTTTTATTATTAAAAGAAATACTCGATTGTACAAAATTATGATTTAAATTATTTTTTTCTAAAATTTTATTATCCCAAATTCTAGCAAAATGACCTCTTTGATCTACTTGTTTCTCAATTTCAATTATATAACAACCCTCAAATTCTGTTTCTATAAATTTCATTGATATATTTTCACCTCTGGAATTGGAATAACAAATTTACCTCCCCATTTACGTATATCTTTCATTTGAACCATAATTTCTTTCTTTAAATTCCATGGTAAAATTAACACATAATCAGGTTTAGTTTTAAAAATTTCATTTGGATTTTTTATTAAAATATGACTTCCTGGTAAATACATTTTTTGCTTATGAGGACTAATATCTACTGTATAATTTATTAATTCAAAATTGATTTCACAAAAATTTAACAATGTGTTTCCTTTTGCAGGTGCTCCATATCCTACAATAGTTTTATTATTTTTTTTTGCTTTATGCAGAAAATTTAACAATTCTTTTTTTATTAAATTAACTTCTTGAGAAAAATTTGTATATGTGGAAATTTTCCCTAATCCAAATATCTTTTCTTTTTTTAGTATTCTTTTAACTGATTTTCTTTCTTTTTGAAAATTATTCTTCTTATGTTTTACAAAAATTCTTAATGAGCCCCCATGTGTGTTTAATTCTTCAACATCAAAAATTTCTAATTTATACATTTTAAATAATTTTTTTAATGTGATTAATGAAAAATAAGAAAAATGTTCATGATAAATTGTATCAAATTGATTTTTATCAATTAATTGTAGTATGTGGGGAAATTCTAAAGTAATTATTCCCTCTTGTTTGAGAAGAATTTTTAATCCTTCTACAAAATCATTTAGTTTTGGTACGTGTGCTAAAACGTTATTTCCCAAAAGTAAATCTGGCTGTTTTCCAGATTTAACAAGTTCTTTAGCTAATTTTGTACCAAAAAATTTTGTAATAGTGGGAATTTTCTTTTTATTAGCAATTTTTGCGACATTTTTAGCTGGTTCTATTCCTAATACTGGAATTTTATATTTTTTAAAATATTGTAACAAATAGCCATCGTTACTAGCAATTTCTATAACTAGGTGATCTGAATTTAGGTTGAATTTCTTTGTCATTTTATTGACATATTCTTCTGCATGTTTTAACCACGTTTTTGAATACGATGAAAAATATGCATATTCTGAAAAAATTGTTTTTGGATTTTCAAATTCTTCTAATTGAACTAACATACATTTTGTACAAATTAGTGCATGTAAAGGAAACTTTTTTTCATTTTTGATCATATTTTTTTTTAAATATGAATTTGAAAGAGGTGTATGTCCTAAATCCACAAATGTTTTTCCACTTTTCCCCCCACAAATTCTACAATTAATTGTCTTCATTTTTATCATAAATTTTGAAATTCTACAATCTGTTCTTCTGTTATTTCCCTCATATTTTTACCATCAAAAAATTTTTCATACCATTCAATTGTCCATTTCAATGCTGTTTCTGTGTTTATTTTTGAATTCCATCCTAGTTTGGATTTAGCTTTTTGACAATTTAAAATTAAATTACTTGCTTCGTGCAATTCATTATTATCTATTTCCCAATTCATTTTATTTTTCCAAAGATCATTAAATTTTTTAATAATCCATGAAACTGATTTCACTTCATTTTTTTCAGGTCCAAAATTCCATCCTTCGGAATACTGAGTTTGATCATCCCATAATTTTTCAGCCAAATTGATGTATCCGTTTAGTGGATCTAAAACATGTTGCCAAGGTCTTATTGCATTTGGATTTCGAATCTTCATATTTTCTTTATTTTTTACTGCACGAATGATGTCTGGAATTAATCTATTTTCTCCCCAATCTCCTCCTCCTATTACATTTCCTGCTCTAACTGATGCTAATCCAACATTATTTTTAGAGTCAGAACCAAAAAATGATTTTCTAAATGATTTTGTAATTAATTCTGCACAACCCTTACTACTACTATAAGGATCATAACCGCCCATAGGATCATCTTCACTATACCCTTCTAAGGATTCATTATTTTCGTAACATTTGTCACTTGTTACATTTATTACGACTTTAGACTTTTTTGTTTCCTTTATTGCATAAAGTAAGTTTACTGTTCCCATTACATTGGTAGAAAAGGTATCAATTGGATTTGAATATGATCTAATTACAAGTGATTGAGCTGCCATATGAAAAATAATTTCTGGTTCATATTTACTAATAGTTTCTTTTAAAAATTCATAATTTTGAATATCTCCAACTACTGATTTAATACCATCTTCAATATCTGCTATTTCAAACAAACTGGGGTTTGTTGGTATTGAATTTGAAAAACCAATTACATCTGCCCCTAATTTCTTTAACCATATTGTTAACCAACTTCCTTTAAAACCCGTATGACCAGTGATTAGAATTTTTTTATTTTTCCAAAAATTTTCTTTCATTCTTAAATTTTCCAAGATGCATTATTCTCATTCCAAATATTTTCTAAATAATTTTTATCCCATAATGTATCTACAGGATGCCAAAAACCAGTATGTTTGTATGCTGTTAATTGTTTATTTTTTGCTAATTTTTCTAGTGGTTCTCTCTCCCAAATTGTGGATTCATCTTTAATATATTTAAAAACTTCAGGTTCCAAAATAAAATATCCTCCATTTATCCATCCTTCATCACCAATTGGTTTTTCTTCAAAATGATTTACAATATTTTCTTTCAAATTCATACGACCAAATTTCCCTGGTGGTTGAACTGCAGTAACTGTTGCAATAGTATCAGAATCTTTATGAAGTTTTAATGATTCTGAAATATTGATATTACTTATTCCATCACCATAAGTAAAACAAAATGTTTCATTATCTAGGTATGATTCAATTTTCTTTAATCGTCCGCCCGTCATGGTATTCAGTCCTGTATCTACTAATGTTACTTTCCAAGGCTCTGCAAATTTTTTATGAACTTCCATTTTATTATTTTTTATATCAAATGTTACATCTGATCTATGGAGAAAATAATTTGCAAAATATTCTTTAATTATATATCCTTTGTAACCACAACATATTACAAAATCATTAATTCCATAGTCTGAATAGTGTTTCATAATATGCCATAAAATTGGCATTCCGCCAATCTCTATCATTGGTTTAGGTTTAACGTAAGTTTCTTCACTAATTCTCGTGCCGTAGCCACCAGCTAAAATTACTGCTTTCATTTTATTACGTAAAATCTTCTCAGATTTTAGTATTAAGGGCTTTGGTCTTTTTATTTATAATATGTGAGGATAGGTCTTATGCTCAATATTTTTATCATTTAAGAAGTTATGAGCATGATAATTAAACATAATATGTTGTTAATTCAAAAAATCTTATTTGGTTTTACTAAAACATTTTTCCCCTTTTAGACTAGTATCTTCTATTTTTTGTTGTTATTTCTATTACTAATTATTTGTATTATATCTGAAAATATTAGATATCCTCCATATACATTAATTACAATAAACCAGTCTAAATTTTTCATAAAAATTTTAAATCCTAAATTTTTAGCACACCAAATTGTAAATGGCATATTCATAAAGATTATGTCCAACAATTTTGTATTTTGATGTCTTAAGTATGAAATTATTCCATTACTTGAATACCCATCTAAATTTTTTCTCATTAATATTTCGTCAATAACATGAATTTGTCCATATTTTAAAATATTCAAAATTATTGCCAAATCTGATCCTCCAAATGGTGTATTTATCATACTTTTTTTAATAATTAAAGTTCTAAATAATGAATACAATGCAGTGGATCTATCCATACGTAAATACAGTGTTGCTCTTTTTTCAAATTTTCCATTAGATGGAAAAACTTGATTAAATTTAGTTTTTTTGTCAAATTTATATTTAAATTTATTTTTCAAATTTTGAAAATAACCATTTTCAATAATTTTATCTAAATTTTTTCCAAAATACTCTACATTACTAATACTTGCTACTGAATTTTGATTTTCTTCAAGTTCTTTTAAATTTTTTTCTAAAAATGTTTTTCCATGTTCATCATCTGTTGCAAACCACACAAAATACTCTCCTTGTGCTTTTTGTAAAACAAAATCATAATTCCAATATGGACCCATATTTTTTTCTTGACTAAATATTTTGATGCGTGTATCATTTTTTGCATATTTTTTGCATATTTCCAATGTTTTATCTTTTGAGGCATTATCAGAAATAATTACTTCAAAATCTTGAATCGTTTGATTTAATATTGATTCAATTATTTTCTCTATAGTTTTTTCTGCATCAAATGCTGGAATTCCAATACTAATTTTTGGTTTGACTTCATCCATTATCCTGATTATTTTATTTGTAATTTATGAATATAACACCATTACGTCATTAAGTTATATACTGATTTTAAAATTCTACTAATCATGAATAAAAAATTTGAAGAATTTTGTGTTAATTTCTATTTAGATCATCCAAAATTAAGAGGTTTAATGAATAAAATCCGAAATATATTTTCCCCAATAAAACCCTCTTTCTCTGGATGGGGTATCCAGATAAATCATGATCCACCATGGATACATGATTCTAATTCTACTTTTAACCAAACAAGTAGTGATCTTAAAAAAAATTTTCAATTTAGTGTTGTTCGTTCAACTGGAATTGATATGCATAATGTTGATTCTTTATTATGGCGACATTGGATTATTTCATATGCTACAAAACATGCAATGACATTTTGTTTAGTAGATGAATATAATTTTGTTGAATGTGGAGTTGGAGATGGGATGACATCTTTTTACACTTTAAGAGAAATTAATGTAGATTCTAACATTAGTAAAAAATCTAAATTACATCTTTACGATTCTTGGGGACCAATGCAAAAAGATGGGTTATTAGAAAGTGAATATTCTAGTTTAGGTAGATATTCTGAATTAGAATTAGATAGTACTAAAAAAAATCTTAAAGAATTTGAAAATATGATTATATATCATAAAGGATACATTCCAGAAATATTTCATAAAATACCAGAGTCTCCCTCTTCAATAGTTTATTTACATATAGATCTAAATTCAACTCCTCCCACAATTGACACATTAGAGTATTTTTTTCCAAAACTAATTTCTGGTGGAGTTATTGTATTTGATGATTACGGATGGAATAATCATAAAGATACAAAATATGCCATAGATAAATTTTTTAAAGACAAACCTGGAATTTTAATGCAATTGCCTACAGCTCAAGCAATATTTTTTAAAAATTAGATTTTTTTAAAATAACAAGTTTTAAACAGTATTTAATTTGTTTTAGAAATCATGAAAAAGAATATTTTTTTAGTTGGTTGTGGAAATATTGGAAGTAGACATCTTCAAGCATTAGTGAAATTACCTTTTAAAGTTGATATACATATTGTTGAAAAAAGTAATAAATCTAAAATTTTAGCAAAAAATCGTTTAAAACAAATCAAATTTAATAAAAAAAACTTTAATTTTTTTTGGTATAATTCTGTTGATCAATTAACTGATACTAGTGATTTAGTAATTATCTCTACATTATCTCAAGGACGTGCTGATTTAATTATTAGTTTATTAAAAAATAAAAATAAAAAATTTCTAATTGAAAAACCTGTTTGTCAGTCTAAACAAGAATATGTAAATCTATTATCTCAAATGAATTTATTTAATGCAACTGGTTGGATTAATACTAATAGAAGATATTTTGAATCTTATCAAAAAATTAAAAATGATCTATGTAATTGTAAATTTATTAACATTAATGTTGTCTCTACAGCATCTGGACTTGGAACAAATGCCATTCATTTTCTTGATCTTTTTTCATGGTTGATTAATGATTCAAAAATAAAACTTAATGGTAAATTTTTAAATCCAAAATTATTTTCTAATAAACGTGGGAGAGAGTTCAAAGAATTTTATGGAACAATTTTGGGTTCGGGAAAAAATAATTCCTCTATCACACTTAATTTTTTACCCTCAAAAGATGAATCTACTTTTCTAACAATTTCTACTGATTCTTTAACCTATGTGATTGATGAATTAAATCAAAATGCTCTCAAAATTGATAAATTTGACAAAAAATTTAATTTTAATTATCAACATGTAAGTGAATCTACTACAAAAATTGTTAAGGATATTTTAGAAAAAAATAAATCTCTTTTACCTCAATTAGATGAATCTTTTTTTAATCATATTGAATTATTTAGAATATTTAATTCACATATTAAAAAGCAGTTAAAAAGGGACATTACCTTATGCCCAATTACATAGAAAATGATTCCTGAAAATTATGATTGGTTAACAAATTTATCTACAAGAAATTTTCAAGATAAATCTATAATTCTAATTGGAACTGGTTTAATGGCCAAAGAATATGCTATTGCTTTTAAAAAAATGAATATACATAATGTAACTGTTATTTCAAAATTAGAACAAGAGACTACGGATTTTAGTACTTTTGATTTTAAAGTTTTACATGGTGGATATAAAAAACATTTACCTACTTTAGCAAAATCTGATCTTGTAGTAATTGTTACTCCTATTCCACAACTTTTAGATGCTGCACAAATTGCTATTGATTCTGGACAAACAAAAATTCTAATCGAAAAACCTGGTTCCTTACATGCTGATGAATTACTGTCATTTTCAAAACAATTAACAAATCAAACTGTTAGAATTGGATATAATAGATTACTTTATCCAAGCTTTCATAAATTAAAATCAATAATAAAGGAAGAAAGAATTACATCTTGCCATTTTGATTTTACAGACTGGGTTCATACTATAGATTTTAAAAAATATACTTCTGATGTTTATAGTAGATGGGGAATAAGTAATTCTCTACATTTGATATCTATGGCTATGGAATTAATTGGAATGCCTAAAATTTTAACTCCGCATAATTTTGGATCATTAGATTGGCATCTATCTGGTTCAATTTTTACAGGTTCTGGAATTTCAGAACAAAATATTCCATTTTCATATAATGCTGATTGGGAATCTGCTGGACGATGGGGAATTGAACTAAAAACTACCGAAAATGCATATCGTTTAATTCCTTTAGAAGGTTTGTTTGTATGTCATAAAAAAAGTGTTAATTGGGAAGAAATACCATTAGATATTCCATACCCTGATGTAAAACCTGGAATTGCTGAAGAAATTACCGCAATGTTAACTGATGATAAAGATCTTGGTTTAATTACTTTACAAAAAGCATCTGAATATAATAAACTAGCAGAAAAAATTCTTAATTATAAATAACATGTGTATAATAATTTTGTAATTGATTATGAAAAATAATAAAAAAATTTTTTGGTCTAAACCAAATATTCAAAAAGAAGAAATATCTGCTATTAACAAAGTTGCAAAATCAACTTGGATGACTCAAGGAAATGTAACTGAACAGTTAGAAAAAAATCTATGTAAAAAATTCAATGTAAAGAATGCAGTTGTTACTAATAGTGGCACATCTTCTTTAATTTGTGCACTTTTAGCACATGGGATTAAACCTGGAGATGAAGTATTAGTTCCAAGTTTTACATTTGTTTCTACTGTTAATTCAATTTTATCAATTGGGGCTAAACCTATTTTAGTTGATAGTAATCCACATACGTTTAATACAGAAATTAAATTTTTGAAACAAAAAATTAGTAAAAAAACTCGTGCAATTATGCCAGTTGATGTTTCTGGAATGCCAGTAGATATTTCTGATATGACTGAATTTGCAGACCAAAATAATTTAATTTTGATTGAAGATGCTGCTGAAGCAATTGGAGCTAAATATAAAAATAAAAAAATAGGTTCTTTTGGTCACTCTACAATTTTTAGTTTTCATATGGCAAAAGTTGTTTCAGGAATTGAAGGTGGTTGTATTCTAACTGATAATTCTAAAATTGCCTCCAAATTAAGATCTATTCGATCTCATGGAGATGTTAGTCAATACAATTCTAAATTTTTTGGTCTTAACTTCAGAATTTCAGATATTCATTCATCTGTAATTATAGAACAACTTAAAAAATTAGATACGTTTTTGGAACACAGACAAAATTTAGCAAAATTATACAAAGATGAATTATCAAACTTAGTATCATTTCAGAGTATTCCATCTTTTGTAACTTTACATCCATTCATGCTTTTTGGTATACTAGTTAAACCAAAAATTAGAAATAAATTAAATAATTTTCTTAATCAAAAAAATATTGAAACTAGAATATGTTGGCCTCCAGTTCATAAACAAAAATATCACTCTACGATTTTTCCAAAAACTAAATTACCTGGTTGCGAAGAAATATTTTCAAAAATAATTAACTTACCTATGGGTAATGGATTATCTGAAAATAATGTTTTAACTGTATCTGGTGTATTGAAAAATGGATTAAAACAAATTTCGTAGAATTATCATTTTTAATTTAAGAATTATTTTTCCATAAACCCTTAATATTGATAATTTAATTAAATGATGTGGTTATTTCAATAAAAAATTCAAATGATCTTAAAGAAAGAATTCAAAAAGTTAGTCCTCATTATACTCAAACTTTTAGTAGATCCCCTACATCCTTTGTAGAAGGAGTATACCCTGTTTTTGCTGAAAAAGCTCAAGGTGCATATTTTACAGATGTTGATGGCAATAATTTCATCGATTATTTACTAGGTTTAGGACCAATTACGTTAGGTCATAATTATTCAGTAGTAAATCAATCTATAATAGATCAACTAAATGATGGTATTTTATTTTCTTTACCTCATAGAAAAGAATTAGAACTTTCTGAACTTTTATGTAAAACAATACCTCATACCCAAATGGTAAAATTTGAAAAAACTGGTTCAAATGCTGTAACAGGTGCACTTCGTGCAGCAAGAGCTATTACTAAAAGAGATAAAGTTGCTTATTGTGGAAGTGGTGGAGTATGGCATGATTGGTATGCTGCTGCAATTAGTAGAGATGGAGGAGTTCCAAAATTTAATGATGATTTGATTAAAGTTTTTGATTATAATGATTTAGATGGTTTAGAAGAAATATTTGAGCAAAATAAAAATGAAATTGCAGCAATTGTTTTTGAACCAACTGTATATGAAAAACCACTCCCTGGATTTTTATCAAAAATTCGCAAAATTGCTGATTCAAATAATTCAATTCTAATTTTAGATGAAATTGTTACTGGATTTAGATTTGCTATGGGTGGATGTCAAGAATATTTCAATTTAAAAGGTGACTTTGTTTGTTTTGGAAAAGGGATGGGCAATGGGCTCCCAATTTCTGCAATTTCAGGTACAGAGGAATTTATGAAAATATTTGATACACTATGGGTTTCTACCACTAATGGTAGTGAAACTCTTTCTTTAGCAGGAACTTTAGCTACAATTAATGAAATAAAAAACAAACAAACAATTTCTCATTGTTGGGAAGTAGGAAAAAAATTATTTGATGGATGGAATCAGATTGCAAAAGAACATGAAATTAATGCATTAATGACTGGTTATCCTATTCGAATGACAATGAATTGTAAAGATTCAAAATATAATCAATCACTTCCATTAAAAGGATTAATTTTACAGGAAATGGTGAAACGAGGAATTTTTATGGCTCAGGGCCCTACTTTTATTTCATATTCTCATAAAATTGAAGAAATTCAAAAAACTCTTTCTGCTTGGGAAAATGTTTGTAAATTTATTCAAAAATCAATTAAATCTGATAATTATTCTGATTTAATGGAAGGCAAATTACCACAATCTGTTTACACCCATAAGATATTACCAACTAAGAAAATTTCTTAATATGGATTACATCATTCAAAAATTAACATTATCTGATGAATCTTCTTTACTAGATTTTGTAAATAAGCAATCTGAAGAAGATCTTAAATTCTTTAGACGATGGAATAAATTAAATCAATCTCGAGAAAAAATGGTTCGTACTGATTGTACCCTTTCTTTTCTAAATGGAGAAAGAATTGTAGCAAAAACTCCATCTGATCAAATTATAGGATTTGGGTTAGTAGATTTTTTTGAAGAATCTGAAAAAAAACATATATCTGTTGTAGGAACAATTGTTGATAAAGAATTTCGTGGATTAGGATTAGGTAAAAAATTACTTGAAAATGAAATTCAAATTTCAAAAAAAAGAAAAATAAATAAAATTCGTTCTACAATACATGAAAATAATATTAATTCAGTAAAACTTCATCAATCATTAGGATTTCATATAGAAGGCAAGTTTGTTAATGAAGAATTTCATAAAAAATTTCAGAATGTTTTATCTTTAGCCCTTTTTATTGATTAATTATTTATTTGTAAATTTTTTAGCTAATTCTATATTGGATTTAATTTGTTCACTTGTTAGATTCATAGTTTCTAAAATTATGGGAACGTGCTTAAAATTTTTTAATTTTGTGATATACCAACAATCTTTAGTTAGTGATTTATGTTGATCTGCTAATCCATTATTATTACTTATGTGTATGGCAAAAACTTTCTCCCTAATTTTTTTAACAAATTTATCTTTATCAAAATTTAACCAATGAGATGTAACTGCTGTATGACCTAAATCTAATAAAATGCCCAATTTTTTATTTTTTATTAAATTAAAAAGTTGATTTATTTCATCAATTTCTGCAAAAAGACACATTTCATTTTTTCCATTAATCAGATTAAATTTTTGAACAACATTTGGCTCCATAGCAATTTTCACTCCATTAGAATTAGCAAAATCTAATAATTCTTCAACTGATTTGACATATGTTTTAATTGAAATATTTCTCTCAGTATATCCTTTTTTGGGAAATACCGTACCTAATTTTGGAGGATCTATTGTTAATCCTGCATGAAAAGTATAGAGTGGAGATTCAATCTTTCTACATAATTCAATAGATTGTTTAGCTAGATCTATACTTTTTTTTAAAATTTCTTTATTTTGTGATGCTAAATTCAAATTAAATGGTTTTTTTGGTGGTGGGAAGTAATTATGAATCAAAAAATCAAAACTATATTTTTTTAATTTATTTATATCAAAATATTCATGAACTGAGCCTAATTCAACTTGTTTAATTCCTGCTTTTTGATATTCATCTAATACTTTAGTTATATTTTTAGGATTTTTTAAACAACTAGTAGAGGTATATATCATAAATATCTAAATTTTAAATTTGAATTTAAGCTTACGCAATATCTTATATGGATAAATTATTTGATATTATTTGTGCAAATAAAAAATAAAAATATTGATTCTACTAGCCCTGTATTTGTAATAGCTGAAGCTGGTATAAATTATAATAATAAATTATCATTTGCATTTAAAATGGTGGATGTTGCTAAAAAAGCTGGAGCAGATGCAATTAAATTTCAAACATTTAAAGCAAAAAATATACAATTACTTAATTCTAAAAAACCAAAATATCAAAATAATCTTAAAGAAAAAAATTATTTTAAAATTATCCAAAAATTAGAACCTTCTTTTGAGGATCAAAAAAAAATTTTTGATTACTGTAATAAGAAAAAAATTATTTTCTTATCTACACCATATGATAAAGAAAGTGTTGATTTCCTGACATCTTTGAATGTTTCTGCATTTAAAATTTCTTCATCTGATTTAACCAATCACCCATTCTTAGAATATATTGCATCAAAGAAAAAACCAATTATAGTTTCAACTGGATTATCTACTTCTACTGATGTAAATGATACAGTAAAATTATTTGTTAATAAAAAACTTAAAAATAAACTTGCATTACTACAAGCTACATCTGATTATCCTACTTCCAACAGTGATGTGAATTTACGTGTAATTACATCATACAAAAATAAATATAAAATTCCTGTTGGATTATCTGATCATACTCAAAATAATATTGCTAGTTTAGGCGCTATAGCTTTAGGTGCTTCTATACTTGAAAAACATTTTACTTTAAGTAGAAAAATGACTGGACCAGATCAAAAATCTTCATTAACACCTGTTGAATTATCTCAATGGATTAAAGAAATTAGAATTATGGAAAAATCATTAGGAGACAAAAAAAAATTTATCACAAAATCTGAAAAACAAAATCTTACTATGAGAAAAATTATTGCTGTAAAATCTATCAATAAAGGTGAGAAAATTACTAAAAATCTAATTTTGAGTATGAGGGGTAATAAACATGGAATTTTACCTACTAATAATAATTTAAAAAAAATTATTGGAAAAACTGTAAACAAAAATATTGTTGAACCTACACAGTTTTCTTGGAATTTACTTTGTTAATATTTTAGCAAATATTTTTTTTGAATTTGATTAACTATTATATCATAGCAATATAGAAAATAATTAAATGAAGAAAGCTTTAATTTTTGGAATTACAGGTCAAGATGGAACTTATCTTGCAGATTTTTTAGTAAAAAAGGGTTATGAAGTATTTGGAACCTATAGGAGAACAAGCCATCGAAGTTTTGAACGATTGGAAGTGTTTAATTTATTGGATAAAACTAATTTAATTGCTGCAGATTTATTGGATCAAACATCTCTAAATCATGCAATTAAACAAACTACTCCTGATGAGATTTATAACCTTGCAGCACAATCTTTTGTAGGAATTTCTTTTACTCAACCAATTCTTACTTCAGAAATTACTGGATTGGGTGCAGTAAAAATTTTTGAAGCAGTAAAAGAATTCAGTCCTCATTCTAAAATCTATCAAGCTTCTTCTAGTGAAATGTTTGGAAATACTGATGAAATTAAAAATGAAAACTCTAGATTATCTCCTGCTAGTCCATACGGAATAGCAAAAGTTTTTGCTCATAAATCTGCTCAACATTATAGAAAAGCATATGATATGTTTATTTGTTCAGGAATATTATTTAATCATGAAAGTCCTTATCGAGGATTAGAATTTGTTACAAGGAAAATAACTAGTGCTATAGGAAATATAATTGCAAAAAAACAAGATAAAATATTTTTAGGAAATATCAAAGCAAAAAGAGATTGGGGCTTTGCTGGTGATTATGTTAAAGCTATGTGGTTAATGCTTCAACAACAAACTGCAGATGATTATGTTATTGCAACAGGCAAATCATATTCTGTAGAAGAATTTCTTGAAAAAGCATTTCAATATTCTGGATTAGGTAATTGGAAAAATTATGTTGAAATTAGTGATAAATACATGAGACCATCAGATATAGATAATTTAATTGGTGATGCCTCAAAAGCAAAAAATGAACTTAATTGGGAACCTGAAATGTCTTTTGAAAAATTAGTTAAATCAATGGTTGATAATGATATTATTCAAAATAAATAATTATAAATTAATTTTGGAGACAAATAATTGAAAATAAATTGTGATGTTTTAATACCAGTTAGAACTGGAAATACAAGACTTCCAGGTAAAGCCTTGAAACAAATTGATGGAAAAGAAATTATTCTTTATTTAATTGAACGATTAAAAACTTGTAAAAATATTAGGAAAGTTATAGTTTGTACTACCTCTTTACCTTCAGATGATTTATTATCTGAATTATTAGCCAGAAAAAAAATTGATTTTTTTAGAGGGAGTGAAAAAGATATTTTAGATCGATTTTATTCAACCTCAAAAAAATTTCAAACAGATTTTATCATAAATGTTGACGGTGATGACATTTACACTGATCCTTTATATGTTGATAAAATGGCTCAACATTTTGAGAATACTTGTGCTGATTATATTGATATGATTGGTTTTCCATTTGGTTTTAGATCTGTAGGATTTTCAAAAAATGCATTAGAAAAAATATGTAAATTAAAAAATACTAATAATACTGAAACAGGCTATAGAGATTTCTTTACTGCAACAGGTATTTTTAAAATTTCAAACATGAATTATGATTACATTAAATTTCCAAAGAATCTTCGATTATCACTTGATTATGAGGAAGATCTCAAGTTGGCAAAAATAATTTTTAGTAAATTAGGTAATAATTTTCATTTATTTGATATTTTAGAATTATTCAAAAATAGTCCTAATCTATTAGAAATTACTGCTAATCTTGACACAAAATGGAGCAAACATTATAAAAATAATATTACCAATTTTTCATTAAAGTAAAATGATTGAAAAAATGAATAAAATTCTTATTGTTGGGCTTGGTTCAATGGGTAAAAGAAGAATACGAAATTTACAAAAACTTGGATATCATCAACTAATAGGATTTGATTTACGTGACGATAGAATTATTGAAACTAAAAAAAAATATAAAATTCCATGTTTTAATAATTTTAGAAATGCTATAAATCAAAAACCTAGTATGATGCTAATTTGTACACCACCACATTTACACAAGGAATATGCTAAAAAAGCAATCAAAAAAAATATTCATGTCTTTTTAGAGTTAAATTTACTACATGATCATGTTCAATCAATTTTAAAATTTTCTAAAAAAAGTTCCAGTATTGTTTGTTGTTCAAATACAATGAGATTTCATCCTATTGTAAAAAAATTAAAAGTTTTAATGAAACAGAAAAAAATTGGTAAGGTATATTCTATTCATCATCATGTAGGTCATTTTTTACCTAATTGGCATCCTTGGGAAAGTTACAAAGACTTTTTTGTATCTCGAAAAGAAACTGGTGGGGCTAAAGAATTAGTTCCTGTTGATCTTAATTGGTTAACATATATTTTTTCAGATGTCTCATCTGTTTTAGCTAATGTCAATAAAATTTCTAAATTAGATGTTAACATTAATGATAATTATCAAGCAATTTTAGAATTTCAAAATAAAATATTTTGTAGTTTAAACGTCGATGTTTTTTCAATTCCTTCTGTTAAACAAACAAAAATTATTGGTGAAAAAGGTACAATTATTTGTAATTTTGATGAATCTAAAATTAAAATTAATGTTGGCAATGGATGGAAATCAATTTTACTCCCTAAAGGAAAAATTGCATCAGAGTATAGAGGAATTACTCCATCTGAATCTCTGTATGAGGAAGAAATTTTTAATTTTCTAAAAGAAGTAAAAACTCAAAATTCTTGCTCATTTTCTTTAAAGAATGAATTAAAAATTTTAAAAATTCTTAATGCAATTGAAAAAAGTAGTAAATCTGGAAAGAAAATATCTTTTAAATAATTATATTAAATATCTAAACAATTACTTTTATTTTAAACTAATTTTTTTTACAATTTTCCAATTTTCAATTTTATCTG
>Ga0209501_10002758_pt1 | contig 18155 bp, 7 predicted proteins | sample ArcticOcean_MG_C_4_FD_187434 | JGI IMG/M metagenome (GOLD analysis project Ga0209501, IMG submission 187434) | Marine microbial communities from western Arctic Ocean - ArcticOcean_MG_CB4_134 (SPAdes) (version 2) | ecosystem: Environmental > Aquatic > Marine > Oceanic | place: Arctic Ocean...
ATGGCCGTAAACGTTGTTTTGGCGATTTTTGGGAATGAAATCTTCTGCGCATGGTTCGTTCTTGAACATGTACGTACAGAGCCTGTAATCTGCTGTCTCTTGCATGATGTTGCGAACATCAAATGGTGAGAGGTCAGGATTGGCTTGATACATTAGTGCCGCTAAACCAGCAGCACCAGGGGTAGCCATGCTTGTACCAGACTTAGAAGTATAACCGGTGCCAGTATTGAAATCTGGAGCCATTACATTGCTTCCAACAAAAGCAATATTTGGTTTTACGCGGCCTTCTTCTGTCGGACCTTGACTTGAATAAATTGCAATTCCTGTATCCTTATCCAACGCACCTACTGTGATGACATCTTCAGCGCTTCCCGGAGTCCCTATCTGGGCACTAAATGCTGAGTTACCAGCTGCGATGAAGAGAGCAATCCCATTGCGCACCATCTCATTTGCCATTCGATTGGTGCTCTCCTGCTCGCTTGCAGTCCACTCAGATGCACCTGGTCCACCAAGACTCATTGAGGCCGCTCGAATGTTGAACTTGTGACGATTGTCAATTGTCCATTGCATACCTTGCATGACTTGTGCGAAAGAGCCACTGCCGCTTGAAGAAAGAACTTTGACTCCAACTAGTTGCGCTTGAGGGGCAACGCCAATATATTCGAACGTTGGAGCGCCTGTACCAGCAGTTATCCCAGCACAATGAGTACCATGACCTTGGTCATCATATGCCTCAACATCTGTGCCATTAGTATCACCTGGCTTGTTGATAACATCATAAAAGCCGATGACCTTAGGGTCATTGGTTTCATTATTATCATCTAAATCATTCAAGCCTTCATGACTTGCATCAATTCCAGTATCAATAATTGCAACAACTGAACCCGCTCCGGTATACCCTGTTTCATCCCAAACATTGGTGATACCGTGAATTTCATTCACGTCCGCCATCTGAATTGCCAATATTCCATCAATCTCAACTAAAACCACACCAGGTAAATTGGCGAGGTTCCCAATTTGAGATACCTCAACCGAGCCAGCGATTGAATCAATGATATGGTAACGGAATTGAACCCTGAAATCTACGCGATTCTCAAGAAGTCGTTCATCGGCTTCTGTTGGCAGATGGTCGAAATCAACAATGACACTAATTCGTCCTTCATCATCAACCCAATCGTACTGGGTGCTCTTGATAGCGATAGGAATTGCATCGTGAATTTTATCACCATTCTTGTCCATATTTGTTGTTTGCCACCAATCATCCCCGACATCTTCTTCAATCTCAGGAACTGTAGCAGTAGCACCTAAAATTGGCAATACAAACATTGCTAAAACTGCAAGACTCATCCACATCATTCCGATGTTTTTCGCCCCTACCTCATCTTGGAAACCCATGTTGCTCACCCTGTGGGTGAGTCGCAACTGCTTTGAATATGCCCCATTCAGCCGTCATACTGAAATCAGCGAAGGCACTGAAAGGTTTGATGCAGCCAAGCCGCCAAGCACTTCTCCTCGCCGCGCTACTTGTCATTTCTCTGCCAACTGCATTGGCAATAGAAAGCATAGGCGAGCCTAATTACACAACTAATGATTGGTTTGAGTATCAAGGATATACTGAACAACTAGTCAACCAAATCTCCGAAGCATGGCAAGAGGAGGAGAATTTCGAAGCCATCACCCTTAGCACTAGAGAAGAACTGAGGGTCAAACAATTGGGCAGTGAATCATGCACCATCCTAACATGGTCAGGAGATTGCCTCAAAGCACAAATAACTCACTTAGTCAATTTCACCGTTGATTGGCAAGACAACACTACAAACTACGAGAATGATACGCTTAATATGTCAATTTCTTATACTGCTACACATTGGAAATCACGTGGCACAGCAGGCTGGGAAAAACTAGACACCACAACCCTCACCATCACTCAATTTTCAGGCGGTGGAGAAGACAATTTTCTTGAACATGAACTCCAAGAAGTTGCATTGACTAGAAGAACTGGAACCTTCCCCGAAACTATCCAAGTTGGCGAACTTTGGGATGTTGAAAAGAGCGTTGAGGTCAGTGGCTTAGAGCGGGTTAGAGAAAATCGCGGTTTGTGGACTGAAAACGAGTACAACCGCAGTACTGTCACCCAAGTCTCATACCAAGTCTTAGGCGAGAGAGGTGTGCATTATGGGGTTGATAACACAAAATTACACGATACTTTGGCGGTCCAAAGAGTGGACCTTGGAGATAATACAACAACAATTGATTTTTTCCTTGTAGATGGATTCCTTGCTCATACTGAAACGTGGCAAAATGGTACCTTGTTACTATCCGCCACATTGACTGATTATCGATATTATGTGAATGAACCACACTCATCATCCATGAGCACAAACTGGTTGCTTCCAACTGTGCTAACCTGTATGGTAATTCTAGTTGTGATTGGGGCCGGGGCAACTTGGTTTGGAATCAGCACAGTACCAAAAACCAGAGTTGAAACGGAAACCGCATCAACATTGGGCCGAGGCGCGGGCTCATCGGATTCAGGGTCAACGAAAAACAAAGGAAGTGGTTTGATGCAAATGGCTCAAGAAAAAAAATATGATATCAAAGAAGTTGAGGCAAAAATTGACTCACTTGATGACATTGATGAGAGTTAATCTCGTTTATCATCTAATTCTTGTCAATATCTAAATGAAGATTCAAACTGGCTGTCTAGTAAGAAAGTGATGGCTCCGGCTTGGGCAGCAAATCGATTTGCTTCTTGTCGTAACAATCCACCGATTGCACTCCCTTCTAATGTCAAGGTTACAGCCCCAACACTTTGATCTGAATGAAGGTAAGCCACCACTCCATGGGTAGCCCAATCATCAGATGTAGGCGTGTCATCCATTGTGTTACCAACTTTCAATCGGATATAGGCTGAACCGTTATCAGAGGTCGTGAAAGAGGTTCTATTTACTCCCGTGAGATAGATATATCCTGATTTGTCCGAAAGATTATTTCCTGCTGAATCCGTGATATTTACCCAACAATCTACTTCACCATTCAATGGAGATGAATTGGGATTAATTTCAACATTAACTGACATAACATTCGTTGCTGGCTGATAACTGGTTAGAGTCAACTCTGCATCAACTCCGCCAAGAGCAATATCACTAGTCCAGCGGCTAGAATATTGGTTCACCTCAGGGCACCACCAACGCCATTCCTCCACCTCCCCATCTGAGTTTGTTTGCCATAATTTTGTGCTATTCTCACAACCAGAAAAACCACCATCTCCCGTTGCATTTACCACGAATAGCCATTCTTGGTCAAAATATTCCGGTTCCCCAGGTAAAGTCACAACATCACTACTTCCAGAATAAGTTTTTGTCAAATTAGTAACACTATTCCAAGACTCATTCATCGCTAAGGGAAAATCATAGAATTCAAGCGGGGGAGAATAAACACCGGATTCCACAAAATCTGCAATATCAACGGTCTGCTCAATGAATGAAATCTCAGCAGTGAAAGTCATCACTATGTGTTTATCATACTCAATCAAAGCCAAGTCCCCAACTCGGAAATATTCGGTCAATACTAATGCCGCTGTTAGATAACCATCTACACTCCCAATAATAGGTGCTGGGACGTCCCTGCCATCACCAACAACTACTGCTGATGTGACTGTGCGGTATACGGGTATAATTTCTTCACCAATAATTAATTCCTCAACCCCCATTACTTGCAAAGTTGCAGTACCATACAACAAGTCTAACTCAGCACCTGCAAGTTCGGCCGCGCCATCAACAAGAGATTGGCCATCCAAGACGGCCACATATGTCCACAAATCACCAACATTCCATACAGGTGCATGAGCGGTCCAATTAGTGCTCGAATTGTCATTTGTTTGCCCCTCATCTTCAACTGAAAAGGTGGTTGGTTCCTCGAGAATATATCCTGTTTCAAAGATAGTTGAAAACAGGACTAACAATGCTAAAACGACGGTGAAACTAGCACGCCTAATTACCCCCACCATAGTAGCGACAGGGGGTTACATTAGATGAATATACACCTCAAAACTGAGTTTGCCACCGTGAATTAAGTAGCCGAACCTTCAAGCCTGCAACCCTCCTGAGCGGATGCATGGCAAAATTGTGGGCGATGTTCTTTCTTAGCATTCTGCTGGTTAGCGTAATGAATTTCTATGCAGTAGTTCGCGAACCTGACATTATTGAAATTTCTGAATTGCATGAGCATATACGAGAATCTGTGAAAATTCGAGGCGAATTAACTTCATACATACGAGACCCGTATGATAGTGGTTCTGACCGTATTGATATTTTAATTGAAGATGGTTACAATGTCAGTGAAGTCAGGTGGACTGAAACTGGCCTTTTACCGCCTATAGGGACTCTAGTCCAAGTTGTCGGCGAGGTTTCCGAGTGGAATGGCAGAATATGGGTATCGGCAAAAGGTGCTGGCGCAATTCAATGGGATAAATCGTGGGTGCCAACAGTACACACCGTCAATTTGACTGGCGTGTCTCATGACCCTTCAAAATTTGACGGGGACCTTATCACAATTGTTGGTTATTCGGGAGATGTTTTAGAAGGAAATGTAACTCGTCAAATATCCAATATAATGGACCATCCGTCGTACGGAAATGCCGACCATGTATTGTCAGTAGCAATTGAAGGACGGCTTGACCAAAGTTACGAAGCCGGGTCAAAAATCATCGTAACTGGCTGGGTTCGCTGGTCAGAACGGGATTTCCGCTGGCAACTCCAAACTCATGCAACTCAAATTGAAATCTTGCATGCAGCCGGTGCAAAGCGACTTTCATGGAGCGCAGATTCAACATCTTGGTCTTATGATATTGGCAGCCTTGTGACAATTGAAGGACAGGCGTACAATGATAGTGACGTATGGTGGGTTATGGGCCCTGGTGAAACTAACAAACTGTGTTTATTACCTCATGAAAATGACACCACAGGCGATATCGGCGACTTTAGTGGTCGACTAGTATGGGAAGAATCTAGAGTACAATTATGCCTTGACCATGGTCAAGTAACTAACGCAATCAATCCAACCGGAGATTTTGGCGGGCCTACTACCCCACTTTCAACTCTAGTAAGAGACCCAAATGCGTACCGCAATCAAACCTTGAATCTAGTAGGTTGGATTGATGGTTCAATCTCACCAGATTATGACAAAGGTTACCTCGCTGATGGCCCAGATTATTTTTCCCGCTCTACAAAGATGCGAATTATCATTGAGGGAGTGAGATCAGAATGGATAGAAACAGGAACAAAAGTCAATGTTTCAGCGACATTAATCTGGGATACAGTAGATGCTAGATTACTCCTGCAAGTACACAGCATCTCAATTTGGGCCAACGAACCGATTCCAGTAACCACACTTGCTTGGACCGATGGATACGACCAATGGCAATGGGACATCAATACCCTTGTCAAAATTAGCGGTGTAGTGAGTGAAGAGAACGGCACCCTCTGGATTAACCGAGAAGGTACTCAATTTGGAGAACGTCTTTGTCTACTTGGTGATGGAACTGAGTTGGCTACACAAGAAGCTAGTGGGGCCATACCTCTGTTTTGGTATGGGAGATTATCAACCGAAGAAAGTGTAATTGAACGTGAAGTACAACTATGTCTTGACCGACGCTGAACTACGTGAGGTGATTTAATGGAAATTTGGATGGCAGAATGGCTATGGCTATTAGCCTCATTTTTCATCGGTGTATTCCTTGGCTGTATGACTGGTTTAATTCCGGGTTTTCACGTCAACAATGTCGCTCTTATTGCCCTCAGTCTAACTCCTTTGGCAATTGGGTTAGGAATCCCTCTTTCCGCAGTTGCGGCCATTATTGTAGCGATGGGAACTGTTCACACATTCCTAAATTACATTCCAAGTGCTCTAGTTGGAGCACCTGATGGAGATACAGCGCTTGCTCTGCTGCCAGGGCATCGAATGTTGCTCGCAGGTAATGCAACCCAAGGGGTTGCCTACTCTGCTCGCGGTTCACAACTTGGATTGTTGTTGTCAATTCCGTTATTGCTATTCGCTCGATTCCTTTTTGGTGAAAATCCCGGACTAGGATTTTACGAGGATAGTCGTGAAATATTACCATACTTATTATTGGCCATTTCGATGTTTCTGATATTGACTGAAACTACTAGAATCCCGTGGCCACATTGGATGCAGGTGATAAGTAAGCGCTGGAAGATTAATTTATTTGGAAGAGAATTTGACTTCAGTTTCACAGATAATTCCAACATTGCTGGAATGATAGTAGCAACCGCCTTTTTCCTACTGAGTGGCTTTTATGGCTGGGCTGTTTTTGAGTTGCCCGGCCGCTCACCCGTTGGGATGCCAAATGCTACGATGCTGATGCCAGGCCTTGCTGGGCTGTTTGGTATAGCCAACTTGCTTGATATATATGTCACAACTTCTGAAATGCCACCTCAAGAAGATGACTGGGAATTACCACCAGTAAAACCTCTCCTCATCCCTTGTTTCTTATCATCAATATGTGCTGCAGTAATGGCAATTTTACCTGGGATGACTGCGGCTCAAGCGACTGTTGTTGTGATGACTGTTCGTAATTTCATTGGCAAATTGAAAGACCCGGATTACATACCTGCTGACTTTGAATTTGGCCCCGGTCAAGCCAACCATCCGGCGATGCTGGCTATTGCAAAACGCCGCGAAGCGGAGGCTGCTGCAGAGGGTGGAATCGTTGCAGAAATACCTGATGACGGCTCCTCTCCAAAAGCAGCGATAATTGACCCGGAACAACGGGACTTATTGAATGATGAATCAGCAGCCATGATGGTTGGCGGAGCACCATTATCCGAGGATGATTTAGCACTTATTCAGTCTGCGAGAGAAGAGCGGGAGGTCTCACCGGACCTAGACCTTGAAGCACAGTCAACTCAACAGGATTTGGAAGTGATTGCCATACTATCTGCAACTAATACTGCAGTGACCGTGATGGTTCTTGCTTTCCTATACTTGGTTGGAAGGCCGCGTTCTGGAGCCGCTCTTGCACTAAATATGATGTATCCAATAGATCCTTGGTCAGCAATTGAACCACCGCCAGATTTCATTAGACTGCTAGCGGTGACAGTAGCATCAGGCCTAATCGCTGTACCACTTATGATTAAAGTTGGAAAAGGGATGTTGAAATTGCATGAAATAATTCCGCTCCGTTCTCTAGTAATGGGCGTGATTATTTTCGTTTCGATTTTAGTTTGGCTATCAACAGGATGGATTGGAATAGGGGTTCTAATCACGGGCACCGTTCTTGGATTGATGCCACCAAGAATTGGCATACGGCGAAGCCATGGAATGGGTATCATTCTTGTCCCAATTATGATTTACACATTTGCTTCTAAGGTAGATTCTTTCGGATTCACGTGATATTGACTCGCCCTAAGGGCGAGGAAAATCCTAATGCTAAGGACGCCTAGCCCCAGTGATAGCCCATAGGGTGTGTGACCAATGATGAAACTAAAACTGACAATATGCTCAATTCTGTTACTAATGCTTCTTAGCCCACAAGCGATGATGCTTGAGAATTCATTTGAGCCCGAAATGGCTGGGGGGAAAAGTACCGGCTGTACTGGAGCGGTGTGCATCAACGAACTGTTCGTTAACGCCGTGGGGCAAGAAACTGAAGCAGTGGGACCTTCGGACTGGACTACTGGTGAATGGGTTGAACTGCACAACTCCGGGACATCTTCAGTAGACATGGCTGGTTGGTATCTACGTGATCATTACGATAATTCCAATCGGCAACTAGACATTTCTATCACTTCATCGCCTGTAACTGTTGTTTGGCCACAAAATGCTCAAAATTTGATATTGGGGGCTGGAGACTACATGGTAATTGCAAGAAATGGTGATGGCTCTAGTTGTGGTTTCTGTATGACCAATGGTCAAGGTATCGTTGAGTTACACGACTCTTCTGGAACAAACGTTCACGAAGCAACTTGGAGTACAACTGTATCCCAGGGAGCATCGCTTATCGAAGATACTTCATCTGCAACAGCCGATTGGCAACCGGCCAACAGTTTAACTCCGGGGCAAGTAAATAGTGGAGGGGGAAGCAGTAGTGGACCGACATGGAACACTAGTGACCTTCGGATTACTGAAGTTTTAGCTGACGCGTGGCCATCAAATGACAATGGTACTTACCCCGCTGGCGAGTGGATTGAAATAGAAAATACTGGAAATGTTTCTATGAACCTCAGCGGTTGGTCAATAAAAGATTTAACAGGTAACAAAATGAATCTGAATTACACTCATGTTGTTGACTACAATGTTTCTCATATGATACAACCAAATGAACGCAGAATCGTTGCAACTAACGGTATGAGTGTGTATGGGGTTTTCAATAATGGTGGAGATTCTGCTTTCTTGATTAATCCCAATGGGGAATATGTCTCAGCTGCCAACTACACTGGTATTGGCATCCCTGGACACTCATTCATAGCCCCTCCATCGGGAAGTGGTAACTGGGTCATGTCTCTATTCCCAACACCCGAAGGCGCTGATGCGCGCAATGTCAACAGCAGTAGTCCAGTTCGTATCAACGAAGTGATGGTAAATGCAACTAATAGTTGGTTATCTTATCCGAACGGCAATTGGATTGAATTGTCACACCGAAGTTCAGATCCTGCTGTTGATGTTAGCGGCTGGAGAATTATTTCAGGCACCGGCCAATTATTTGCCTTAGATGCTGGGTTTTCAGGCCGAGACACAGGTAGCGGTTTACTAATTGAATCTGGCTCCTATGTAGTTCTATCAACCCCACCAACAACTGGTCAAATGCTGATTAGTGGTGATACCATTTCATTGGTAGATGGGGTTGGAGAAATCGTGGATTCAGTAAGTTGGGGTGGTGACTTTGGCTCTAACAGGACAGCAATGCCAACTGACCCAGACCTACCGGCCCAGCCGATGATGGTTTCTGGATGGGCAACACCAGCAATGCCAAATCCAAACCAAATGACAAGTTCAGTAAACGAAAGCGCTGATTTCAGAATATCTGAATTAATGCCGAATCCTATCGGTTCAGATTCAAATCTTTATCCTGAAGGAGAATGGATTGAAATCGTAAATGTCGGTAACGACACCGCATCTTTCCAAGGCTGGAAGATCCGAGATGGCAGAAATACCTCACTTGCTCTAGATTCAGAGAGCATTCCTGGTCTCAACGAATCCTCCCCATCTGATTGGGAACTAGATGCAGGCGAGCACCTAGTTGTGTGGAGAAATGGACGTGCTATGAGCCTGCAAAATAGCGGTGATGCGGTTTCGCTTATTGATAATCAAGGAGAAGTTGTTCAAACTCTAGTTTATTCTCTTACACCACTAAATTCAACTCTTGTTTCAGGTAGTGATATTGCTGGAGAATGGATTCACTCGCCGTGGCCAAGCCCTGGCTCATCAAACCCACTTTTCGACAATCCTTACACCGGAGCAACCACGCTTGAAGTAAACGAAGTAATGCCTCAATGCACAGGTGGAAATCTAGGAATTGATGGAGATTGGTTAGAAATTTATAATCCAGATTCTGTCACAATTAATCTTTCACGTTGGTTAGTTGTTGCTGATAGCGGAGATGCGATGGTTTTGCGTTCTCTATATTTGCAACATTATGCTGCAGGTGTAGCATATGAACGCAGTGACTGGTGGAATCTAGATGCTGGAGAATATGCAGTATTGATTCCAGAAAACAACGGTTTCCTATCTAATTTCGATGAAATGATTGACCTCAGAGACCCCAATGGTGGGGTGCGACAGGAAGTTGTTTGGGCAACTTCTGAAAACTGTCGAAGCGTAGAAGGTGATGCATCTGCGTGGTCTGAGGATTGGCTCAATACCATGTGGCCTACACCAGGTGATGAAAACCCTGAACCCACCCCTTGGGATACTGATGACCCGGTATGGTTCACAAAAGTAATGCCAGGACAAATTTACAACCGAAACAACGAGTTCATTGAAATCACTAATATGGGTAACAGCATTCTAAATCTTGCAGGTTGGCACTTCAATAGAATCAAATCTGATGGGACTGCTAATTCAGGAACCTTCAATGGATTGAATCTTCAACCAGGAGAATCTTTGACTTTAACTCAGTCACCAACCAACCTTTCAGAAGATGGTGGAATCAATGCTGTTGATATGAATGAGGTTTTGGATTACTCCCCTTGGATGTATGATTCCGGTTCTTCTCTTCAACTGATTTCACCTGATGGAGTAATCGCTGATACTTTCGTTTATGGAAACGGGCTTGCCACTGTTTCGGGTTGGAGTGGACCTGCAGTCTCGACCCCGCCTACAACGACAGAAGGTCTGATTTACATGCGAGGTGACGGTTGTGACGAAAAGGAAGATACCAACACAAGTGCTGATTGGGAAGTCCGCTGGATTCGACTAGGAGCCAGTATGTTTTGTGATTCGGGAGTCTTTTCAACTACTGGTTCTCTAGAACCAATGGCTTCACCAGATGGAAGTCTTTACCAATTTACTGAATGGCTTGATGGGAGTACAACTGAGTTACACATTCATGTCTATGAATTGATGAGCAACGATATTGTTGCCAAACTTGTTCAACTATCACAAGCAAATGTGGATATCACAATTATTCTTGAAGAAGATCCCTTCGAAGATGAAGAAGATTTGTACAAAATTAGAGGAATGGCATACGAATTATACGCTGGAGGAATCACAGTATACTGGATGGGGAATCCTCGCGGTGAGAATGCACCACCAGCACCTTACCAATACATTCACAGTAAAGTTGCTGTAAGAGATGGGGAGTCCGTATGGATTGGTTCAGGGAATATCAAAGAATCAACTTTCCCTGCTGGAGATTACCCTTCGAACCGAGATTGGGGGTTGGTCATCAACTCACAAGATGTAGCTCAATTAGTGATGAGTAGGATGTTATGGGATGAAAATGTTAGCCATCCTCATTTGAATAGTTATAGTGTAATGGACCCATCAACAGGTAAACCATCCGGATGGACATCGTATGGCCCAAGTGGACTAGATGCTGTACCGCCAACCACAACACCACCTGTTATTTCTGGTGACTTTACTGGACAAGTTTTAACCTGCCCTGATGATTGTATTTCGGGCATTATTAATCTCCTTGACTCAGCCGATACTAGTATTGAACTCTCACTACAGGGATTTGACATGGGATGGCACTGGGGATTTGGCGACAACCCATTGGTAAAAGCGGTTGAAAGAGCGCTACAAAGAGGGGTTGAAGTAAGGTTGCTCATTAACGGATATTATGTAAATTATGATGATGACATACGTGATACTGTAAATCATTTCAACAATCAGTGGAATCGTACAGATGGCTATGATGCAACAGCGATTTTAATGGCTCCTGCTGAAAGAATCACTAAATTACATAACAAGGGAGTGATTGTTGATGGTGAATCAGTTTTGATTTCCTCCATCAATTGGAATTCAAATGCAATTTTAAGAAACCGTGAGATGGGGATTGTCATCCATAATACTCAGTTAGCAGCTTGGTATCTATCATCTTTTGAAGAGGATTGGAATCGATTGGACGCTGATACCGATACCGATGGCGACAATATGCCAGATGCTTGGGAACTTGAATACGGATTGAACCGAACATCATCTGTAATTCCTGGCAGTTCATTACCTGAACAATCACATGATTTTGATGGCGATGGACTTGATAATTTACGAGAGATGGGTGTCAGCGCAGACCCAAATAATCCCGATACTGACGGAGATTGTATCCGGGATATTGACGAATTGGTGTTTGCAACTCTGAAGGAAATTCCCGCATCTGATGCTATCTTATTTGCTGATGCTGACAATGATGGTGTTGCCGACGGAGAACAGACAGACTGTGGTTCAAACATGATAGGGAGTGAGGACGGTAACAATGATGGGACCAACAATGACAGCACCACTAACCCCACCATTCCTGAGGCAGAGAACCCATTTGATTCACCATCCGCAAAAGTGTTGATAGGAGTTGTTGGAGTTGCAATGGTAGCATTGGTAATTGCTCTAGTTGCAATTCTATTAGGCGGAAGAGAATCTGCCCGTGGAGTCGTAAAAGATGATTCATTCGATTTAGCAATTGCAGTTGCTCAAGAAGCGGCTTTTGGCTCTGACGACTCTGGGTCCGAAGTTCAATCACAAACCTCAGAAACTGAGGCGAGTGAAACTCTGTTACCTGATGGAAGTCTAAACGAAGAGCCGAAAATTCTCTCTAGCCGCGACGATGCTGTTGGACGCCATGATGGCGTGCACGGAGCACCACTTCTTGATGGATTTGAGTTTGAAGGCTGGACGCCACAACAAGTTCAAGATGCACTAAACGAGGGCTGTACTGTAGAACAACTACGGGAAAAATACAAACAAGAAAAACAGTGAATGAACCATAAAAGTGGTTTGTCGGAGAAGAAAAATGACCTCTGAAATTCAGCAGGCTGTTAATGGCATTGTTGATGGTTCACTGAACGATAAGCAAGTCGAAGATTGGCTCAGAAATGTATTTGAAAATGGCTTAAGTGATGCTCAAACTGTTGAGTTAACTCATGCCATGGTTCACTCAGGCACAGTGCTTGATTGGCCCAAAAAATGGGCTCACCTAGTGGTGGATAAACACAGTACTGGAGGTGTTGGGGACAAGGTCTCACTACCCCTAGCACCAGCGGCAGCAGCATGCGGAGCCAAGGTTCCTATGATTTCAGGAAGAGGCTTGGGCCACACCGGAGGAACTCTTGACAAATTGGAATCAATTCCTGGCTACAATGTATCTCGTAGCAAGGATGAATTACGCGCCCAAATTGAAAAACATGGATGTGCAATAGTTGGACAAACGAGTGATATTGCGCCCGCAGATAAGCGAATGTATGCTATTCGAGATGTAACCGGATTAATTGCCTCGATTCCGCTAGTAACCGGCTCAATTCTGTCAAAAAAAGCAGCCGCCGGCCTATCAGCGCTAGTAATGGACATCAAAGTTGGTAGCGCTGCTTTCATGAAAAATGAAGAAGATGCAAGAGAATTAGCAGCGAGTATGAGCGCTACAGGTGAGGGCTTAGGGATGGATACAACAGTAACCCTCACAGAAATGAATAGCCCTATTGGATTCGCAATAGGAAACGCGCTAGAGGTCTTAGAATCAATTGAGACACTAAGAGGAAATGGGCCAGCCGACTTGGAAGAACTTGTATGTGTACAGGGTGGAATAATGTTGAGTGCTGCTGGAATCAGCGATGACCACGATGAAGGTGCACATATGATACATGATTCCTTACATGACGGTACAGCAATGCAGAAATTCGTTGACATGTGCGTATGCCAAGGGGTTGACAAGGGTATATTTGACAGTGAAAACTCACTTCTAAAAGCCCTCGGCCTTCTTAGTACGACCCTCCAAACTACGGAGGTATGCGCTAGTGAAGAAGGATATGTGTGCGAAATTAATGCTCTAAGCCTTGCCAAAATAAGTTCAGATTTGGGGGCAGGAAGGAAAAAAGTTGACGACCTACTTGACATGCAAGTTGGCATGATAATTGATGCCCACATCGGTACACCCGTTGAGCAGGGTGAGCCTTTAGTAACAATCTATCACCGAGCGGATTTGACCAAGCAACAGGTGGAGAAAATCCGCTCTTCCTTCACAATCTCAAATACATCAGTTGAACCAGCGAGCAGAATAATTGACATATTGTAATCACGGATATGCTGGACCTTCGTCAAAACAGTAGTGAACGGTTTGGTGTTCACCCTTGAGAGCCCGCACATCGCGCTTCACAGAACTTGGGTCTTCAGCCTTGAGAAGAACTCGGGCATACAAACTTGCTACATCGCCCATCTCATCTACACCCATACCAACCCGCGTTAATTCCTGGACACCCAATCTCAAGCCGGAGGGGGTCAGTGCTTTGGTGTCACCTGGAAGCATATTCATGTTGGTAATAATGCCAGCATCTTCCAGTAACCTGGCTGCTTTTGCACCAGCCCCAGAATCTTGTTCACCATGGCGAGTCAATATCTGATGACTGGCTGTGAATCCTCTCTCTTCTGCTAAGACATCAAATCCTTCTGCTGCCATAGCCTCTCCAAACGCCTTGGCGTTTGCGACTATATCGGCAGCGTAGTTAGCGCCGAATTCAGCAAATTCGGCTAATGCAACAACCTTGCCAGCAACATGGTGTAAGTGATATGAAGAATTAGTACCAGGGAAAATTGCAGAATTCAGTTTGCGTTGGAATTTTTCATCATCTGTATCTGAAATCATAAATCCGCCTTGAGGACCAGGGAATGTCTTGTGACTAGAACCAGTCATCACATCAGCACCTTCTCGAAGAGGGTCTTGGAATTGCCCTCCAGCAATAAGTCCGAGAACATGGGCACCATCGTACATCACTTTGGCACCAACTTCGTGAGCAGCATCTGCCATTTCTCTAAGAGGGGTTGGGAAAAGAAAAACCGACTGGCCAACCAATGCTAATTTGGGTTCTAAATCACGGATCATTGCACACGCCGCGTCGACATCGGGTTCCATCCTTGATTCATCCCAAGGATATGTGTGAAGGTCTAGACCACGTAAACCGACAGCACCCATGCGGGCGTGAGAGATATGACCGCCATCTGCAGTTGAAACTGCTGAAATCTTGTCACCAGGAATTGTTAGCGCTTTCAAGGCTGCAATATTGGAGACTGTTCCCGATATTGATTGGATATTAACAAAATTAGCATTGAATACTTGTTTTGCCAACTTGATTCCTAGAGATTCAATGTCGTCAAAATCGTCACAACCTTGGTAATATCGTTTGCCTGGAAGGCCTTCTGCATAGCGACCGTGCAGGTCGCTATTGGTTGCTTTACGAACCATTGGTGAAATGATATTCTCGCTAGCAATCATCGGCAAGCCATTGCCGTAATGTTGGCCACTTGAATTAACTGCAGTTAGCACCGATTCCGCTAACTGCCTGTTATTCTCGTCCACCATGCAATGCAAGGCGGCCAAGGCCGCCCTTCAACTTCACTGAATCGAAATTGAACCTCTCATCTACAAGAGCGAGGAAAAATCACCTATCAGTTCGTCTCAAGCTATCTTCGAAAAGACTGTTATCATCAATCAGAAGACTAGGACTGAGGCTCCCAAGCCTCACCATTCCAGTAGAGTACAACTCCATCTGGTTGTCGGTGCCATGTCACACCATTCTCGTCAACCCACTGTTCAGGCTCAGAGGTTTCAACTGCGACCTGGTCATCTACTGACTCAGCCTCATTCATCGGGTTGAAGCCGAGTTCAGATTCAACTTCAGTAGGCATCGCCATCTCATTGAATGACTCTACAGGTTGAGCAGTTAAACTTCCGGAGAATTGTTCTTCCTCATCGTCGCTACCTCGCATCCTTAGTACTAGGATTGCACCGGCAACAATTGAGAACAATACGAACATAGCCACTAATGCCAGTGCTATTGGAGAAATCCCACCTTCTTCTGTATTATCAGAAGCAGCTTGTTTAGTAGCATCTTGAGGGAACACATCATTGAGATCAGAGACTCCATCACCATCGGAATCAAGACAGCCAACTCGGTCAATTGTAGATGTCCCACCCACATTCGGGCAATCATCTTCGGAGTCCATATATGTGTCTGCATCACTGTCCCATTGGGACTTTGAGCAACCATAATTGTTAGCAGTCTCATTTGTTGGTGTGTTACTACATTGGTCAATTGAATCATCAATACTATCGTTGTCAGCATCAAGTTGGCTCTCAGCACAACCATCATTATTTACAGACAAACCTTCACCTGTCCCTGGACAAACATCGCTTGCATCGACCACATAATCGCCATCAGTATCTCGTTGGTTAGCAGAACACCCGTCGGTATTCACTTGTTCACCAGTCATCGTGTTGGGGCAATTGTCATAGAAATCTTTGACCGTGTCTCCATCGGTGTCGCGTTGGTGGTCAGAGCAACCATTATTGTCAATCGTACTGATATCTTGAGTATTTGCACAATCATCAACATTATCCTTTACTCCATCGATATCATTGTCATCTACGCAACCGTCTTGGTCATCATCAAATCCAGTGGCATTTTCATAAGGACATGAATCAATATTATCCTTGATATTATCGCCATCGCTGTCATCAATGCAGCCGTCACCATCATTGTCGTAACCGCTTGCATTTACATAACGGCAATCATCCACATCATCTGGAACCAAATCGCCATCAGAATCGTCAATGCAGCCATCCAAATCACTGTCAAAGCCGCTTGCATTAGTTGTTGGACAAGCATCAACATTGTCCTTCACAAGGTCACCATCAGTGTCATCGATACATCCATCCTGATTGGCGTCCCAGCCTGTTGAATCTTCATTTATGCAGTTGTCATTAGGATCATCATAGCCGTCTCCATCAGTGTCGTCAATACAGCCATCTCCATCATTGTCCCAACCAGTTGCATTCTCAAACAAGCAGTCATCAACAGCATCCATCACTCCATCACCATCGCTATCTCTCTCCGTTGCGGAACAACCGGTAGAATCGACAGTCTCACCTTGAGGCGTATCTGGGCATAGGTCTGGATTAGTTCCTTGCGGGTTATCACCGTATCCATCACTATCTCGGTCAGCCCACTGAGACTGGTCATTAGGGAAAGCATCAGCATTGTTTCCTTGGGGATTATCACCATAGCCATCACCGTCGCCATCAGCCCACTGAGTGCCATCGCTAGGGAAAGCATCGGAATTATTTCCTAGCGGATTATCCCCATATCCATCTCCATCTTGGTCAGCCCACTGAGTTTCATCGGTTGGGAAAGCATCGGGATTATTGCCGAGGGCATTATCACCATATCCATCTCCATCTTGGTCGGACCATTGAGTCCCATCTTGAGGGAATGCATCAGGATTGTTGCCGTTAGGATTGTCACCCCAACCATCGCCGTCACCGTCAGACCATTGGGTGCTGTCAGCAGGGAAAGCGTCACCGTTGGTGCCACTTGAATTGTCACCGTAACCGTCACCATCACTATCCCACCACTGGGAAGGGTCGTTTGGCCATAGGTCACCACCCGTTACGTTGTTGTCTCCATAGCCATCGCCGTCACTGTCAGACCATTGGGTGCTGTCACTAGGGAAAGCGTCACCGTTCGTGCCGCTCGGATTGTCTCCGTACCCATCACCATCGCTATCCCACCATTGGGAAGGGTCGTTTGGCCACAGGTCGCCACCGGTTGCATTTGAGTTGTCACCATAGCCGTCCCCATCGCTGTCTGTCCATTGATTTGAGTCGTTAGGGAAGGCGTCTGCATTAGTGCCGTTCGGGTTGTCCCCGTATCCGTCCCCATCGGTGTCAGACCACTGACTCGAATCATTGGGGAATGCATCAGAATTGTTGCCACTAGCGTTATCCCCGTATCCATCACCATCAGAATCCTGCCATTGAGTTACATCAAATGGGAAGGCGTCTTGCGCATCATTTACGCCATCATTATCTGAATCACGTTGTGTTGCTGCACAACCGTTGATGTCAACAGTCACATTTGAGGCAGTGTTTGGACAGTTATCGTTCTCATTCCAAACACCATCACTGTCGTCATCGTGAATGATTAGGAAACAAATCGAATCATTGCCCATCCAAACACTGGTTGCATTCCAAAGATCTGCATAAGCGCAATAGTAACCACTTACTGAAGGTGTATTGAATACCCAATTGAATGATTCATTAGTTGTTGTCGCGGAGAAATTAGTTGGTGTTGAATATTCTACTACTGTGCCATTTGAGTATCTCTCTATGTTAGCTTGAAGAACGTAGTTATCACCAATGTTTAGATTAACGGCATCAAAGTAAAATGTATTTGTTGTTGCGTTAGAATTTGCTGTTATTCCTGTTGCACTAATGCCGGACCATATTGGATTGAAGCAGTCTTCATGCTGACCTACTTGCACATATGTAGCATTGAATAAGAATGTAGTAAAGCAGCGAACAGCTGAATTCCCAGGTTGATTCCAATTAATATTGTAATTTTGAGATGCACTATTTGCTGTGAAATTACCACTACCTGATTGCAAAAAGGTTGTCCCACCTCCAATGTAAAGGTACCATTCGTAATAGTAAACAT
>Ga0209501_10002760_pt1 | contig 18149 bp, 19 predicted proteins | sample ArcticOcean_MG_C_4_FD_187434 | JGI IMG/M metagenome (GOLD analysis project Ga0209501, IMG submission 187434) | Marine microbial communities from western Arctic Ocean - ArcticOcean_MG_CB4_134 (SPAdes) (version 2) | ecosystem: Environmental > Aquatic > Marine > Oceanic | place: Arctic Ocean...
CACTCTTTGGGTAGGGCGCCGCTTAGAGAAGTTTGCTGTAACCATTCCCATTGAAAAACAGCTGCTTCATATAGCGTGGTGGGTGTGTCGGCGTTGTACTCATACAATCTTGCCGGCCCGTGACCGTCATAACTGAAGTCGAGGCGTCCATAGAGGTCTTTATCTTTCTGCCGCCAACTATCGGCCACAAAGCCCCAAAATGTCTGCGGAATATTAAGACGCTCTAAAATTGTTTCGTCTGCAATTGCACGGTCTAGAACTTCATAGCACATGCCCTCGATTTCATCGACCGACGCTTCTATTTCTTCCTCAATTTGGCGTAAACTAAATTTGTAGTATGCCGTTTCATTCCAATAGGGAATTCCAACATCGTCGTGAAAATCGAAACCGTGCTCTGCTGCGACCAGTTTCAAATCGGGCCGTTGAGGAACAGAAATTCGCTGCATTTATAGATTTTGATTAAACGATGAGTTAAGAATGGAATGGAATAGCGTTTTCAATATCAGCATTCAAATTCCATTCTCAACTGATGATCAATCAGAATTATTTATTGCGTTTAGCTTTTAATCGAGCGAGCACATCGTTACCACTCGCACCACCATCAACAATTCCTGCTGCCTTAAGTTTGGCGTCCAAACTCACTTCTTCGGTCGAGCCAGCGAGTTCACTAGCGGCTTCAAATTGAGCAGCGCGTTCTGATTGTTTTGTCTTCAATCGTTCCAGGCTATCAACAGCACTTCGCATGCTGCTGCCTGCACCAGAGTGGCGAGCAGCAACCGCTGCCTGTGCATTTTGAACGTGTTCAGTCGCCTTCACAGTGTCTACCTGCTGCTTGAGCCTTTTTAGGTTGCCTTCCGTTTGAGCGACGGCCCTTCGCAATTGTCCCTCACTATCTGAAAAAGCTTTTGCCATCCCTTCTTCACCCATGAGCTCGGTTTCGATGCCAGCGAGTTTTTCGGCGATTTCGGTCGCTAATGTTTCATCATCTTTTTCGAGAGCCTGGATGGCGTAGCCTTCATACTCCTCCACGGAGCTTTTCAGACTTTCCACTTTTTTATCAGCCAACTTTCGTTTGGCGATAATTCCCGTGAGCGCTACTTTTGATTTACTTAAATTATCATCTGCATCCCGAATTTCTTGATCCAAAATCCGCAAGGCCTGATGATCAACAATCGCCTCTCCAGCTTCATTAACACCGCCACGAACTGCCGTTACTACTTTCGCCCAAATACTCATAAAATTACTCCTTCACCAAAATTATTATACAAACCCATTGACGCATTTATTCAGGCAATCATTTAGGCAACATTTTTAAAGTCTGATCGATAGGCTTCCGCAGCTTGCATGGCATTATCAGCGAGCGTTTCAATTTCAAATATGACTGATTCTAAAATGGATCCCGAACTTAATGATCCAAACAGCTCATAATAATCCCGATCGTTTGGCCCTCGCGTTATGCTAAATGTCGATAAAGGAAAAAGCTTATGGGTTCTAAGAATCATATCATTGAATTCAGCTGTGTCGTTGACTTCATCCATTGGCCAAAGCAATGTATTTACGATGATTTGGCTCCCACTGACACCGAGTAAAATTGGCAGGTCACCAAAATCCTTCATCGTAATCAATATGTCTGGATCAGCACCTTCAACCATTTCGATTTCTACGAAACCATCAACAACCTGCTCGGACTGTCCGAGCGCCTCAAACAAAGTTTGAGTATCCCAGTTATTCACTTGATTCATTCTTTTCTCCTTATCCACTTTTGGATCAATTGGTAAAACACCCTCTCTCAATGCATTCTCGCATGCTTTAAGAGCCTGCGTGTATTTGGGTGGAATCCAGACCTCTTTTTTTACAAACCCCTGCTGACGCAGGCGATCACGGTATCTGGACTGATAATATGATGCTTTTTTTTCTACCACTGGTATTTCATGAGTAACTTTACATGTAATATATTACATGTTATATTACATGTAAAGTTAAAATATAATATATATTTAAGTATAAAAATCGAGCACCTAATAATAGTATTGAATGATGAACCGTATTTATCAATGAGTTAAATTGATTTAAACAGCCCCTAATTGGATTATTTAAATTGAATTTAATTCTAACAAAAATCGCCAAGCGAATTTATGCGAGAATTTCGGTTCTAAGTTGGGACATAGTATTCGTACTTTCTTTGAGCCATTTTGTGATCTCATGGCTGCTGCTAGGCTCTATCGATGGTGAAAAAATATCAAAGGCCAACATCTTCTGGTATTTCTATGCCACCACCTCTACAACAGTGGGATACGGCGATTATTCACCAGCAACCGAAATCGGGCGACTGGTTACAGTGCTATGGATAATGCCTGGCGGAATAGCCCTTTTTACCACAATCATCGCCAAAGTAGTTCAGCAAATTACCAATAAATGGAGAAAAAGGATGCGCGGTTGTACAAATTACAAAAACTTGTCTGAACACATAATTATACTCGGCTGGCATGGTTTAAAAACGGAGCACATGGTTGATTATATTCGCGGCGACGAAGATAGCAAAGACAGTGAAATTGTTCTATGCGCCGCGGAAGATATTGAAAATCCCATGCCTGATCGAGTTAAATTTGTTCGAGGCACAGCACTAAATACGCCAGATCTGTTGACCCGGGCCGGCGCAAAAACAGCAAAATATATTATCGCGCTGGGAGATAATGATAACGAAACACTTTCCGCCGCATTGGGCGCTGCAGCCGTAAACTCTGAAGCTCATATGGTTGCCTATTTTGATCAACAAAGCTTTGCCGATCTTTTGAAGGCGCACTGCGCCCACGCTGAATGCAATGTCTCAATTTCCATAGAAATGATGGTTCGTTCAGCCCAAGACCCTGGATCAAGTCGGGTACAACACCAACTTCTATCAACTTTGGAAGGTCCAACACAATTCAGTCTTCGCGTCCCCGAGAATGCCGGTTCTGTAAACTATGGCGCGTTGTTTACCGAGCTCAAAAGATCTCATGATGCGACACTCTTTGGGGTCGCTCAAAGCGCATTGGGCGATGATTTGCTGTTGAACGCTCCGTCCAAGTATCAGGTTGATCCCAGGACAATTTTATACTTCATGTCGTCTCGGCGGATCGAACCGTCAGAAATTAATTGGTCTGAGCTGAGCTCAAAATAGCAAACAGGGATGGCCCCGATAACCTGTTTAATGGAGGTATCATGGTTGGTGGTACAATGAAGTCACTTTTTAAAAGTGGCGTTCGCGATATTAAAAACAAATTTTCTGACCAAAAGGAAGACGATGAATTTGCCTCGCCTTATGGTCTTCGAATTGGTGCCGCGGTGGATATCGATACACTCCCGCTGCGCATCCATGCCGATGATCTCCATGTTGAACTGCCGGATGAAACGCTTCTGATCGTCGCACAGGGCTACGCAGAACTCGGCGATTCAACCTATGTTCATCGGTACTACACAGCCAACGACACGATGATCCAGGTTCTGACGGTGGCCGGAATGGAAGATCAACATGTGGAAGAAATTACTCTCTATGTGCCGCACCAAAGTTACTATCCAGCAAACGACGCTGAATGGTTGCAATGGACGGCAAATGGCGGCAAACTCGGGGCACCAAAATTTCAGCTAAAAGACGGCACGGAATACTCCCGCCTGTGGTTTGATACGACGGAGGGACATGCCGATCCAGCCGAATTTAGCGAGTACATATATGAAGACCCGGAGACGGATGATCACCAGGAAAACTATCAAAAAACCATGTTGTTTGGTCGAAATCTAGGGGATGACAAAAAAAACGAGTATTTGTTGGTAACGGTAGACTCTTATGAGGGAGAAAAAACCGTTGAGCTTATGGTGGGTGTAGATTTAGAATTTGCGATGTTGAGGGTTATTTGAGCTTTTCCGTACATATGTGGCTCAGGGTTAGCACAGGCTAATACGTCGACGGGCACATAAGGATTAAATTTTTAAACAGATTTCTTTTGTGGAGAAAAACATGGACTTTCAAATAAATGAATTCATCACAAGTTTGGGAGAATTTTTTTTATTTTTCATGGTAGCTGTATTACTTACATTGATTTTTACGGTGATCTATTGGCGTGTTACGAGCCACAATGAGTTTAAACTCATAAAAGAAAAATCAACCGCGGCAGCACTCGCTTTCTCGGGAAGTCTTATCGGCTTTGCACTGCCGCTGGTGAGCGTCATGTTGAACTCCACCAATGTTATCGAATTGGCGCTATGGGCTGTCGTTGCGATGGTCATTCAAATATTTGTTTATTTCCTAGTCCGCATGCCGATGCCGCGAATCTCCGAACGTATCGAAAACAATGAAGTTTCGGCAGGCATATGGCTGGGTGCAGCATCGCTCGTGGGTGGTATGCTCAATGCAGCCAGCATGACACTTTAATTACGGGAGGCACATAAGATGAAAATCAAATCCTCCTTGAGAGCGACCCTTTTAAGCGCAACGGCATTGGTCTTAACCGCTTGTGGCGAGGCGAAGGAAGAGGCGCTTACCTACAACTCGGTAGAATCATGCATCAGCGCAGGTGTAAAGGATGCCAATACCTGTCGAGTGGATTTCCAAAAGGCGCAGGAACTGCACAACCAAGTTGCCCCCCGATATGCCCGCCAGAATGAATGTTATTCCGACTTTGGGTATAATCGCTGCCAACGAACGAGTTCGGGCTTTTGGTTGCCCTTTATGGTCGGATATATGATAGCGCCAAGATTTTCTTCCGGAGTTTATCCCCAACCCCTTTACAGAACCACTAGCAATCCCAATAGTTATACGACCGCGTCAAACGGCAGAATTGGATCTGTCGCACGCGATGGACGCACACAGGTTGCAAAATCTCAAGTCAAACGGCCACCTGTACGGACCCGCACCGTTGCGCGGGGTGGATTTGGGAGCCGTGCATACAGTTCAGGCGGTTAAACTACGGGATATGAATTTGTCTAAAGGGCAGCTCGCCTATCCTCGTTGAGCTTTTCCAATTTTGTTGTCAAACCACACAACAACTACGCCCGCGATCAATCCGAACAGATGGCTTTCAAAAGAGACAAAGCTTCTAATCGGGAGAACACCCCATAGCAATCCGCCATATAAAGTGACCGTAACAACAGCAACGATGACGGACATAATACTGCGCTCAATGAAAGCTCGCCCCATCAAGATGCCGAAATAGGCGAAGACCAATCCGCTCGCGCCAACATGATAAGAGCTGCGCGCGAATAACCATACGAAGATACCTGTGAACAATATCGCTCCAATGGTTGATGACCAAAAACGCTTCTCGCTTGATGCAAGTGTTAGCCCTCCCAAAATGATAATCGGAATTGTATTGGAAACTGTGTGCCAAAAACCAGCGTGAATAAAGGGCGCCAACGGAATGCCGATCAGCCCAGTAATACTGCGTGGCAGGATTCCCCATTTGGATAAACTGTGACCGAGAAAAAAATTCACGATCTCCACGATCCAAATCGCTACTACGAGCATAACGATTGGCTGAAATTTTTCTGTAATAAATTTCATCATAAGAATATGTCTCTGGCACTATTACCCAATTTTTTTTTAGTAGTCCCCTAAATCAGGCAGTATAAAAAATACCGTATAACATATGACTAGGAAGAAAGGCCAACGCCCCTGACCTATACATTACTATTTTTGTTACTCCGGAGACGGTTAACCCGTTCAAAATCCCAGTTGGATGAATGGGATGACACATGCATAACAACGGCGTTGTCACATTAACTGAGAGCGGACGCAGAGATTCCTTGTCACTGTTTATATTAGGCAGCTACACTTGCACATTCCCACACATCAAACGCTTCGACACGGTATTGCTTGAAGGTGGTTAGCTTGAGTAGATGGCGTTGTACATAAAAGATGTTGTAAGTGGCTGAACGATCATTGAGAAACTTCTGGGCCGAGCCTGGTGATTTAAATTTCTGCATCTTTCGCTCTCATCTCCGAACTGGTTGATGCGAATTTTCCGCGCGGTTATTGGCTCTCTTATTGTCGATATGTTCTGAAGACAACGTGATAGGACCTGAGCTTATCGGTCACGATTCGGGTCGGTGGCCAACCCTGTTTCTTTAAGAGTTTACAAATCAGCTTTAGCGCCGCCATGTGCACAAAGCGCTCCTCCTAGTCCTAGTTAGAATTTATGTCTGCTTCACCCCCCATAGCAGAGGCTTTCTTGGCTGGAGAAAAATGTCCGCTAATAGCCATTAACGGAAGTCGAAAATGCTTCGACTATTTGCGAGTAGAGTGATGGGATGATGGCAATCGCGGCTGACATTAGGCGGTATGTGCACTAGAGTGGCGCCATGATTCAACTCTCCGTGCTCGACCTTGCCAACATCGGTGAAGGGTTTTCTCCGGCTGATGCGCTGACCAACGCCCTCGATCTGGCGCTGCACGCCGAGGCCGCCGGCTTCAAGCGCTTTTGGCTAGCTGAACACCACAACCTAGCCGGCATCGCCAGTGCTGCCACTGCCGTTTGTATCTGCCACGTTGCTGGCGGCACCAAGACGATCCGTGTCGGAGCTGGCGGAATTATGCTACCGAACCATTCACCGATGGTAATCGCCGAGCAATTCGGCACCTTGGCAACGTTGTTTCCCGACCGCATAGATCTTGGCCTGGGCAGGGCGCCAGGCACCGACCAGCGCACGCTGCAGGCGCTGCGGCGTGACCCAAGTTCGTCGGAAAATTTCCCGCAGGATGTGGTGGAGCTGCAAGCCTTACTTGGGCCGCCGCAGGAGAACCAGTCGATCCACGCAATTCCTGGTGAGGGCACAAATGTACCGCTGTGGATTCTTGGCTCCAGCCTGTACGGCGCCCAGCTCGCCGCCATGCTCGGCTTACCCTATGCCTTCGCATCGCACTTCGCACCTCAGGCAATGATGGAAGCGGTGTCGATCTACCGCGAGCGGTTTAAACCGTCGGCGCAGCTCTCCAAGCCACACGTGATGGTCGGCTGCAACGTCATCGTTGCCGATACCGAGGACGAGGCGCGGAAACTGTTCAGCACATCGCAACAGCAGTTCACCCGCATGGTACGAGGCACTCGCGGTCAGCTACCGCCGCCGGTCGACGACATCGAGAGCTTCTGGTCGCCGACGGAGAAGGAGCAGGTGTCATCGATGCTTGCCTGCTCGTTCTACGACTCACCAGCGACGATCAAGGAAAAACTGGCGACGCTGATCAAGCTCACCGGCGCCGACGAACTGATGGTCGCGGCAGCAATCTGGGACCACCAGGCACGGGTGCGCTCTTTCGAGTTGCTGGCGCAAGCGATGGATTAGGCCAGAAAGCTGTTCCTATATTAGGCTTTCTCGCCAATTCTGGGTTCATTATGAATACGCGAATATAGATTGAGGCTCGGAACACAGTAGGTCTACGTCTTCACACCCGGAATATCAGCCCAGTCAGTCGTAAATCTTGGTGACCAAAATGCGCTGCCCGAATACCAACCGGAAGCTTATCCGGCAGTACCAAAGTTGATCACCCCGGCCCTTGCTGTCGAATGATTTGGGCGCTTCCAATACTAGGTGGTCCAACCGCTCTCGTCCTCTACTTCATAGGCGAAGCCCACAGAAATCCCCCTCAGACGGTCGGCGGATTGATCGGCGATGTCGCCAATCCAATGGCGCCATGAGCGGTCGTGGTGTATTTTAACGCCGCATTAGACAGGAATGCGAATAATCCAAAAAATAAAATACCTAGAAGGACAACTTTTGGCCAATCGGCATTGGCAATGGGATTTCGTATGAACCCAACAATAAGAAAAGGTGTTAGGCATAGTGCGCCAATACCAAAACGTAGAACCGCTATAGTTTGGGGGTCGGTATCAGAAATAATTAATCGGGTGGCAACGATCGCAATGCCGGCACTAAGCGAAGAAAAGGCGGCTAGAAATTTAGCCAATAGTATCTTGTTCATTCAGGCATCAATCTTTGATCAAGATTTGTGAAACGGTATTTTTGACGCTGCCATCAATTCCACGGGAAGATGATTGACCCATAAATTCGGTATTCCCCAATAAGACCTGCGATCGATGCCTAATTTGTAGCGAAAATATTTTTCAATGATTGTTCTTGGTTCGCAATACGTCGGAGGTGCATCTGATCTAAGAAAAAAGTAGTTTTGTTCAAATAACATGCCTTCAGGTAACAGCAGAGATTTAAGACCTTTAGCATAATGGTCTACAACGTCGCCTGGCATCTCAATAAACGACATCGTGTTTATAGCAAGATCGAATGACTGACCCGCTAAATGATCAATGAAGTGGTTTGGAAGACATACGTATCTCGGTCCTTTGTCAGATTCGAGAACCTCTGGATTATTTCCATCGTAAATAACTACATCTTCCGGACCTATAACCTCAGATAGGTATGTGGCTGAGAAATACAACGAAACGGGCAGATCACAAATAACATAGTGGATGTTTTTGAATATTTGTCCTAGAAAATACGCAAGCCCCCCATAGCCACCACCAATCTCTATAATTCGCACGGGTCCATTGAGATCTAAGCCGCGCAACAAATCAATGATGCCAAATTGGTGCATAAGATATAGTCTCTCCTGATAGGCGATTGTATCTCGATTGACGATGCCACCGTCCACTAACCATCCAACTTCCCCAAAACGCGCAGGAGGCCGACATATCAGATCGTCGGGCAAACCCTCTATTAACCGAGGATAAGCCAGCACTGACCAATCGGGTACATCCTCAAGTTCTTGATTGGTAAAATCACGAGCGATTTGATCCGTCCAACCTCCATTTTGATTACCGTTCAAGACGTTAGCCAGAGAGTAACCGGTAAATGCAGCATTCCATCGCAGTCGGTTCACAAAATCATAGGAAGAGGAAAATATCCTCTCCTGGCTTTCTTCCGTATAACCCGGGTTGTTGCTGCAATCCCGCCATTGTTCTGGCGGCGTCACGGTATCATTAATAGCCAACCCTTCGGGTTCACCTCGTGGTAAGGCGGAATAGATACGGCGCAAGGTTGCGCCAATATCGCAGGCCCGGTCATAGGATTCCGAAGTGATGTCCTCATTATCCTCCAAGGTAACCATTTTATAACGCTCAGTCATTCCCATCTATTTTATCATGATAGGAAACAACAGTCGTCATTAATGAACCAATAGTTGGAGAGAACACCATGCCCCAAGGTAGACGAAATAAAATGCCTGCAAAAGTTTTAGCATTACAAATGATGGTAAACGGCGACGAAGACTAAAAGTTAGTTAATGGGTGGAAGCTCCTTAAGACTATATGGGAACCAGTAGACCTGAAAATATCTGGCACCAATTATCCCCTTGCATCCTGGAAACTAACCATGCTGAGTACGATGTCTTTGGACCATTGGAACCATAGCCGTCGGCGCAAGTGCCTTGAACCCAGGGTCTTCACTCTCCATCGCCCAGTCCCGGATCGCAATAAGGACTTTTCCAAGAATTGTCTCACCCCAAAGCCAGTTACCAATTTGTGTATCTGTCGCTAAGTTACCAGGCTTCGCAATAGCTGCCTCCATATAAAAATAACGCAAATCGTCAGCCATTTGTTTAAAAGCTTGTGCGACGGGTTTTCCTTCAATTGGCGAAGCCGTTTCTGTACGATTGACTAAAACATTAGATAGAAAAGCAGCAATCTCTTCGGGTGTCTTGCCAGAAACACCTAGGTTGGTTCGGTTTCCACGTTTTATCTTTGATTCTTCATACCATGGCTTGATTAGTGCAACTTCCCGTTCAAGCGCTTCACGAACCAAATCTTCATCGCTGATGTTCTCAGGCGGAATGGATAAATTAATTGGACATACCCAACCCTCATTTTCGGAATCGTCCACCGGCGGGTCATCTGGAAAGTCTTCAAGAACCGGTCCTACGTCTCGGCTAAGGAGTTCAAGACAATTTTTTAGGACCCGGCGCTGAAACTCAGGGTGGTTAGGTGCCCCGAGGGGGCGTCCAAGTTCGAACGGAACTGCTAGAGCACGCGGAGGCTTAATTTCCTCTGCATGCTTACGAATCAAGGCGATCTGTGTTGTTGGGATACCTTCGTCTTCGATATAGTGTGCCAGCCCGCCCACGGCGCGCGTGCATTGAGGTCAGACAGGTACCAATACTACCGCATCAACGTTATCGCCCTTTAAAACACCAGCCAAATCGCGTGCAACCGGCTCCATAACAGTTGGGGGGGTCGCGCCCATAAAAGAGAAGTGACGGTTTGCGACAGAGCCAATAGCCCCCTCCTTTGCCAATTCTCGCAATCGATCTATGGGAAATGATGTATTGATATCCTGATAATATCCACTGCGATCAAAGTTTGTAGACACATGACCCATAACGAGATTATTCATGTCATAATCATCCGGAATAATTCGGTAGTCTCCAGCTCCGGGAGCAAATGATGGATCTTCTCGACGGTGCAGGCCGGCAGTTGAAACTAGTGCAACACGGCACTCATTCAATGGCTTGGGATTAATCCATGGAGTATCGCCGAATTCAGGAAGGCTCTGGTTAATTAGTGCTTCTCGTAATTGTTCTGGTAATTCACGCAAATGGACCATCAAATCTCCTAAACAACTATTAGACGTTTTCGTTTTATTTAGAAAAAACAATCACTGTTGATTGTTTTCAGAAGTATCTTAAATAATATTTGTCAAACGATTGGGAAAACCCGGTTCTCCTAATCTACTCTTTGGGTCAAAAAGCTAGATGTTGCAGGAATTATGGATTTATAAAATAGATCAGGGAACTTAAGAATGCGTATCTTCACTATCTTCATCGTAGGTAGATCCCAAGTGGTCCATGTAAAAAGCAACAAAACTTTTTATGGATACCACTTCTTCAATTGGTTTTTCATAGCTCCAGACGACATTTTGCAGAGATTTCTCTCCAACAGTAAGGCTCCAGTAAGAAGCGTCACCCTTGAAAGGACAGTGGGTCTTATGCCGGGAGCGGCGCATTAAATCCATCCGGACGTCGTCTCTAGGGAAATAATAAACCGGAGCCATCGAACCTTCATGGAAAAGTATCGCCTTCGAGCTGTCCGCGATAGTTACACCGTTAAATTCAACACTGACCCGCCAATCTATTTGGGTCGCAGAAATCTTGTGATCAGAGGAATTGGATACATCTCCCAACGCTACCTCCTGTCCAAAAACATTTTAACCGAAATGAATAATACTAATCATCTAATATTGGTGTAAATAGAGCTCTACCAAACTATTGACAACACAATTACTGTGATAATCTCTTAGAGAAAACAATGAAAAACATTCGAAAAATAGCACTTATTGCCGGCGCAACCGGCGTAGTCGGGCGCAATCTGTTGCGGCAGCTGATAGCTGATCCAGATTGGAGCGTAATTTGTGTGTCCCGTCGGAAACCCGATATCGAGGGTAGCTTTCGCCATATATCAGTGGACCTGCTAAACCCGGCAGATATAAGAGAAAAACTGGGTAGTTTGAACGAAGTAACCCACATCTTTTACGCCGCCTATATCGAAAAGCCGAAATGGTCGGATATGGTGGCACCGAATATGGCGATGCTGGTCAACCTGTTAGATGTGATTGAACCACACGCACCCGATTTAGTGCATATCAATATCATGCATGGCACCAAATGGTACGGCAGCCATCTCGGACCTTTCAAGACACCCGCCAAAGAAAGCGACCCCGGTCGTATAGCGCCTAATTTCTACCATGACCAGCAGGCCTTTATTGAGGAACGTCAGGTTGGCAAAACCTGGACGTGGTCGACCGCACGGCCACATAGCATCTGCGGCTTTGCAATCGGAAATCCGATGAACCTTGTCCTGGTTCTGGCGGTTTATGCCACAATCTCCAAGGCATTGGGTCTGCCTCTGAGACACCCCGGATCTGAAGTAAATGCTAGTGCTCTTATTAATGTAACCGATAGTGGTTTGCTGTCGCGGGCTTGCGTTTGGATGTCTACAGATCCAGGTGCAGAAAACGAGCCCTTCAACATTACTAATGGTGATATCTTCCGCTGGATTGATATGTGGCCCGCGATTGCCGATTACTTCGGCATGGAGACTGGACCTGCCCAGAAGATTGATCTGGTGAACACGATGGCAGACCAAGGACAGCAGTGGAAAAGCCTGGCCCAAAAGCACGATCTAGTGCCAATCCCCTACGAACAACTCGTCGTCTGGGATTATGGCAACCGGGTATTCACGCCTGAGTTTGACATCATCTCTTCGACCACCAAGGCTAGGCAATACGGTTTTTCCGAGTTTCAGGACAGCCAAGAGATGTTCCTGCGACAGTTCGATGAATTGCGCCAGAACAGGATCATCCCTTGACCAAAGCTAAATAACTTTAGGCAGAAGAAATAGGACATACCGTTAAACAAGGCACCCACACCGATTACAATATCGCCGTTTACAACTGATCTTTGTTTACGATCTATGGTGCAAATTAGGAGAAACGAAATGGATTTGGGTATCAAGGGCAAAACGGCGTTGGTAACGGGCGCCAGCAGCGGCATCGGGCGCGGCATCGCCATCGCTCTTGGGCGCGAAGGTGTTCAGGTGGCAATCACAGCGCGTCGGCGGGATTTGCTACAAGAGACGGCAAAGGAAATCAGCAATGTCGGAGGAATGTCTCCTATCGTAATTGAATGTGATCTTTTGCAGGAAGGTGCGGCAGGCAAGATCGCTGATACGGCGCTGAAAGAACTCAAAAGCGTTGCTATCCTGATCAACAATGCCGGTGGTAGCCGTTCATTTGATCTGGACACCACCGAAGAACAGTGGGAGGAGGCTCTGACCCTCAACTTTACGCGTCAACGGCAACTAGCGAGATCACTGCTTAACAGCATGATTGACGCCAAATGGGGACGTATCATCAACATCACCGGTAAATCCGAACCCGAAGGCATCAACGGCGCTTTTTGTGCGAAGGCGGCAATGCATTCCTGGGCCAAGGGTATGTCACGCGAGGTTGGTAAACATGGAATTACTGTTAACTGTATTCCGCCGGGACGGATCATCAGCGAACAAATTTTGCGCAATTATTCACCCGAATTCAGAGAATGGCAGTCCGAGAATGAAATTCCGGTTGGCGAATATGGCCAACCAGAGGACATTGCCAACTTGGTGTGTTATCTGGTTTCACCGCTGGCGCGTTATATCACTGGCACGGTCATCCCGGTTGATGGCGGCTTGCGCAGGTATCAGTTTTAACCATTAGCGATCAAATATAAGGCCGTTTGATTTCACTTAATTATAGCAAGTTGGGAATAAAGTCACTTCGTTAGTGCCGTGCAGGGGATACAGACTCCCCCCTGGGAAAGAGCATCCCAACCAATATGCTGACGATGCGGTATCGCTACCGCTTCAGTGCGGCACGCAATGGGACGCCCTTGGACACGTCTTCAACCAAGGCAAAATGTGGAATGGTTACGAAGCAACGTTGGTTACATCCAATGGCGCTGAAAAAAATGCCATGCATAAAATGCGCGATCGTATGGTCGGTCGGGGTATTCTTTTGGATATTGCCCGTTGGGCGGGTGTCGACTCTCTTGATGATGGAACGGCAATTGACGCGGAAGATCTTGACCAGTGTGCAAAGGATCAGAAAGTTGAAATTAGGCGTGGTGATTTTGTTATTTACCGCACAGGTCATATGGAAAGATGCCTGACTGCTGGAGGGGGGTATGCGGGAGTTGATGCTCCTGGAGTATCATTCCACACCTGCGAATGGATGAAAGATACGGAGATCGCCGGTCTTTGCGTCGACACGTGGGGATATGAAGTCATACCAAACGAGACCGATGTTGTTTTTCAGCCATGGCACTGGATTGTGATCCCAATGATCGGCATCACCATGGGAGAAATATTTTATCTAAAAGATTTAGCTAACGACTGCGCGAAAGATGGTGTCTACGAATTTATGTTTGTCGCTCCACCTTTACCAATCACATGCGCTGTCGGGTCTCCTATCAATCCACAAGCAATTAAGTGACAGTTTGCCACACTTTGTTTGTTAGGTTTTAGTGCCTTACCTAATGATTATCGTGACCTTGGCTACCGTGACCCCGATTTAAAAATCTTCCCCATTTACATCCAACACCTTTTTGCCTGTATCGATTAGGGTTATTTTTTATATCAATCAGTTTTGAATGATTAAATCGTCCTAATTCTTTTAGACAAATCAAACTATAGGGATCGTATGGGGTTTCAGATGTCGGTTTCAAATAAACGGAATCAATAAGTTGAGGACATCCCTTAATGTCATGAATATAGATATTTTCATCCAAATTTATACCGTGACCCAGCATATTTGTTTCGCTTCTGATGTGAGCACGCTGAACACCTTCGATGCAGGAAAATCCCATTCCCTGAGTATGCATTAATTCATGGAGCGTTATAGGAGTAAAATCTTTATCGGGATCACTATTCCATTTACTTTTCAGAAATATTGATCCCATACCGACGCCCGCCTCTCCGCCATCTTCAGTTTCTATATCCGCCAGTGAATAGTATATTTTTTTGGATTTCTAAAATTATTTTTCCACAAATATTTCAATATATAATTATTTGGCCATCTAGGTAATTCCGCCTCTGTTTTATCCATTCGAATAAAAGTGACGTCTAATTTACCATCATTTCTTAAATCAAGTTTGTAATTTTTTCCTATCCCACCAGCATCGGCGTTCATTGATGTAGCCTTAAACATCTGATCATTCATTTTAGTAATAATATCGATAATTTTACCGTTTACATCCCAGTTCCTATCCTCACTATCCTTAGCAAGAAGATAAATTATATGAATTTGATAATCATTGTTCACGTCAGGTTGATCTTCAAAAAATCTCCCATTTTTTTATCACCTGCAAATACTGCTGAACTGAAAATAAAAAATACCAAAATCAACAATTTTCTCATGCAACTCCTCCGAAAATTCAATTCCCAAATCGACGGCTTAATGGCACCTTTATCAAGCTTATATTATGAACATCACGTACCCCAGATTTAACTCCTAGCTACTATGGGACTGACATCTAATTTCTATAAGAGGCATCAACCCGGTCCAGTTCCCGCAGTGCGGCGGGCCAATCATCAAGCCCTCGGCCCCTATTGTGTTCCATAAACTGGCGGGCGGTATGACGGCAGACTTCTTCAGAGGGGATCACCAATTCAGCGCCAGACGCCATCAACTGTAATTGAATCTGGCTTGCTTTTACTAAACGCTGGGTCCGGGAATAAGCCTCTGACATTTTTTCTCCCACAGTCACCGATCCATGGTTCCGCATGAGCATGGCAGCCTTATCGCCTAGATTGTCAATTATAGCTGCCCGCTCTTCCGCGTCATCCGTAAGGCCTGAATATTCATGGTATGCAACCTGGTTATATAGAAAGACCCCATCCTGAGTGAAGGGCAATATCCCGTCTTTTGTGGTGGAGATAGCGACGCATGCCTCCTCGTGTATATGAACTATTGCATTGACGTCCCGTCGTCCTCTGAGGATACCCGAATGAAGAACAAACCCGAGCCTGTTGACAAATGATTTTTCGTCTAGCTCCTTATGCATGTTAACTTTCACAAGGTTGGAGGCGGTGACCTCATCCCATAACAAGGCATGGGCTTTGATGAAAAAAAAATCCGGGTCCCCGGGAACTCGCATAGAAGCATGATTAAAGATATTCATGTTCCAGCCGTTAGCTCTAACCAATCTATAGCACGCCGCTAGGTCAACCCGTGCATCCCATTCCTCTGGTGGTAACGAGCCTTTTAAGGATTTCACATCACGTATAGCTGCAATGTCTACATTAGGCATATTCTACTTCCTTTCAATCCTCGCAAAATGAGAGCCATAACGACACCCGTCAATTTACTTTATGCATGATTAAAACGTTATTCCTTGGATGATCTCCTAATCCGGCCCCGATGCAGGGCCATCCCACTTCGACTGGTGCAATACTTCCGACAAATCCGGTGCATAGCTTGAGCAGTCGACTCACACGAAATATCAATGTTCGTTCTTGGAGCATGTAACTAAATTGTATTATAATACACTCAACGGCTTTGGGCTAGATCGATATCGGATCGCCCGCAAATTGACAATAATGAACTGGCAATCGCCACAATCACGGGGCTGCTTGTAATGTTTGACGAAGGCCGCATAACGTTAACAAAAAGATCCGGATACTCTGTTATCTACAAACCCTCAGTGAGAGGCGTCCGCTCTCAGACACCAAGCGCATTTGCAAAACTGTCCTGGACCCCATGCAGATTGTAATATTAGCTTTGTGCTCGGAAACATGAGATCCTCGTTGAGCCGTCCTTGCCACGGCCTATTTCCTGTCGTTATAATCCATAATCTTAAACTCATAGCACCTGGCGTTGTTAGTGCCGAGGAAACATCTGCACATCTCGGGATGGTCTTGTAGATATTAGTTGAAGGATGCGATATATTTTATGCTTCTTTCCGACTCTGAATGCCAGTAACACTAAGGGATAATGGAGGATACATGGTTCGAGCTGCAATCGTAGGCATTGGCCGTTGGGGAAAGATCATTGTCGAGAGCGTCCAAGGCAAAAGTGATCACATCACATTCGTAGCCGGACACACGCGCACGCGCACCAAGGCTGAAGACTTTTGTCATGAGCAGAATATTGATCTGCGCGACGATTTAGACGCCATCCTCAAGGATCCAACAATCGATGCGGTCGTATTCGCGACACCCCACCTCCAACATGAGGAACAAGTCAAGCGCGCGGCGCAGGCGGGAAAGCATATTTACGTGGAGAAGCCGTTCACGCTGAACGTAAGGAGTGCCAGGGCTGCGCTGGACGCGGTCAATCAGGCAGGCGTCGTGCTCGGCATCGACTATCAACGCCGGTTTCATGCGTCCATCAGTGAGATCCGCAACCGCGTCAGGGATGGAAGCCTAGGTACTTTATCCTGCTGCGTCGGCGAGTTGACCACTCCGAGCGGCCCGTCGCTGCCCAAGGAATCGTGGCGCGTCAACCCGGAAGAAACCCCGGCGGGGGCTTTGACAGCACTTGGCGTCCATCTAGTCGATGGGTTTATTGACCTCTGCGGCGAGGTCGATGAGGTCTATTGCGTTAACACTCGACGGGCTTCGCCGCTAGTCGACGACACGACAGTGTTCACTATGAAGCACAAGAACGGCGTGACTTCGACCAGCACCTGTTCGTTAGCAAGCGCTTTAAGTTTTTCAGTTTCGGTATATGGCGCACGCGGCATTGCCAGGACCACCGGGCCAAGTATGGATACGTTTCAATTCATACCAGTGCCTGACAAGGGAGGAGGACCCGCAAGCCCACAGCCAGAAGTCATCGAAAACAAGGACTTCGATCCTGTGAAGGCGGCTCTTGAGGCATTCGCGTCGGCAGTGCGCAGCAAAGCACCATATCCAATTTCCCAAGAGCAAATCATCCACGGCGTGGCCGTCTTCGAGGCAATCGTTGAGTCGGCGAATACGGGGCAACCGATCAAGGTTAGATGAGCCTTGGATCCCGAAGAATTGAGGACCGGGAGACTACGAGATCGTCGTTGTGAACGTGGGCGACACGAGCCCTCACCCCCCGGACGCACTGCTTGATCTGTTTCCCATACACCCTCACGGGTTCGCCATAGGGTGTTTATTCACCCGATGCGTTCGTCTTTAATCGGAGCCTCGCCAAAGACCTCAGGATTGAGAACAGGATAAGGCCGCTCCCCGGCCAGAAAACGCTCAATGTTGCTGACCGTACGGAGAGCCATCTCTTCGCGCGTCTCACGTGCGGCACTTCCGATATGAGGTGCAAACACGACATTGGGTAGGCTCATAAGGCCCTTAAGGGGACCAGGGTTCTCCTCCGGTACCTCAGTCTCGTAGACGTCGAGCCCTGCGCCACGAATACGCCCCTCTATCAAGGCTTTCTCCAAGGCTGCCTCGTCCAGCACTGCACCACGCGAAGTGTTTATGAGAATGGAGCTTGGCTTCATCAACGATATGAGCTCTTCGCCGACTAGACCCTTAGTTTCTTCTGTGAGTGCGGGGGTAAGTGCTACAAAATCCGCCTCCGTAAAAAGCTCCTCAAGACTGCGAAACTCCGCCCCACCCAGAACGTACTCTTCCGCCGGGCTGAGTCGGGTT
>Ga0209501_10002762_pt1 | contig 18143 bp, 25 predicted proteins | sample ArcticOcean_MG_C_4_FD_187434 | JGI IMG/M metagenome (GOLD analysis project Ga0209501, IMG submission 187434) | Marine microbial communities from western Arctic Ocean - ArcticOcean_MG_CB4_134 (SPAdes) (version 2) | ecosystem: Environmental > Aquatic > Marine > Oceanic | place: Arctic Ocean...
GCATAAGCCTGGACGCACTGGCGCTGGTACGCGCGGCGCTAATAGAGGGGTTCTAACTAAATGACCAAGATCAACAGCGTCCTGGGCCCGCTCGACACGGCCGACCTGGGCTTCACCCTGTCCCACGACCACATCATTCTTTCCAGCGCAGGCATACGGCAGGTCTACCCTGAATGGCTTGACCGCGCGCAGATCACAAAGGACGCCATCGAGCACCTGACCGAGTGCAAGGCCGAGGGCGTAGATACGCTGGTAGACGTGACCACGCTCGATCTCGGTCGGGACGTGGAAGTGCTGGCCGAAGTGTCGGAAAAGTCGGGCGTCAACATCATCTGCTGCACCGGCATATGGCGCGACATCCCCCGCACGTTCTGGGAGGCCGACCCCGACGACATCGCCCCGCTGTTCATACGCGAAATAGAAGAGGGCATCGAGAGCACCGGCATCAAGGCGGGCATCATCAAGGTAGCCAACGACGCCGAGGGGGTCACACCGGCGGGCGAGATAATCTTGCGGGCTGCTGCACGCGCATCAAAAGCGACTGGCGTACCCATATCCGCCCATAGCTGGTCGCCGGGCCGGGTGGGTGAACAGCAAATCCCCATCTTCAAAGACGAGGGCATGGACATGGCCAAGCTCTACATGGGCCACTCCAACGACACCACCGATATGGACTACCTCACCGACCTGGCCAAACAGGGTGTGTGGCTGGGCATGGACCGCACCCCTGGCGCGCCGGTGAGAGAGGGGCCGTCGGGTGAGGATCGCGCCCAGACCATCAAAAAGCTGGTCGACGCCGGGCACGCAGACCGGCTAATGGTGGGGCACGACTGGTCTATTTATCTGGGTACCAGCGGTGCAGAGACCCGGCGCCTGTTCGCAAAGCACAACCCCGACCGGTTCCTGTACATCACCCGCCGCCAATTGCCTCGTCTGCGCGAACTCGGCGTGTCCGAAGCGGACATACGCCGCATCACGGTAGACAACCCCCGGCGCTTTTTTGAAAGCTAAAAAGAAAGGCCCCGCCAAAAGGCGGGGCCTTAGGAGGTGATCCAGGGAACACCTACCGGGAGCACCTCCAAGTACTACTGTCCAATGCGCATATCCTCCTTTCTGTAAGCAGCCAAAACCCCCCGTACATTCACTGGCAGTCGCCAGTTCCACCATCGTCCCGTGCCTACGTCTCGGATTATAAACGCCGCTCTGCGCGCAGGGGAACAAAGTTCGCACCCACGCTTTGTTTGAAGCTAAAGAGCCGGCCTAAAGACTCGGTCGAAGCGCGTGGTGCCCGGTGGCCTGCTCATAGGTGTATGCGGCCCGCAGAATGGTGGCCTCCTCGAACGGCCGACCGGCCAGTTGCAGGCCCGACGGCAAGCCTGCGTCGGTGAAGCCGCACGGCACGGAGATGGCTGGCAGCCCGGTGAGGTTGTAGGGGCCGGTGTAGCTGGGCATGTCGGTGACCGCCGTACCCGGCCCGGCGTCGTGCCTCGGTGCCACCACGGCGAACGCTGGGGAGGCGATCACGTCCACTCTAGTTAACGCATCGGCGTACTGTTGCTTCAGCACGTTGCGGGCGCGCTGAGCCTGCACGTACTCGGCCATCGAGAACAGGCCGCCGACCCTGAACTCGGCGAGGTTCAGTTCGCCGTACAGTTCCGGGTGTTCGGCCAGGTTGCGCTCGTGGAAGGCGAAGCCCTCGCCGAGCAAAATCACCAGGGCCGCAGCGTCGGATATGGCCAGGGCCGGTATGGATATCTCTTCCACGATAGCCCCCAGCTTCTCCAACTCGCCGATGGCCCGGTCGGCGAGCGCCAGCGGCTCGGCCTGCACCGACGGCATGGACTCATCGAAGAAGTAATGGCGAGGCACGCCAATACGCAATCCCTTTATGCCGCCGTCTAAAGCGCTGGTGTAGTCCGGCACAGGCTCGCTTGAACTGGTCGGGTCCGCCGGGTCGTACCCTGCCACCGCGCCCAGCATTATGGCCGCGTCCTCCACCGTCGGCGTTATCGGCCCGGCGTGGTCCAGCGTCCAGCTAAGCGGCACCACGCCATGCCGAGACACGCGCCCGTACGTCGGCTTCAGGCCCACCACGTTGCAGAACGACGCGGGCGCTCGAATTGAGCCACGCGTGCACGAGCCCATCGCGCCCATCGCCAGCCCGGCCGATGCCGCCACGGCAGAGCCGTTGCTTGACCCTCCAGCGCCGTGCTCCAAATTCCACGGGTTGTTGGGAACGGGAAAGGGGTTGGACACGTCCGGCCCACCCGCCGCGTTCTCGCTCATCGCCAGCTTTCCCAGCAGCACCGCGCCAGCGTCGCGCAGGCGCGCAGTCACCGTGCCGTCTTTTTCGGGGATGCGGTTCGCAAACACACGAGACCCGGCAGTAGTGGCGATGCCAGCGGTATCGAATAGATCTTTCAGGGCGATGGGGATGCCGTGCAGCGGACCCCGGTAGTGACCTGCTGCCAGTTCGGCTTCGGCCTGCCGGGCCTGGCTCAGGGCAAGCTCCGAAGTCACGGTTATGAACGCGTTCAGCTTCGGGTCGAGATCGTCGATGCGGTCCAAAAACGCCGTCGTCAGTTCCACCGGTGACAGCGACCTGTTTTTTAAGAGACCTCCGGCCTCTTGGATCGTCAGGTGGTGCAGGGGCGCAGTCGTCACGCCCTGTCCCTGTTCGGCTCTGGCTCGGGAGAGAACGACACTGCCAGGTCACCCTCGCCAATGTCGATGTCGCGCAGTGGCTGGATGACCTTAATCGCAGCTTCGAATCGGGCTTTCAGATCCGCGGCCTCGGCGTCATCGAGACTGAACCCGGCCCTATCGGTCAGCGCCTTGAAATCGGCATCCTGCACATTCGCCTCGCCTTCACCCAATCAAATCTCGGGGTTCAGTGTCGTCGTACTGGGTCTTACCCGTCGTGCAGGTCGCCGAACTTGCGCGCGGGGAACTGCTGATAGCCGTGAGCTACCAGCGCATCTTCGTCCAGGTCCAGTCCCAGCCCCGGCGCTGTGGGAACAGCGATGTGGCCGTTTTTCACGTTGAACGGCCTGTCGGCGATCTCCCTGGAAACGGCGTCCAGGTTGACGAAGAACTCGGTAATAACGAAGTTCGGCATACCCGCGGCTGCATGCGCGGTGGCCGCCAGCCCGATAGCCGTGCTGTTGTAGTTATGGGGTGCTACTCCTACGAAGTAGGTCTCGGCCATGGCCGCGATCTCGCGCATCTCCAAAATCCCGCCGACGTTGCACACGTCGGGGTTGATGATGTCGGCCGCGCCGGTCTCGAAAACCCGGCGGAACTCGAACTTGGAGTACAGCTCTTCGCCCGTTACTACTGGGTGCCGTATGTCTGCTCGCGCCGCTGCAAGGGCCTCCATGTTTTCGGCCAGCACCGGCTCCTCGAACCAGAACGGGTCATAGGGCTCAAGCTCGCGAGCGAGTCGCACAGCGTGCATGGGCGCCAACCTGCGATGCACTTCCACCAACACGTCCACGTCTGGCCCGACGGCATCTCGCACGGCCGCGACCCTCGCCACGGCGCTTCGCTCAGTGTCGCGGTAGATGTAGGAGCGCCAGGGGCCGGGAATGGGGTCGAACTTCAGAGCGTTGAAGCCCATCTCCACAGTGGCTGACGCGCGTTCAGCCAGCTCGACGGGCTCTGTCGCACCGCCGTACCAGCCGTTCGCGTAAACCCGCAGTTTGTCTCGCACGGGGCCGCCCATTAGAGCGTGCACAGGAACGCCAAGGGCTTTGCCGGAGATGTCCCACATGGCCTGTTCCAGGCCGCTCAGGGCGCTGAACAGGTCCATAGAGCCCCGTCGGGCAGCGACGTCGTCGTAGACGATCTGGGTGAAGTTCTTTACGTGGGTGGGGTCGCGCCCAATCAGGTAGCGCGAAATCTGCTCGACGTGGGCGGCAATCTGCGTGTCCCTGTCGGCCTGGGTATAGCACTCACCCCAGCCGTGCAGGCCTTCGTCAGTGTCAACCCTAACGAAGCACAGGTTTTTCGTACCAGCCCCATACGCTGGACCGTTCGCAACCCCGGCTGCGGCCCCGGCCGCACTGGGGTGTACGAGAAATGTCTTGACGCCAGTTACACGCATGACGCCGTGATCTTAGCTGACTAGCGCTTCGTGTACTGGGGCGCTTTACGAGCCTTCTTCAGGCCGTACTTCTTGCTTTCCTTGACCCTGGAGTCTCGTGTCAGCAGACCGGCTCTCTTTAGCGAAGGCCGAAATTCAATGTCGGCAACCAGCAAAGCCCTGGCAATGCCGTGGCGAAGTGCGCCCGCCTGGCCGGTGGGTCCACCGCCCGACACCTTGGCAACGACCCGGAACTGACCGCCGACTCCGGCTGCACGGAAGGGCGCGTCTATCATCTGCTGCAACGCACGAATGGGAAACATCTCTTCCACGGGCTTGCCGTTGACCACGATCGGTCCGCGCTCTCTGTACACCCTCACCCTTGCGACGGCTTCTTTGCGCCGGCCCGTGCCGTAATAGTAAATCTGCTGTTCTACCAACTCGGTCTCCTGTCGTTTTCCAGTTTCCCCGGTTATCGGGGAACTGTCGCTCAGTCGGCTTTAGCCGACCCCAGCGCCTCGATTATATCGGCTTTACGCGCCTTCGGCGGCAACTCGACGCCTCGTTCCTCTGCCAACTCTTTCAGTTGTGCAACGGTGAGTGGTAACAAATCGTCGTCAGTCCCAGTGGCCGCGGGTGCCTCGGTCGCTGAGGGGGCATCTGCCACCGGCGCAGCGGCGGCTGGTTTTTCTGCTGTGCTGGTCTTTGTCTTGGCTGCGGGCCCTTTTGCCGAGGTGCCGGCGGGTTTGGGGGTATTCGCGCCCTTGCCCAGTCTCACGCCTTCGGCGGCGTTGACCTGAGCCTCGTGGGGGTGCTCTTCACCGACATATAGCTTGAGCCGTCCGAGCATGTGCCTGCCCAAAGTGTTCTTGGGCAGCATCCCTTTGATGGCCTTCTTCAAGGCCATCGTGGGGTTCTTGGACAGGACGTCGCTGAGCGTCTGCTCGGTGAGTCCGCCGTGGTACCCGCTGTGGCGGTAGTACATCTTCTTCGCCAGCTTGTTGCCGGAAACCCGGAACTTGTCGGCGTTGACCACCACCACGAAGTCGCCAGACACCAAGTGCGGCGTGTAGGTCGGCTTGTGCTTACCCTGAAGCAGCGTGGCAATCTCGCTCGAGAGCCGACCCAGGGTCTTGTCTCGCGCGTCGATCACGTGCCACTCGGCAGTCAAATCAGACTGCTTGACGTTGTGCGGTTTCAATCTCGTCGTCATCGTATTTTTCTAACCTATCGTGTTATGCGGAGCGGCGTTATCGGGGGCATCGGGCCCCAACTCTGTCTCCGGTTTCAGGCCCGAATCCATTGGGTATCGAACTTGTATCAGGCTCAGCCCTTGCGGCGGCATGGAGCGGGCAACGGCTCCCGTGTCTTCGCCAGCAATCAGTGCGGCAACCTCAGCAGCGGCCAACTTGCCGCGACCGACGTCCACAAGGGCTCCGACCATTCTCCGAACCTGGTGTGGAAGGAAAGCACTTCCCTCCACGTCTATATCAATTCTCTCTCCATCGACTTTTATATCGATCTTATTAACGGCCCTCACCGTACTCGCATCGGGCCGCTCTAACGGACCGGCGAACCGGGCGAAGTCGTGGGTTCCCACCATCAACTTCGCCGCCGCCTGCATCAGGCCAACGTCCAGTGGCTGTTTGACCACAACCGCCGAACGCTCCGCCAGCGGCGACCGCGTTGCCCTATTAAGCAGCGTATACCTGTACCAGCGAGACACCGCCGCTCTCCGTGGGTCGAAACCCTCCGGCACCTGGTGTGCGCTTCTCACCGCCACGTCTTTTGGCAGGTGAAAGTTCATCCCGGCCGCGAACCTTTCGGCGGGCAGGTTCGACCCTGTGTTCAGAGCCACTACCTGCCCTGCGGCATGCACTCCGGCATCGGTTCGGCCCGCTCCGGCTATCCGGACTTTCTCTCCTGTAAGGCGCTCCATTGCGCCCTCCAGTTCGGCCTGCACCGACGGTGCATTGGTCTGGTACTGGAACCCGCTATATCGGGAACCATCGTATTCAATTATTAACGCGAGCCTCACCAAACCCTCTGGCGTGGTGTTACCAGTTCCCGGTTTGAACTAGGGAACCAGTTCAATAATGGCCATTGGGGCCGCATCGCCTTTGCGCATGCCCGTCTTGACCATTCGAGTGTATCCGCCTGGGCGGTCGGCGTACCTGGGAGCTATGTACTTGAAAAGCTTCTCAGCAATCGACTCGTCGGTCAGGAACGCGGCTGCCTGCCTGCGCTGGTGCAGCGTCCCTTTCTTACCACGAGTGATCGTCTTTTCGGCCAGACGCCTAATTTCCTTCGCCTTGGCGTGGGTCGTCTCCAGCGATTCATAGCGCAGAAGGTCGGTCACCGCCCCTCGCAGCATGAGCATGCGATGTGCGGTGGGCCTTCCCAGTGCGGAACCAGCTACTCGGTGCCTCAATTTAGTCCTCCTGCGAGTCCCCAGATGAGTCGGTTACGGAAGAGTCGGTTACGGTTGCGGCATCATCTGCAGCGCTCGTCGCGTCTTCCGTTCCTTCCGGAGTCGTCCTATGCCGAGTCGCTCGACTCAGCGTCGCCCGACTCCGGAAGGGGCAGTCCCATCTCGGTCAGTTTTTCATTAAGTTCAGTCAGCGACTTCTCGCCGAAGTTGCGAATCTGCAAAAGCTCACTCGGCTTCATGGAAAGAAGCTGTCCGACCTTGTCGATACCGGCCCGCTTCAAGCAGTTCAGAGTCCGGGAAGAGAGTTCAAGCCTCTCTACCGGGATGTTGTATTGTTCCGGCGATATCCTCAGGGTAATCGGCGGTCCCTCCACTCCCCCGGCCTCGCCCGCCTGGGCGTTGGTGAACAGGAAGAAGTGAGTTATCAGGATGTTGGCGGCCTGCTTGACTGCCTCCACCGGTGAAATGGAACCGTCCGTCCACACTTCGAGCACCAGGCGCTCGAAGTCCGTCCGCTGACCGACCCGTGTCGGCTCCACGGAGTAGTTAACCTTGCGGATAGGGGTGAAGATGGCGTCCACCGGCAATACACCAATGGGCAGGTCTTCACCGAGAGCTGCTTTTTTGTAGCCAACGCCGGGTTCAACGTTGAACTCCACCGACAGCTTGGCCTGGTTAGAAGACAGGCTGGCCAGGTGCAACTCTGGGTTGACCACCTCAAAGTCGGAGGAGGCCATAATATCTGCCGCGCTCACCTCACCTTGGCCGGAAACCTCCAGCCGGAGCTTGCCGGGCCTGTCCACCTCGGACTTGAGCCGAATCCCCTTGACGTTGAGAAGGAATTCAGAGACCTCTTCCTTCACATGGGGAATGGTAGTGTACTCGTGCAGTACATCGTCAATTTTCACCCAGGTAATCGCAGTACCGTCTAGCGAGCCGTACAGGATGCGCCGCAGCGGGTTGCCCAGCGTAATACCGTAGCCACGCTCAAGCGGTTCCATCGCGAACTTACCAAAGTTGTCGTCGCTCTCTAGAACCGTTATCTGAGGAGCGGGAATCGGCTTCTCTTCCTCAATTACCGGTTCACTCGGAGTTAATGTCTGAAATTCCAGGACCATACCTGCTTACACCTCTTAGCCTTCTTGGCGGGGGTGGCAATGCGGCCCGACTCTTTATGCCGGGCCGAGCAAATGCCATCCAGAATCGTTACTTCGAGTAGAACTCCACAATGAGTCGGACGTCGATGTCGGAATCGAGATGCTCCACGGCGGGCTCCCCGAGCACCTCCGCGGCACCCTTTCCGTGGTCCGGTTTAAGCCAGCCCGGAACCGACCGCTTTGAACCGGCGCTCATGATCGTCTTGGCGAAATCGGGCAAAGTGCCGTCGCCCGCCTTCCACTGTAAGACGTCCCCCGGTTCAACGAGATACGAGGGAATATCCATGCGCCGTCCGTTCACCGTGAAGTGTCCGTGGTTAACCAGCTGCCTGCCCTGCTTGCGTGACTCGGCAAACGACAGGCGGTACACCACGTTATCGAGCCTGCGCTCAAGTAGCTGCAACAGAACCTCGCCCGTTACGCCGGAACGTTCCCTGGCCATTTCGAAATAGTTGCGGAACTGGCGCTCAAGCACCCCGTAAGTGAAGCGTGCCTTCTGTTTTTCCCGCAACTGCAGGGACCAGTCTGTTGCGCGCCTGCGCCTCATGCTCCGGTCGCCCGGGGGCTTCTTGCGTCGTTCAACGGCGCACCTGGGCGTGTAGCAACGCTCGCCCTTAAGAAACAGCTTTTCGCCTATCCGCCGGCACTGCCGGCAGCTTGGATCCGTATACCTTGCCATCTAGTTAGCCGTGTCCGAATCGTCGTCGGGGTAACAACCCCGTTGACATGAATCGAACCTCAGCTTCCTCCTTCCTCGTGTCCTGCCTCGTGCCCGGAGCCTGTAGGCCCGGACTGAGTCGATTCAACCGCCCCGCCCACAGGAGCAAGCGCGAGTTCTTTTTCCATAACGTCGAAACCGAAGTCCTCTCGCCTGTGCCTCAGGTCGAAGTAGAGGAGAGCGTACCCAATAGAAATTACCGGGGGTGCAACTAACGCCGCCACCAACCCGGCTATCCATCCAATAAATAATGCACTGGAAGAGGCATCACCAAATACCCCGCGTGAAACCACCGACGGTACAAATACCACCACCAGTCCCACACCGACCGCCACCAGCCAGAGTGCGATCAGGAAGCCGAACACCCGCCACCAGCTACCGGATACCAGGGTTCGGCTTCTCTTGAACGCCCCGAACAACTGGTGCTTCTCAACAACCGCGACAGATGACCCGAACGACCAGCTCACCGCATAGACCAGCGCGACCGCGAAGGGCACAAGAATAATAATGAGCGGGGCCCCGAGAGCCATAACGACTCCCAGGCTAATGGCCACCGCAACTACTGAAGCGGCCCTTTGCCCGACCCGAACGTAAGCCTCTCTTACATTGACTCGCTCGCGCAGATAATGCTGGCCAACCGCGACGACACCGGCACCGACCACCGTGGTGAGTGCGACGCTAAGCGCCAGTGCCGACAGGGCGTAAGCCCAGCGACTATCCGTCCCTAACAAAAGGGAGAACAAGGCCACGGGCACCATTACCACCCCTGAAAGAATCAGGAACTGGCGAGGGTGACGCAAGTAAATCGACATGGTCTCGGACAGCAACTCAAACGAACCGCGCTCTCTGAGAGCGGCACCGTTACCCACTGCCGGACCCCGTCCTGCCATCTGCACGGTCGGGGTTAGACCCTTCGCCTCTTGCGGGGGCGGCAGCCGTTGTGCGGCAGGGGCGTTACGTCGCGTATCGACGTCACTGCGATGCCCTGGGCGACTATCGCCCGCACCGCTGCTTCCCGGCCCGCGCCAGAGCCGCGCACCAGCACATCAACCTCGCGGAGCCCCTGCTCCTTACCCTTACGGGCAGCGTCTTCTGCGGCTCGCTGTGCGGCGAAAGCGGTGGACTTACGCGAGCCCTTAAAGCCTGCGGTGCCCGCGCTACCCCAGCACAAGACGCCACCGGAGGGGTCGGTAATCGTGACGATCGTGTTATTGAACGTCGACTGCACGTAGGCCCTTCCCACCGGGACGGACCTGCGATCTTTTCTCTTAGTACGTGATCTTTTTGCCATGACTTACTTAGTTTTCGCCCTCTGGCCCCGTCCGGCGACTGGACGCCTGGGACCGCGCTTAGCTCGGGCATTCGTGCGGGTCCGCTGACCGTGCACGGGTAGCCCTCGACGATGCCGCTGACCTCGATAGGAGCCGATGTCGATCAGTCGCCTGATGTTCAGGTTGACCTCTCGCCTCAGGTCACCCTCGACGGTCTTCTCCCGCTCGACGATCTCTCGAATTCGCACGAGGTCCGTCTCGCTCAGGTCTCTAACCCTGGGGTTGTCGATTACACCGACCCGGTCCAGCACTTCTCTAGCCTGGAACGGGCCTATGCCGTAAATACGTGTGAGCGAGTACTCCACGCGCTTGTCATCGGGGATATTCACCCCTGCAACTAGTGCCATGCTAGCCCTGCCTCTGCTTGTGCCTGCGGTTCTCGCAGATTATGTGGACGCGACCCTTGCGCCGGATGACCCGACACTTCGCGCACCTCTTTTTTACCGATGCCGAAACTTTCATTTTTTTATCCCGTTCCTGTTCCCGTTCCCGTCCGGGGGCCGAGGCCCGATCTTGGGGGCCGCAATTGGGTTCCTACCTGAACCGGTAGGTAATCCTACCCCTGGTCAGGTCATAAGGCGACAGCACGACCAGTACCCGGTCACCCGGTAGAACCCTGATGAAGTTCTTACGGATCTTTCCCGAGATGTATGCGTGCACCTCGTGACCGTTAGCCAGCTCCACCTTGAAAGTCGCATTACGCAGCGACTCCTTGATGAGCCCTTCAACCTCTATTGTGTCCGTTTTTTTTGCCATTAATTCACTTCTGCGACCAGATAGGTTTAAAGCGGCCTAAAGGGCCGTCGTCACTACCGGTCCATTTTCCGTTACCAGCACCGTGTCTTCGAAATGGGCTGAACGACGACCATCCGCCGTCACCACAGTCCATTCGTCATCAAGAACCTCGGTCTTCCATGTACCGAGGTTCAGCATTGGCTCTATCGCTATCGCCATTCCCTCTTTCAACAGGGGGCCACGCCCCGCCACGCCAAAATTAGGGACCGAGGGGTCCTCGTGCATCGCGTACCCGATACCGTGTCCGACGTACTGACGGACGAGGGTGTAACCCTTGCCCTCCGCGTACGCCTGCACAGCGGCCGAAATGTCGCCTATCCTCGCTCCTATTTTGACCTGCTCGATGCCGCGAAGTAGAGCCTCGCGCGTCGCATCCATCAGGTCAGCTGTCTCGCGCGTCACCCCTCCAACGCCGACGCTGAAGGCGCTGTCTGCGTGCAGGCCATCAACAATGGCCCCGACATCCACGCTCAGCAAATCACCATCATTCAATACTCGCGCGGACGGTATGCCGTGCACTATCTCTTCATTAATCGAAGTACATATGCTCGCCGGGTAGCCCAGGTAACCCTTAAACGAGGGGGTCGCCCCTGCTGCCCGAATCGCGTTTTCGGCAATCGCGTCCAGGTTCTCGGTCGTAACACCGGGCCGGATCGCGGCCGCTATCAGGGCCTTGACCTCGGCCACCACCCTGCCCGCTTCCCTCATCAGGTCGAGCTCGTCTGGCGACTTTATCGTTATCCCATTTGGCCTTTCATTGGCCAAGGCGATTGGGCGCTCTATCGTCGACTCTCCTACCATTCCCATAATTATAGGTTCGCAGCTATTGCGCTGCGGCCTCTAGCGCCTTCCAAACATCTTCAATCGGCAAGTCGCCGTCTATCTCCGTCAGCAGCCCGGTTCGTCGATAGTGGTCCACCAGGGGTGCGGTGTGCTTTTCGTACACCTCCAACCTGTTGGCTACCGCTCCGGGCTTGTCATCCTGTCGTTCGTAAAGCTCACCATCGCACTTATCGCACACGCCCGCCTTGCGGGGCGGGGACGAAACTGCGTTGTAAGGCGTCTGGCAGCCCCTGCAAATGGACCGCCCGCCCAGCCTACGCACCAGTTCGTCCCGCGAAACATTTATATACAGCACGCCGTCTATGCCGCCCCGGTCGGCCATCTCGCCGTCCAGCGCTTCTGCCTGTCCCTGGCTACGGGGAAACCCGTCCAGCACGAACCCCGCCGACTGCTCAGGTGCCCTCACCCATTCCATGACCATTGCAATGGTCACATCGTCAGGGACGAGGTCGCCAGCGTTCATGAACGACCGGGCCGCGAGGCCCAGTTCGGTCTCCCGAGCTAGATGGTCCCTGAACAGGTCTCCTGAAGACACCAAGTTCACGCCCAATTTTGCTGCGAGTCGAGCCGCCTGCGTACCCTTACCCGCGCCGGGTGGGCCGAGCAATATTGCTTTTTTCAAGGTGCCGCGCCTAAGAATTTCCTTCAGACAGGTCGCCACGCAATGGGCGATCGTTACCTCAGGAAGCCCTCATAGTTGCGCATCAATAGCTGCGCTTCCAATTGACGCATCGTGTCCAGCGCCACGCCCACCATAATCAGCAGGCTCGTGGAACTTATCGTGAGTGCCCGTATATCCGTGACCTGGGTAATGGCGAACGGCAGCACGGCAATAAAGCCGAGGAACAGCGCGCCGCCCCAGGTAATGCGCAGGATGACCCGGTTCAGATAATCCTGCGTGGGTTTACCCGGGCGAATACCCGGTATGAACCCGCCATTTCTTTGCAAGTTCTCCGCCAGTCGCTGTTGCTGGAAAATGACAAGCGTATAAAAGAACGCAAATATCACCACCAAGATGAAGACCGCAAGCCAATACGGCCACCTGCTGGGGTCGAAGGTATCGGAGAAGAACCGTGCCGCCCGCGCCACAAAGCCGTCGCTGAGCGGATCCCTGAAATAACTGGCGATGGTAGTCGGCAAAATTATGATGGAGAACGCGAAAATAAGCGGGATCATACCTGCCGAGTTGACCCTGAGAGGCAAAAAGGTAGAGCCCGATTGCCGCTGCATACGGCCGCCCCTGAACACGCTCCTGCCGTACTGGACAGGCACCCGTCTCTGGGCCTCGGTGAACATAACAATCAGGTAAATAATGGCCAGGCCGAACAGCGCCAACAGCAGCAGTCCACCGGCCTCGTCCCTCTGCAAAAAGCCCTGGCCAATGATGCGCGGAAGGCTGGCCACGATACCGCCGAAGATAATCAGCGAAATGCCGTTACCCAGCCCGCGCTCGGTTATCAGTTCGCCCAGCCAAACCAGGAACATCGTTCCGGCGACCATAGAAGCCACCATCGCCAGCGTAGGCAGGTTAATCCCGAAGTCCACGGTGGGCAGCACGCCGGACTGTCGCAGCATCGTTAGCTGGCCCCAGGCCTGGAGCAGCGCAATAGGAACCGTTAGCCAGTGCGTGTACTGGTTAATTCGTTGTCGGCCGTAATCACCCTCTTGCGACAGCGCCTTTAGTGAAGGCACCACCGGCGTAAGGATCTGCATCACAATGGACGCCGTGATGTAAGGGTAGACTCCCAACGCCGCGATACTCAGGTTGGCCAGCGCCCCGCCACTGAACAGGTCGAGGAAGCCCAAAAGAGCGTTCTGTTCGAAGGCCTGGTTCAGTGCCTGCGTATCAACGCCCGGCACCGGCACGTGGGCGACGAACCGGAATATCACCAGCATCGCCAGCGTGAAAAGAATCTTTGAACGAAGGTCCGGCACCCTCATCGCGTCGATCATCGACTGGATGAGCTGTGGCCTGGTGACCTCCTGCTGACGAGACGAAGCGCCCCTCTGTACCACTAGTTCGAACCTTCTCCGACTAGGGGTCCGGCTTGGGTTTTGCGCACCGTGCCACCAGCGGCCTCTATCTTAGCCCGCGCGGACTCCGAGAACCGGTCGGCGACGACCGTCATCGCGCTCTCGACTTCGCCCCGCCCAAGTATCTTTATTGGCCTGTCTGCGTAGTCGATGAGACCGGCGTCGACCAGTGCCTTGCCCGTTATCTCGGTCCCGTCAGCGACACTGGCCAACTGATCAACGTTAACCAGCTGGAACTCCTTGTGCGAGCGGGCCGTGAACCCTCGAATCATCGGCAGTGACTTAATCAGCGCCAGCTGACCGCCCTGGAAGCCCACTCGAACTCCGCCACCGGCACGGGCCTTCTGGCCCTTCATGCCTTTACCGGAGTAGTTGCCATGGCCACTTCCGTTGCCACGACCCACTCTGGTGCGATTCTTCCGTGCGCCGCGGGGCGGCTTCAGTTCATTGAGGTGCAAACTTTTTTGTTCTGGCATTGTGCTGCGCTCTTTACTCTCTGTCATCACGCTGGCGTCAGTCCGCCGACTCGACTCGCACCAGGTGGCGGACCTTGTGGACCATGCCCCTTATAGAAGCGGTGTCCTCATGTACCACGGTGTGGTTGATTCGTCTCAGACCGAGGCTTTCGACAGTTCGTCTCTGGTCCTGCTTGTTGCCGATTACGCTATTGATCAGCGTTACAGATATCTTTGTCATGGGAATCAGGCCTGTGCAGCTGCAGCTGCTGCTGCGGCCGCGGCTGCCTTGACGGCGGCTCGGGCCTGTGCCCTGCGTGCCATCCGGGCGGCGCCGATCTCAATAACCCTGCGTCTGCGGGCCTTTTCAGGAGCAATCTCCCGAAGCAGGGACAGAGCCTTGAAGGTGGCCTTAACGCTGTTTACAGGGTTGGTGCTATGCCGAGCCTTGCTCAGAATGTCCTTTACCCCTGCAAGCTCTACTACCGCGCGCACCGAGCCGCCGGCAATTACGCCCGTGCCCGGAACCGCAGGCTTGAGCATTACCTCAGCGCCGCAAAACTTGGTCGTTATTTCGTGGGGAATGGTGCTGCCATCCAGCGGTACTTCAATCATGTTGCGGCGGGCGTAATAAGAGCCCTTTTTAACGGCATCGGGAACGGCATCTGCCTTACCCAATCCCACACCGACTTTGCCTTTGCCATCGCCCACAACGACGATCGCGTTAAAGCTGAGGTGCCTGCCTCCCTTAACGACCTTGGCGACCCGGGAGATCTTCACCACCCGCTCCTCCATGCCGTCGTCGGGTCCGCGGTCTCTATCGCGCCCTCCTCCGTAGCCCCTGTTGGACGTCAAATGACCAGTCCTCCCTCTCTCGCTGCCTCGGCCAGGGCCTTGACCCTACCGTGGTACTTGTTACCGCCGCGATCGAACACAACAGACTTAATGCCCTTTTCGGCGGCCCGCTTGGCAACTAATTCGCCAACCGCACGAGACGTCAGGGTTTTTGTGCGTCCGTCCGAGCCCGTCTTAACATCGCTATCCAGGCTCGACGCGGCGGCTAGGGTCACCCCTAGAACGTCGTCGATGAGCTGGGCATACACATGCTGAGAGCTACGGAACACGGCCAGGCGCGGCCGTTCGGCCGTCCCGCTTACCCGCTTGCGAACCCGGGCGTGCCTAATGCGCACCCGGTGTTTAGCTGTTTTCCTCAGTGCCAACTACTACTCTCCAATAATTATCTAGGCCAAATTCATCTTGGTCCAAACCAGCTGGGCCCAAATCCACCGGGCCAACAACCTGCATGGCCGAGGCCGGTCTAATTAGACCCTTCGCGCTGACTTACCCGGCTTCAGCTTGATCTGTTCGCCGCTATAGCGAATGCCCTTGCCGGTGTAGGGGTTGGGCGGCCGTACTTTGCGAATTTGTGCCGCTAGCTGGCCGACCTTCTGTTTGTCTATACCGGTCACTTTAATAAGGTTTTGCCCCTCCACATCGACCTTCACGCCCTCAGGGGGGTGAATGACGACCGTGTGGCTGAGCATCACGTTCAGTGACACGCCCGAACCCTCTTGTTGGGCCCGGTATCCGACTCCGACCAGGTCGAGCTGCTTAACATAGCCCTCACTCACGCCTAAGACCATATTGGCCAGCAGGCTGCGGGTCAGGCCGTGCAGCGCTTTATGTCGACCATCGTCCGAAGGGCGGCCCACGGTGACCACGCCGTCGTTGTTCGCGATCAACATGTCAGAATCGAAGCTTTGCTTTAGTTCGCCCTTGGGGCCTTTAACGGCCACATCGGACCCGGACACGGTGACATTTACACCGCTCGGAACCGTTATGGGTTTGTTTCCTATACGAGACATTTTCTATTTCCCAGACCGGTACGATCCGCCGCTACCACACGTAGCAAAGCAGTTCGCCGCCGATGCCCTTCTTCCATGCGTCGCGTCCGGTCATCACGCCCTGAGACGTAGACAGGAAGGACACTCCAAGACCGCCAAAGTATCGAGGGATCTCTCCCTTGCGAACGTACACGCGCAGGCCAGGTCGGCTCACTCGCTTCAGTCCAGCTATTCCGGGGTCCCCGCGGTCGTGGTAATGCAAGAAGACTTTTATACCTCTCTGCGGCCCCCCGGTCTCTTCCAATTCGTAACCCAGAATGAATCCCTCATTTTTCAACAGCTCGGCTATCGAAATCTTCATCTTGGACGCGGGTATCGGCACGCTATCGTGCTCGGCCGTAACCGCGTTGCGTATTCGTGTGAGCATATCTGCAATCGGATCAGTAACTGACATAGCCCTTACCAGCTGGCCTTTCGAATCCCCGGCAGCATGCCGCGAAGCGCCAACTCCCTGAAACAAATCCTGCAGAGACCAACGTGCCTGATATACGCACGAGGCCGGCTGCAACGGTTGCAACGGTTGTACTTATGAGTCGAGTATTTTTGCGGCCTTTTCCAGCGCGCAACCATTGAGGCCTTTGCCAATTAACTATCCTCCCTATTCACGATCGTCGGACACTGGCCTATTCACGATCGCCCGGCAACGGTGCCATTAAGCGACAGTTCCATCGCCAGTCTTGGCAAACGGAACACCCAAAAGCTCCAGGAGCCTCAGGCCTTCCCTATCGTTCGGAGCGGTGGTTGTCACCACCACTTGCAATCCTCGAAGTCTATCCACGGCGTTGTAGTCGATCTCCGGGAACATCACCTGTTCCTTAAACCCGATGGCGTAGTTGCCTCTGCCATCGAACGACTTGCGCGACAGTCCGCGAAAATCCCGAATGCGAGGCAGGGCGGAAGCGACCAGTCGGTCGAAGAACTCCCACATTCGCCGCCCGCGCATGGTGGTGCTAACCCCTATCGGCATACCCTCGCGCAACTTGTAGTTGGCGATGGACTTCCGAGCCCGGTTGGTGATCGGCCGCTGGCCGGTTATCTTGCTTATGTCGCCGCTGGCATTCTCCAGCGCTCGCGGGTTCGCGATCGCCTCACCGAGGCCAATGTTGACAATTATCTTCTCGATGGTCGGCACCTGCATCGGGGAGCTGTAATTGAACTCCTTAATGAGGGCCGGGCCAACCGTTTCAATATGCAGCGCCTTCAGCCTGGGCATCGCCAGCTTCCCGTTGGTCGCAGCGGGCGCCTCAGCGACAGCCGCCTCTGGGGCAGCAGCAGCCGGAGCAGCCTTAGCACGGGTCGCGCGCTTTTTGGCCGGAGCCTTGGCCTTGGCCGCGCCTTTAGCCGAACCAGCCGCAGCCTTCTCGGCCTTCGCCGCGGGTTTGGCCGCTTTGGCCGTGGTCCGTCGAGCCCGCTTGGGCTTTTCGTCTTCGCTTGTAGTTTTTTCTTCTGTATCAGCCATGATCAGTCTGAGTAAACCCTATTCAATTATTTCGTTGCAGCTCTTGCACACGCGAGCCTTGGAGCCATCGGCCAGGAACTTGCGGCCAACCCGGCCGGGCTCGTTGCAAGACGGGCACACCAGCACCACCTTGGCGACCGACAGGGGAATCTCTTTTTCGATAATCCCGGCCTGGCGCACGCTGGCGGAGGGTTTCATGTGCTTTTTAACAATGTTCACGCCTTCCACCTGGATGGTGCCTTTATCGGGAAACGCCCTGACAACTTTGCCCTGCTTCCCCCGGTCGCGTCCGCTTATTACCAGTACGGTGTCTTCCGTTCTAATTTTCATGCCCAGTTGCTCCGACCCGCAGGCCTAGAGCACCTCCGGTGCAAGCGAGACTATTCTCATGAAGTTCTTATCTCGCAGTTCCCGAGCCACCGGACCGAAAATTCGCGTGCCCCTCGGCAGGTTCTCCGGATTGACGAGGACGGCGGCGTTGTCGTCAAACCGAATGTGGGACCCGTCCCGCCTGCGGTAGGACTTGGCGGTACGCACAACAACGGCACGCACAACCTCGCCTTTCTTCACCCCGGCCGCAGGAGCGGCCTCCTTGACCGAGCAAACAATTATGTCGCCCAGCCCGGCGTACCGACGACCGCTGCCGCCAGGTACCCCGATGCAACTTATAACTTTGGCGCCCGAGTTGTCGGCAACCCTGAGGCGGGAGTAAATCTGAATCACTCTTTGGCCTCTTCCTCGCCTGCTTCTGGCTTGGGCTCAGTTGCGGGCTCGACGGCTTCGGGTTCTTTTTTGGATTCGGCAGCAGCCTCTGGTTCAACCTTCGCTTCAGGCTCAGCCTCTACGACGGCTTCAGGTTCGGCAACAGCCTCTGGTTCAACCTTCGCTTCAGGCTCAGCCTCTACGACGGCTTCAGGTTCGGCAGCAGCCTC
>Ga0209501_10002773_pt1 | contig 18099 bp, 16 predicted proteins | sample ArcticOcean_MG_C_4_FD_187434 | JGI IMG/M metagenome (GOLD analysis project Ga0209501, IMG submission 187434) | Marine microbial communities from western Arctic Ocean - ArcticOcean_MG_CB4_134 (SPAdes) (version 2) | ecosystem: Environmental > Aquatic > Marine > Oceanic | place: Arctic Ocean...
CTACGGTCGGAACCTCGAACCCCAGCGCGTTTGAAAAAGACGGTATAGGTCCGGCGATTTCATCCGCCAGATCGTCAGCGGTCAAAACCAGTAGGACACCCGGTGCCGCCTTGGCGCTTTCGGTGTCGATCGTGCCTATCTCCGCATGCGGATAGGCCGAGCGCACGACCACGCCATACCGCTGATCGGCCTGCTGAATATCGTCAGTGAATTGTCCGGCCCCGGTAAGCAGCCGGCGGTCTTCCCGACGCCTCACCGAGGCGCCAATTTTGGTGCTCTCTTGCATCATGCCCCCATCATGGATCGTCGCGATTGGCGGGTCGACTTGACACCAATCAGGCGGCAATAGCGTCGGGAATGAACACCGAATCAGCGTCAAAGCGAATACCGGCCCGCAGGCAGAAATCCGGGCGCAGCAACTGTTCGCTGGTCACCACGGCCCCGGTATTGTCGGAAAGCTGGAACCGGCCGGTTTCCAGCTTCAGAACGCTGATATCAGCCTCGAAACCTAGCGCCAGTGTGCCGATCTCGTTTTCCATCTTCAGCAATGTCGCCGGATTGGCGCTGACCATAGCGACCACCTGGGCTAGAGGGACGCCCAGGTGCAGCAACTCGGTCATGGCGATCGTCAGGTTAAACGGCGCGACGCCAAAAAACGGGTTCTCTTGGCGGGCCCTTTCCGCACCGGGACCGCCAGCATCGGGCACTGAAACGTTATAGCCATGCATATCCGCGCCCAGCGTATAGGGCATGATGCCGGCATCAAGGGCGCGGCGCGCGGCGTCAAAGCTGAAATGCGAGCCGTGGCCGACATCGACGAGAATACCCAGGTTGTTGACCGCTTCCAGCAAGATCGGATGGACCTCGCCGGTTGCCGAGACAAAGCCGCCGGGATGCCGGGTGAACGGATGCGCCAGCACGTCGCCGGGCTTCATGACCGGTACCAAGCTGCGCATCAGTTCCTCGGGGTCAGGGATCATCCCGGACGCATCGGTCGGCCAAAGCTGGCCCAGGTGAATGTAAAGCGGTAGATCGATCGCGGTGGCAATTTCCTGACCAAGTTTGATCACCTCTAGGCCCCAGCGGGACTGCCCGCCGATCTCCGCATGCGCCTTTACCCCCTTTACCAGATCCAGGTTTTCCAGGGCGATGCGGGTGGTGTGCTCCACATTGACCCCGGTCGGGCCATACAGGTCGGGATATAAATGTCCTTCCATGCCGCCAACGAGATAACTGGAAATATAGGCCAAAACCCGACTGGCCGAAGGCTCGGCGATGAACCGGCGAAAGCCGCCAAAGGTCATGCAGCTCGGCCCACCCTGGTCGATCAAGGTCGTCACCCCGGAGCGAACCCCGACCAGATCCGGCTCCAGGCCGAATTTACCGGTGACGTGCTGATAGACGTGGGCGTGGGTGTCGATCATTCCGGGGATCACCAGCCGATCCGTCGCGTCGATGCGGTTAAGCGCCGGATGCTGTTTCAGGCTAGGCTCGACCGCAGCGATTTTTCCATTGCCGATACCTATATCGAACCGCCCGTCCAGGCCGGCAATCGGGTCAATCAACCGACCATTTTCAATGATGGTTTCCATTGGCGCGGAGGTCATCGGCTGAATCCTCTATTCGATTGATTTACCACTTACCAATCTTATTGAGCTGCAATCGATCATAAAAGAAAAAGTTGTTTTAGATTGCTATATCGGCACACTCCAAAATACGGCGGACGAGGCCACAAACCCATCATTTTCGCGTTAAATGGCGGGCCTGAGCGCAGGGCCAGGAGAATACGGACCTCGACGGCACCGGAAGGAATAGGCGATGGACGCACATATAAAGTCTCAGCCGGACAGTAATGCCTGGGGAATTGGCGCCAGCCCGCCGAGGCGGGAAGATCACCGTTACCTGCACGGCAAGGGACGATTCGTCGCCGACATCAAGTTGCACGGCATGCTTGAGATCGCGTTTCTTCGAAGCCCCTTGGCTCATGCTCGGATCACCGCTATCAACAAACCAGACAGCAGCATCGAGACCGTCTTCGTCGCTGCGGACCTTGTCGGCATCAACGGCATTCGCGCCGATTCAGCCTTACCCGGCTTTCGCAGTTCGACCCAACCAATTCTGGCGACAGCCAAGGTTCGCCACGTCGGAGAACCGATCGCCGCATGCCTGGCGCCATCGCGGGCGCTAGCGGAGGACCTGGTCGAGCAAATTCATGTCTCCTTCGAGGATCTGACCGCCGTCCATGACCTGCACAAGGCCCGCGATCCAGCCGCCCCACTCGTGCACGAGGATTGGGACGAAAACGTGTTTCTCGAAAGCGCCGTCGATTTGGATTTCGACGCGGCGATCAAAGGCGCCGCATCGATCGTCACCCGGCGCTACCAGACCGCCCGCCAATGCATGGCGCCGATCGAGGGACGTGGGTTGGTGGCGGTGTGGGACCGCACCTTGGAGGTCCTGACACTTCATTCCGCCACCCAGATGCCCCATATCGTGCGGACCGGTCTTGCAGGTTGTCTAGGACTTGATCACGGCCAGATCCGAGTCATCGCGCCGGATGTGGGCGGTGGCTTCGGCTATAAGGGTATTTTGCTGGCCGAAGAGGTTTGTGCCGGTTTCCTGGCGATGCGGCTTGACCGGCCGATCCGCTGGATCGAGGACCGCCGGGAGCATCTGATCGGCGGGGCGAATTGCCGCGAGCATTTTTACGAGGTAACCGGCTATGCCGGCGCCGATGGCGAGCTACTTGGCGTCGATTGCTCGGCCATTGTCGATGCCGGCGCCTATTCTAGCTATCCGTTCTCCGCCTGTCTTGAATCAGCCCAGGTCGCCAGCATTCTGCCCGGCCCTTATAAAATGCGCGGGTATCGGTGCAAGACCTGGTCGGTGGCGACCAACAAACCGCCAATATTGCCGTTTCGCGGGGTGGCGCGCACCGGGGTCTGCTTTGCCATAGAATCGATGATGGATGCCCTGGCCCGCGACCTTGGAATAACGCCCGAGGCGATCCGCCTGCGAAATCTCGTCCTGGCCGAGGAAATGCCGTTCACCAACATCACCAATAAGTATTTTGACAGCGGCGACTATCCCGAAGCGCTGCGCCGGGCGGTGAAGGCGATCGGCATTGACGCCATCCGTCAGGAACAGCAGGACCAGCGACACACAAACCCGACCGGGCGCACCCGAATCGGCGTCGGCCTATCGATCTTCTGCGAACAGGGCGCGCATGGCACCTCGGTCTACCACGGCTGGGGAATTCCGATGGTTCCCGGCTTCGAGCAGGCCACCGCCCGGCTCACGCCGGATGGCGGGCTCGAACTTAGGGTCGGGGTACACAGTCATGGCCAGGGCCTGGAAACAACCTTGGCGCAGATCGCCTATGATCGCCTTGGGATAGCGCCAAACAAGGTCAAGCTCGTGCATGGCGACACCGCTTACACGCCCTATTCGACCGGAACCTGGGGGTCGCGCTGCGCCGTCATGGCCGGCGGCGCGGTGGCGGCGGCCTGTGATGCCCTGGCCGAGCGTATTCGGACGATCGGCGGCCATCTCCTCCAGGCCAACGATAGCGATGTTACCCTCAGAGGGGGCTTCGCCCGGATCGGCGCGGCGATGGTAAGCGTCGAGGAAGTTGCCCGCACCTGGTACCTGAAGCCACAACTGCTGCCAGATACCGTTGACCCGAGGGGCCTTGAAGCAACCGAGGGCTACAAGACAACCCAGGACACCGGGACATTTTCCTATGCCTGCCACGCGGTGAAAGTACGGGTCGACCTCGACCTCGGGCATATTGAATTACTGGATTATGTCATCGTCGAGGACGCCGGCACGATGATCAACCCGACGATCGTCGACGGTCAGGTTCTGGGCGGCGCGGTGCAGGGAATTGGCACCGCTTTGTTCGAGGAAATGCCGTTCGACAACTCGGGCCAACCCTTGGCCTCGACTCTGGCCGACTATCATCTGCCGGTAGCCTCGGATATCCCGCCGATCCGTATCCTGCATATGGAAACCCCCTCGCCGCTCAGCCGGTTTGGTCAAAAAGGTATTGGCGAAAGCGGCGCTATCGGACCACCGGCGGCTATCGCCAATGCCGTCAACAACGCGCTTAGCGGGATCGCCGCAGAGATCACCCATGTGCCGCTGACGCCGGAACGGGTTCTGGCGGCGATTGCCAAAGCCGAAGCCCAAACCCAAACCAATATCCAAACCCTAGGAACCGGATTATGAAGCCGGTCGCTTTTTCCTATTCCCGGCCTGCCACGGTCGACGACGCGCGCGCCTGCCTTGGCCGGGACAACGCCATCCCGGTCGCCGGCAATCAGTCGCTCGGTCCGATGCTGAATCTGCGCCTTGCCCGTCCCACAGAATTGGTTGATCTAGCGACCCTCGGCACGCTTCGCCGTACCGAAGAGGCCGAGGGTTTCGTGCGCTTCGGCGCCGGTGTGACCCATGCGGAAATCGAAGATGGCGATGTGCCAGACCCGACCGGGCACTGGCTACAGCAGGTGGCGGAGAACATCGCCCACCGGGCGGTCAGGAACCGGGGCACCTTGGGCGGCAGCCTGTGCCACGCCGACCCGGCAGCAGATTGGGTGACCGTGATGACTGCTCTTGACGCCGCCGGCATCGTCGAAGGTCCCTCCGGCCAGCGCCGGATCGCCATTGAGGAGTTCATCACCGGCCCCTATGCAACGGCGCTGGCCGAAGCTGAGGTCCTGGTCGCGGTCCAGGTGGCCAAACCCAGTCCTGACGCGCGCTGGGGATACTGGAAATTCACCCGCCAAGTCGGCGAGTTTGCCAAGGCCAGCGCCGCCGTCTTTGTTGACCCGGCGAACGGCACAAGGCGTTGTGTCGTTGGCGCATTGGGTCGCCAGCCAGTCGTATTGCCAAACCCCGACGCCGTACTCGCCGGCAGCCTAACGCCGGACGATGCCTTGGCCCAGGCCCTGCCCGGTCGACCCCGGTCATCGCTTGGACTACATGGCGTGGCATTGACCCGCGCGCTTGCGCAGATCGCTTCTGGAGCGAATAACCGAGGCGACGAGGTGGCCGGATGAACGGAACCGAGATCAATCTGCTGCTGAATGGCAACCCAGTCAGAAAATCTACTGAGCCGAGGACCCATCTCGCCGATTTTCTCCGTGAGGACTTGTTGCTAACCGGCACCCATCTGGGATGCGAGCAGGGCGTCTGCGGCGCTTGCACGGTGTTTGTCGATGGTCGGCCAACCCGCGCCTGTATCACCCTCGCGGTTGCCTGCAACACCTCGGATGTCCGCACCGTGGAAGGCTTCGACGGCGACCCCTTGATGGTCCGCATTCGCGACGCCTTCACCCGGCATCATGGTTTACAGTGCGGCTTTTGCACCCCCGGCATGCTGACCACCGCCTATGACATCATTCGCCGGCTCCCCGGCGCTGATGCGAGAAGGATCCGCCGTGAGCTATCCGGCAACCTGTGCCGCTGTACCGGCTATGCCGGCATCGTTGCGGCGATTGAAGACGTGCTGGCCAATGAACCACCGATCGCCCGTCTGCAACCGATGGTCCGGGCCAACCCTATGGGGACTAAACCTGTCCTGAGCGACCCCGACGCGGCCCCGGCGCGGCGCGATACCGCCGCCGCCAATCAGCAACCCGCGACCACCAGCGCGGCGCTGCCCGATCCGGCATCTTTTGACGATGCCCTGCACCTGACCCAGAGCCTGACGCTCAACACAGCGGCCAACGAGGCTTGGGCGATCGTCTCGGACCCGGCGCGGATCGTCTCATGCGTCCCCGGCGCCAGTCTAGATGGGCCGGCCAAGGGGGGCGTCATCCATGCCCAATGTGTTGTGGCGCTCGGCCCGATCAAGGCCACATTCCGAGGTACTGGATCCTTCCACTTCGACCAGGCCAACAAGACAGGCAGCCTTATCGGCACCGGTCGTGACACACTCAGCCGCACCAAGCTGGACGGGATGCTGGCGTTTGCAACGCAGGACACCGGCGCCGACACCTCGCGGCTCGACTTGAACATGCGGTACCGCCTAAACGGCCCGCTGTCGCAGTTCGGCAGGCCGGAACTAGTCGCCGAGATCGCCGAACGCCTGCTGAAGGAGGTCGGCGCGGCAATAGAGCGGCGGGTCCGGGGAGGTGACGACGCCCCTGCGCCTGCGGTGACCTTGAGCGGTCTGTCGCTATTGGCCCGATCGATCAAGTCGATGGTTTTACGGTTTCTCGGGCTGCGGTAGAAATCAATCCATGATTGTTGGCGGGTCGGACAGAAAAATCGCCCCCGCGTCGATCCGCAGTGCGTAGCGCCGCAGCGCCGGCAGCTCCCAGCCCTTGCCGCAAACACCGTCTGCCAATCGGAACATCGCCCTGTGCTGCGGACAGCGCAGCCAGCCATCGATCACCGAGCCGCCGCCAAGGAGGGCGGATTGATGCGGGCAGGTTCCCTGATAGGCGACGATACCATCGGCCAACCTGATCAGGATAATCGCCATAGGACCGACCGCGACCTCCAAGGGGTCGCTCGCGATCACATCACTGACCTTGGCGACCTCCCACCAGACGGGTTTCTCATCAACCATCACAGCCTCTCCCGATAGGGTAAATGCCCACCCACGACAGCACCCGAGAGTACGAATGGACCGCTCCGACCTCAAGACGATTTGCGCCGCAACCACCAGCGCGTATCATCACGATGACAAACCTTCCGCTTATTCTGGGACCAACTTTCGATGAGTGAAAACCACATTAAGAACCTTCTCGAAACGCCATTAAAGGTGGTCAACATTGGCCTGGAGAGTTTCTCAGAGACGCTGGTAGAACAGAGTGTCGCAGTTGTTAACATTGATTGGATACCGCCAGGTGGCGGCGATCCAAATCTGGCCGATATCTTGTCCAAGCTGGGATAGCCCGTATGCAACGCATAGACGACGCCAATCGCCTGGCCATAGAGCGGATACTGTCCGCCGATCCGGTCTTGGTCGATGTGATCCCCGCCGCCGAGGCCATTCCGGCGTTGCGGGAACACGTGATCCTGCACGCCGGTCCGCCGGTTAACTGGGAGCGAATGTGCGGGCCGATGCGCGGCGCCGTTGCCGGTATCGCCGTTTTCGAGGGCTAGGCGCCGGAACTGAAGACGGCGGCGGAAATGGCCGCTGCCGGCGCCTTTGATTTCCAGCCCAATCACCATTTTGACGCCGTTGGCCCGATGACCGGCATGACCACCGCCGGCCAGTGGGTCATGGTCGTCGAGAACCGCCGCTTCGGAAACCGCGCGTATTGCACGATCAATGAGGGGCTCGGCAAGGTGATGCGCTTTGGCGGCAATGATGCCGAAGTTTTGGACCGCCTGCGCTGGTTGCGTGACAGCTTTGGACCGGTCATCGGGCGGGCCTTGCGGTCCGGCGATGGAGTGCCACTCAAAAGTCTCATCGCCCGGGGTTTGACCATGGGCGATGAGATGCACCAGCGGAACGTAGCCTGTACCGGGCTGATGTTGCGGGCCCTGGCGCCGCCCATGGCGGCCACCGCCGACGATACTGCTGCGTTGTCTAAGGCCCTAGCGTTCATTGGTGGCAATGATCAATTTTTTCTCAATATCGCCATGGCCATGGGCAAGGCGATAATGGACCCAGTGCGAGGCATCGATGGCTCCAGTCTAGCCACCGCAATGAGCCGCAACGGGACCGATTTCGGAATACGGGTTAGCGGTACCGGTGATAAATGGTTCACCGCCCCGGTGGAAATGCCGGAAGGCCTTTATTTTCCTGGATTTACCGAGGCTGATGCCAACCCCGACATGGGAGACTCGACAATCGTGGAGACCATTGGCCTCGGCGGCTTTGCTATGGGCGCGGCGCCGGCCGTCGTTGGGTTCGTCGGGGCCGGTACTGCGTCCGACGCGGCAAACTTTACCCGCGCGATGGGCGAGATCACCTATGCCGACAACCCCGAATGGGCAATACCCGGGCTCGACTATCTGGGGGTGCCCACCGGGATCGATATCCGTTTGGTCGTCGAGACCGGTTTGGCGCCCACGATCAATACCGGGATCGCGCACCGCGAGCCGGGCATCGAACAGGTCGGCGCCGGTGTCGTTCGCGCGCCGATGGCCTGTTTCGAGGCAGCGCTTCTGGCGTTTGCCGCAAGCGTTGGTGTCTCGTGAGCACCGCCGCCACCGCGGTAGCCGTCGTCGTCAACCAGCTACGTAAAAATTTCTACTTGGATTCTGTTGCTCTGATGCGGGTTTCCCGCAGCATTGCAGAAATGCCGGGTATCGAGGAAGCGGCGCTAATGATGGGAACGCCGGCTAATCTTCAGATCATGGCCGATGCCGGGTTACTTAATCAAACCGGCGAGCACGCCGCCGGCGGTGATCTTATCCTCGCCATCCGTGCTAAAACCGAAGCGAACGCCGAGCAGGCATTAGCGGAATCTCAGGCGTTACTCGATCAACCTGCCGCAGCGGGCGCCAGCGCCGCGACCTGGCGTCCTCGAACTCTCCGGACGGCGCTCAAGCACATGCCGGAGGTTAATCTGGCGTTGATATCGGTACCTGGGGATTTCGCCATTGCTGAAGCCCGCAAAGCGATCCGCCGGGGCCTGCATGCGATGATTTTCAGCGATAACGTCTCCCTGGCCGCGGAAGCAGCGCTGAAACACGAGGCCCAGGCTCTTGGAAGACTGGTCATGGGCCCCGATTGTGGCACCGCTATCATCAACGGCACGCCCCTCGCTTTTGCCAACAGCGTAGCTCGGGGCGCCGTTGGGATCATCGGTGCGTCCGGCACTGGCATCCAAGAGGTATCCAGCCTGATCGGGCAATACGGCGGCGGCATCTCTCATGCTATCGGCGTCGGTGGCCGGGACTTGCGCAGCGAAATTGGCGGGATTTCAACATTGATGGCATTGGATGCGCTGGCGACCGACGTCGCCACCGCCCATATCGTGTTGGTCTCCAAGCCACCGCCAGCGGAAATAGTCGCCAGGGTTCTGGAACGGGCCGCCAGCATAAGCAAACCAGTAACCGTGTGTTTCATCGGTGCCAAGGTCATGCCAATGCCAGCGAATACGACCCAGGTCTTTTCTTTGAAAGACGCTGCACGCACGGCCCTTGGTCTGCGGGAGAACGACCACACGACACGGCAAATTATCCCTTCGAACATCCGGTCACCTTCTCTACAAATGGCGGGACAAAACACGGTCCGTGGGTTGTTTTCTGGCGGCACGCTATGCGCTGAGGCACAGTCAATGTTCTTGGCCGTTGAGGTCCCGTGGCCTCCAACGCGCCGATCCCCGGTGCTGACTCGATCTCGGCCACGACGTCCGGACATCAATTGCTTGACCTTGGCGACGACAGCTATACGAGAGGCCGACCGCATCCAATGATCGATCCGGTGGTGCGTGACCAGCCCATTATCGACGCGATAGGCGATGGCGCGGTGGCGGTGATTTTGCTTGATGTGGTGATAGGTTTCGGCGCACATCATGACCCTGCTGGTCATGTGGCCGACTTAGTCATGACGCACCAACGACAGGATGGACCGGTGGTCATCGCCTCGGTGACCGGCACAGAAACCGATCCGCAAACCCGCTCCCTTCAAATCGCTAAATTAGAGGCCGCCTGCATTCACGTCGCGCCGACCAATGTCGATGCGGCCGTCTGGTCGCTCTTGATGGCGCGCTCGATCGTTTCGAGCTGAAGTTCCGCCGATGTCAGTGCTGCTTTTCACAACTGCATCAGAGCGGTTCATGTTTTCCGGCTTGCAACGCGGCATACTGGCGGCACGGATTCTGCGAAATGGTGCGACTGGGCGAGTGCTGGCCGTCTTCGAGCGCAGCATTTATGTCGATTTGGCTGACGGCATCGTTTGTATCGGAGGTGTAGGCCTGACGGCTTCACCATTGACCTTGATCAGCACCGCGCCGGAGACGATGAACTGGTGGGCCAGTGGAATCCGAGCAAACGACCAGGTCAGCGTGTCGAGCGACACTTTAAATATAGGCGCGCGGTTCGGGTTCCGGTTGTTGGGTGCTCGGGACTGACTTCCTGACCCACCGAGGATTGGCTGGAATCCGGTGAATTTGGCGCGAGGATTGGGCGCCTTTCGCGATGCGTGCACCGGGTATGTTCCGAATGAAGGGCTAGGGTGCTTCATCTACCGGCGTCCCGGGTTTTTAGTGTGTAACGCCCATGCAAGAAGCGCTCAGGAGGCAATTGAGAGGCTCTCTCACTGGGCGTTCGAGGCAATCCGCTTCCCTGACAGAGCAGGATCTGTCGATCCCGAGTTAATCGCGCCGTTGCTTGGCCTCGGCCCGGGGTTAACGCCCTCCGGCGATGATTTTGTCGGCGGAATGATGATCGCGTTATGCAGTCTTGGGGAAACGACGTTGTGCAGAAATCTGTGGGTGGCTTCACAACCACTGGCGAGCGCCGCCGGTAACCCGATCGCCTTGGCACATCTGGCGGCGGCGTCGGAGGGATTAGCGAATATTGCGCTACATCATACCCTCGCTGCGATCATCGAAGGCCAGATTGATTGTCTCTGTGCTTTAAGAACTGCAATTGACCGGGTTGGCCATACATCCGGCTGGGACGGCATGGCCGGCGTAGTACGGATTCTGGAGGCCTGGTTACGCGCACGAAGCAACCCCGTCGAATTGACCTAATACTAAGTCCTAGCGACGATATCTCAGCCGAAAAAATGGAAAAAATAGAGTCGTAAGCCGTTGTAATAACGTTATAGTAAATGATTTCGCTACTTTAGAATCTACCTTAAATTCATTAAAAATTCGCCATGACTTCGCTGGCGAACTGCTCCATTCGTTCTATCGTACCCGGTAGATCGCTGCCGTCACCGCCAATGATAAAGTGCTGCAAACCGACCTCGCCAAACCGGCCGATATCGTCGACAATCGCCTGAGCACTTCCGGTAAATGTCATGCGGACGCCATCACGCCCCTCTTGTTCTGGACCGATCCGAGACTTGATAGCGAGCATTGCCGCCGCGATACCAGCTGGATCGCGGCCAGCGGCTGCGGCCGCGGCATGCACCTGCCCAAGAGACGCCGCATAGAGTTCCGGTGTGTCTAACGGAATGCGGGGATTAGCCGCGACCGGGTACCATCCGTCGCCGAGCCGACCGGCCCGCTTCAACGCGCCTTGCACTTCGCCACCAACCCAGATCGGTAGGTGCGGGGTCTGCTCTGGTTTGGGCGCAAACAGCATGTTATCGAAATTCACGTGTACGCCGTGCTTGGCAGGCTTATCAGCGGTCCATAGTTCGCGAAAAGCCTCGATATATTCCTCCGAGGCGGGGGCTCGGTCCTTGAAGGCAGGTCCGCCGAGCAAAGCGATTTCCTCGGCCATCCAGCCGATCCCCACGCCTGCCGTTAGGCGCCCCTTGGAAAGCACATCAACAGTTGCCAGCATCTTTGCTGCCAACACAGGTTGGCGATGCGGCAGCACCAGCACCGAGGTAAGCAGCCTGATCCGGCTGGTCGCCGCTGCGACGAAGCTCAAGGCCGTTACCGTCTCCAGAGAAATTCCGGTATCCTGCGCGAAGAATTTACCGGTTTCGGAATACGGATAGACGCTTTCTACGTCCGTCGCGACGACCACATGATCGCTCATGCCGAAATGCTCGTAACCAAGCGCTTCGGCCGACTGGGCAATGGCTTTAAGTGAATCGGGTCCTCCGGCAGTGCCGCGCGAGCCGAAATGCAGGCCAAATCTCATCTATCGGTCCTTTACGTCCAAATCTTCGTCGTCCAGTCGCATTAGGCTCAAGTGCTTTATGAGGCCAGCATCATCTCGGCGCATTTCTCGCCGATCATAATGGACGGAGCATTGGTGTTCCCGGAGGTCAGGGTCGGCATAATGGAGGCATCGGCAATCCGCAGCCGCTGGATGCCATGCACCCGCAAGTCCTGATCGACCACAGCCATCGGATCACTGCCCATCTTGCAGGTGCCGACCGGATGATAGGTGGTCTCCGCGTTATTGCGTACCCAATCAACCATATCCGCGTCCGTCTGGCATTGGGGTCCCGGCGCAATCTCTTCCCCAACGGCCGCCGCCAGGGGCATGGCGGCAAATAGCTCCCGTGCCTTGCGCATCGCGGCAACGGTGCCTTCCCGATCATAGGGCGATGTCATGAAGTTGAAGCGTATCGCTGGCGCTTCAGCCGGATCAGCTGACTTAATATGAATATCGCCGAGACTTTCGGAGCGCAGCACATTGATATTGAGGGTGACGCCGCGTTGTTTGGAAATCTTCATATGGCCGTCCACCGACTCATACAAAAACGGCGTCATCGCGATTGCCGCATCAGGCGATTCTAACCCTTCGCGGGTCTTGAAGTACATCCGAATCGGCGCCGCTGTCATGGCGAAGAAACCCTCACGAGTTAGCGCATATTTAATTGCCTCTCTGGCCAGTCTCCAGCCGCGACCGGTATCGTTGAACGTGGCGCCCTTCTCGGTGATCGTAAAGCGCATGCGCGGCGAATAATGATCGCGCAAATTCATTCCGACGCCGGGTAACTCATGCACCAGATCAATATCTAGATTGCCGAGCAATTCCGCCTGGCCGATACCGGAAAGCTCTAACAGTTTCGGGGAGTTGATCGACCCCGTGCTGACCACCACCTCCCGCTCCGCCCGCGCCTCGCATTTTTCACTGCCGACGGAATAGCGCACGCCGACACAGGTCTTACCCTCCATGATCAGGGTCTCTGCCATGGCGCCGGATACGATGGTCAAATTCGAGCGGTCGCGCACCGGGTCAAGATAACAATAGGCGGTGCTTTGGCGACGGCCTTTGTTGATAGTGATTTGGGTGATGCCGATGCCTTCCTGCGAGCCGCCGTTGTAGTCCTTGGTAAACGGAATACCGATCGTCTCTGCCGCCTCGATCATCCGTTGATGCAGAGGACTGATTTCTGGCGGCGTGTCGGTGACCCGCAGTGGCCCATCGCGCCCGCGAAACTCATCCGAGCCGCCATCATACGACTCCATTTTGCGGAAAATTGGCAACACATCAGTATAGCTCCAGCCACGATTACCCAGCTGTGCCCAATGGTCGTAATCCTGCGGTTGCCCGCGTACGAACACCATGCCATTGATCGAGCTGGAACCACCCAGCATTTTGCCCCGAGGGACCGGAATTCGCCGGCCTCCACTGCCTTCGTCTGGTTCCGAGGAAAAACACCAATTGACCGCCGGCCGATCAATCAGCTTGGCCATCCCAATCGGAACTCGTGACCAAAAATAATTGGATCCTTCGGTCCCAGCCTCCAAGCAGAGCACCTTGTGCTCACCACTGGCGCTAAGCCGATTGGCCAGAACTGCCCCGGCCGAACCGGCGCCGACAACGATGTAATCATAGGTATTGCTGGTCATGATCGCCGGCTCCTATTGCCAATGACTTCGTTCTCCTCTTTGCCAAGGAGAGACTTAGTCTAGCAAACAGAGTTTCTTCCCGGTACCTGTTCGACGCGATGAGCGCCCTTGCGATGGGGCAGCTTGGTTTGACGGCGTGCGGTCACTCGGCCGGCCAATCGGTAGCATGGTGGTTTTCGCCCCATGCCGTCACCGGCGGCTATCGTAGGGAGATATACCGTCTCGAGGGAACCCAGCCGGTAACCAGCGGCAAGCAGCCGCAGCTGGACGCGGATTTCCAGACGGCACGGTGACCGTCCCGTAACCACCACCCTTCTAACGCTGGTTCGCCGCGTCGGCGGCCAGCACTGCTGCCACGGCTTCTCTGGTTTCGTTGATCTCGACGCCGGCACGTTCCAGCTGCAGTAGCAGAAAGGCGCGGCTGTCACGGTGTCCCCAACCCCGGTTGAGAGCTTCGCGCATCTCCTGCTGAGCCATGTTGGTCATGCGCATCGGGACTTCCATGTCCCGGCCCAGTTCGCAGGCCAGTGAAATATCCTTATGCGCCAACTTCAACGCGAAATCCGGCGGATCATATTCGTTGATCAGGAAGTGGTCGGCCAGGCTGTCAAAAGTACGTACCCGGCCGCGGGCACCCTGGCGGATCGCGTCCCACAAGGCCAACGGCTCGACCCCCGCCTTGACACCGGCGGTGAACACCTCAGCGATCGCCGCCTGAATTGCATATCCGGCGCTGTTATGCACCAGTTTAGCGACCGCGCCGGCGCCGATCAGGCCGATATATTTAACCTGGTCGCCCATCGCGTCCAGGCAGGCCCGATTGGCGTTAAAGACCGTCTCGTCGCCGCCGACCCAGACAGCGAGCTTGCCCGAGGCCGCGCCCTTCGGCCCGCCGCTTACTGGCGCGTCGAGCACATGGGCACCGCGCTTGGCGAACTCAGCGTGGATCCGGCGGATCAGGGTTGGCGAGTTAGTCGAAAGATCAAAATACACCGCGCCCTCACGCACCCCGGCGATCAGACCCGTCTCGCCGTCAAGCGCCACCCCCTCGATCTCTGGCGGTCCCGGCAATGAGGTCATGATGACATCGCTGGCCTCGGCGAGCGCCCGCGGCGACTCCGCCCAGGTGGCGCCGGCCCGCAGGTGTGCATCTGCAACCTGACGGCTCACGTCGTGCACGACCAGATCATAGCCAGCTTTTTGCAAGTTGGTGGCGAAGCTAGCCCCCATGGTGCCAAGACCAATGAAACCAACTTTCATAACTATATTCTCCCTATCGCCAGCTTTTAATGATCCGCCTATTTAAAGATCAGCGCATTTAAGGCCGTCACTTAAACGCAGGCATTACCTCTTCGGCGAAGAGCTTCATCGAGTGCAAAACCTTGTCCTGCTCCAGATCGCCAAACCAGAAATTCGCGTTAAAATGATCGATCCCCATCGCCTCCTGGAGTTCTTTGAGCCGAGTGATACAGGTCTCGGGCTTGCCCATGACGAAATAGCGGTCAAGCAATTCCTGGTCGGTCGGTTCGTTCTCAAAGGGAACCGCCATGGCGCGCCCTTTCTCGATCCGCTCCAGACCCTGGCGCAAACTTAGGGTCACCCGCATGTTCCAGCGGGCCTGCTCGACCATGGCCGGCAGCTCCGACTCGTCATGGGTGACATAGACCGGGCGCTGGGTGCTAACCCGGATCTTCGATTTGATCACCGGGTCAGTGACCATCGCATCGAAGCTCTGGCGAAACTCGCGCAGCCGGTCCAGAGATACGCCAAAGCCGCCTGAGACAAGATTGAAACCCCGCTTAGCGATCGCCACGATCGATTCCTGACTTTGGCCGACCACCCAGATGGGCGGACGCGGTTTCTGTATGGGAACCGGAAACACCATCGTTTCGTCGAAATTATAGTGCTTGCCATCATAGCTGAACGGCTCTCCCTGAAAAGCCAAGAGCAAGATATCAACCGCTTCGTCGAACCGCTCGCGGCTCTCGCCCAGGGTGAAGCCAAGACGTTCGAACTCATAGGTCTGATAGCCACGGCCGAGCCCCACATCAAGCCGCCCGCCGCTCAGCAGATCCGCCGTGGCGATTTCCTCAGCGACGATCAAAGGATGATGCAGTGGCAGCACGACCACGGCTGAGCCGACCCGGATTTGCTCGGTCTGGCTAGCTAGATGGGTGGCGAACATCAGCGGCCGCGAGAGATAACCGTAGGTGGAGAAATGATGCTCGGCGCACCAGATGCTTTCAAAACCCAAGCGGTCGGCCGCCTGAGCGATCCCAACCCCGCGCGCAAAAATCTCCGCGTGGCTTTTTGCGCTAGGTGATTGAAGCAGCAGAAAAGTGCCAAAGTCCATCAGGGTTCCTCCCTAAATTATCCGAGGCGAGGGTGTGGCAGGCCTTCGCCCCGGCGCAACGTGAAAAGATGCGTTTGGTACAACCATCCAGGATACAATAACCCGCCCTTTAGGACGCCAGCATCATCTCGGCGCATTTCTCGCCGATCATGATCGACGGGGCGTTGGTATTACCCGAGGTCAAGGTCGGCATGATCGAGGCATCGGCGATCCGCAGCCTCTCAATGCCATGCACCTTGAGTTGATTATCGACCACCGCCATCGGATCGATGCCCATCTTGCAGGTGCCGATCGGATGGTAGGTGGTCTCGGCGTTATGGCGCACCCAGTCGAGCAATTCCGCATCGCTCTGCTTGTCGGCGCCCGGCGCGATTTCCTCACCAACCATGGCCGCCAGCGGCGGGGTCGCCATCAGTTCTCGGCCCGTACGCATCGCCGCCAGCAACCCGTCACGATCTTGCGGCGAGGAAAGAAAATTGAAGCGAATCGCCGGCGGATCGGTCGGGTCAACGGACTTGATATGGATGTCACCGATACTTTCCGAACGCAGCACATTGACGTTCATGGTAATGCCGGTGCGCTTGGCAATGCGGCGTTCCCGACCGACCATCTCATAGAGGAACGGTAGCACCGAGATCGTCGCATCCGGGGTCGCCAAGCCTTCGCGGGTGCGAAAATACATCCGGATCGGCACCGATGTCGAGGCCAGGAAACCGCTGCGGAACAGCGCGTATTTAATTGCCTCGCGAGCCAAACGCCAGCCGCGCGCGTTATCATTGAAGGTGGCGTTCTTCTCGGTAATGGCGAATTTCACTCGCGGCGAGTAATGGTCACGCAGGTTCTCGCCTACGCCGGGCAGCGCGTGTATTACCTTGATGCCCAGGCTTTCCAGCAGCTCCGGCTGGCCAATGCCGGAAAGCTCCAACAGCTTCGGCGAATTGATTGAGCCGCCGCTGACCACCACTTCCTGCACCGCCCGCGCCTCGCGCTTCTGGCCGCCAACCGAATAGCGCACGCCGACACATTTGTTGCCATCCAGGACCAGAGATTCAGCCATCGCCCCGGTCTCGATGGTCAGGTTCGGGCGGTCCCGAGCCGGGTCGAGATAGCAATAGGCGGTGCTCTGGCGGCGACCCTTGTTGATCGTCACCTGTGACATGCCGATGCCTTCCTGAGTCTCGCCGTTGTAGTCAGCGTTGTACTTTATCCCGATCTTCTCGGCTGCCTGGATAATCGTCTCCAGCAGCGGCACAGAGCCGCGCTTAGAATCGGTGACTTTGAGCGGGCCGTCACGACCGCGAAGTGCGTCGGAGCCACCCTCATAGGACTCCATCTTGGTAAATACCGGCAGCACATCACTATAGCTCCAGCCACGATTGCCGAGCTGCGCCCAATGGTCATAGTCTTGGGCCTGGCCGCGCACGAACACCATGCCGTTGATCGAGCTGGAGCCACCCAGCATCTTGCCGCGCGGCACCTCGATCCGCCGGCCGCCACTGCCCTCATCCGGCTCCGATGAATAGCACCAGTTGACGGAAGGGTTATCGATCAGCTTGGCGATGCCGACCGGGATCCGCGACCAGAAATAGCCCGAGCCCTCGGTGCCCGCCTCCAGGCACAGCACCTTGTGCGCGCCGCTCTGGCTTAACCGGTTCGCCAAGACTGCGCCCGCCGACCCGGCGCCAACGACGATGTAGTCATAAATGTTAATAGCCATGGCCCTGGCGGCTCCTGTTTCTTGGTGGCTGCTGCCCGGCTGGGACAATCGCAGTGGGTGAGGGAGGTTAACCAGCCATCGACCGCAAGTCTTGGCAGATAGATGATATCGCTTGGGCCGCGTGGAAACTGAGATACGCACCGGAGCTGACCGGGAAAAGGCCATCAGGTTGGGCCTACCGGAAATAATTAATTAATTTTAATTAAATTATCTATTAAAAAGCCCATAGACGCCTAGAGGACGAGCCTTCAATGGATTAAAATATCTCCGGGCCAGTTCCACCGGACAGCTCGAGAAGATGGAGGCAAAGAAGGACCCCAAGCCCTCGAGCGACGGAGGCCGGGGTGATGACCACGAAGACGAAGGCTCGTCCAGCGCCGAGGACACGCTGGCCGGCGATGACACTATAGACAGTGAGATCGCCGAATTTCACGGCGCCCTGGGGCAACGATGTCTTGGTCCGCCTTGGGTCGTCCGAGCTGATCCACGGCGAAAAGGCGACGATACTATTTACGACGCCGGCATTCACGACACCTTGTCGGGCGACGACGGTGACAACCTCCTCTACGGTGGCGACAGCGATGCCGCCCTGTTCGGCAATAACGGAGCCTATTTTGACGCTAGCGGCGGGT
>Ga0209501_10002774_pt1 | contig 18096 bp, 23 predicted proteins | sample ArcticOcean_MG_C_4_FD_187434 | JGI IMG/M metagenome (GOLD analysis project Ga0209501, IMG submission 187434) | Marine microbial communities from western Arctic Ocean - ArcticOcean_MG_CB4_134 (SPAdes) (version 2) | ecosystem: Environmental > Aquatic > Marine > Oceanic | place: Arctic Ocean...
GACTCTATGAGCTACACCAGTTTTTCTGGCCGATTTCATAGGTTTATAAACTTGAAAAAATTCAAAATGTTGGTCCCGACCGGTGCTAAACCACTGCCCGAACTCGTGGTCGTCGTTAATGATACTGAATCCGACGTGCGGCGCCGGCGCGCGCTCGTCATCCCCTTGTCGACGGAAAGTTAAAACTTTATTAAGTTTTCCCTCGCCACCGCCGCCGTCGCCCATCGCGGTCTCCCACGAGTTGCCTTCGGTCAACAAAAATTTAATATTTTTATCGATATACATATTAAGAAAATCGACGATATTATTCTCGCCTTGTTCGACAGGTAGCCACGCGACCCTGCCGCCACTTTGAGCGTCAAAAAATTCATCATCATCATCATTTTCCTTAGCATCAAAAAATGTATTTTTTTCAGCAAAATCATGTGCCTGAGCTTGAACTCCAGCAGAAACCAATTTCTGTTTTCTCTCATTCTCTCTATTGACAGCTGCTTTTCTTCTTTTTTCTTCAGCCTGCAATTCAGCCCGCAATTTTACGCCTTCAGTCATTATTCTTTTCTTACGAGCATCTTCTATTGCCTGGTATTTCTCATTGTCGTCAAAAAAATATCCCGCCTTCTTTGCCGCTACTAATGTTAATTTGTTATCCGAAAGCCAGTTTTTTGCATATCGTGTTCTGCAAAGTTGTTTATCCGAACTAGCTAGATTATTTTTCATTAAACTACCAAATCCTGCAACAGGATCTAAAAGACACCATTCCCCTCGATAACCGCCTTCGGCACCGGTCCAACCATCTTCGCGACAAACTAAAGGATTCCCCGCCATTTTTTTTCCAGGATTAAACTCAGGCGGTGGTTGCATTAAAGATTCTGGTGAAGGATGCCAATTCCTTAGATTTTGTACAGCGATGCCTTCCTCAGGGTCGCCTTCCCTATTATTCCACCGCGGCTTGGTATGCCCCCACCTTCTTCCAGCCGCATTTACACAATGACTCCCATAATCACCCAACTTTTCGCCCGGTTTCATTTTTCTATCTCTACTATATTTTTTCATCTTTTCCATTTGTCCTTCTCTCTGCGATGCACTGCGCCCGCGAACCTTAGAAGTTTTTTTATTTTTATTTTTGCAATTTTTATCTTTATTACAACAAACTTTTTCAGCATCAGAAACAGGAGCCCGCCCAGTTCGTTTAAAATCTTGACACAAAGTTAGTCTTAAAGGGTTACCCCCCTTTTTACGACTTTTTCTTGGCATTTATTATATAATGTTATTATTTATTTGATATCGTTCAAATAAATAATGATATTAACAGATCTCTAGTTCAAGTGGATCTGAGGGGTCAAATCCTCCTGTACCCACATAAATAAATAGTGATGTTTGCTTTGTGCAATTCAGAGGAATAATAGCAGCGCCATCAGTCTCCCCGGGTGTGTTGATTATTTGTGTACCAGGTGGCCATCCACCACCCACACTAAATCCTATTTCTGTTCCACCAGGAACTGCAGAACCCAATTCAAATGTATATGTGCTTTTTTTACACAGCTTACCTGTCGGAGTCATGGTATAAATACTACCAGTATTTCCGACATCCAATATTGTATCCGACGGCAAACTATCCTCGCAGCAAGGAGGACAACAGCAATTCTGCCCACACTCTATGGTACCGCGCCGGAATTGGAGATCACGGCGAATGACGGGACCAGTCTTGCGAGCTAAATAACGAGCAAACGAGTTGTGTTTCTTGTCCACACCCACCTTACCAGTCATGGTATTGACGGACGGCACCAAGCGGTCGCTTGGACCTGAGAAGGTATCGCCAATCTTACTTACAGCAAGAGATGCTTTTCTAGAACTGGAGAGAGTCATGGACATTCGGACGCGCCGTTGAATGACACGAAGGGTGGAGCAAGAATTTTGACACACATCATTATCACATGGACAGCTAAAATTCCAACAATCAAAACTAGCCATTTGAATATAGATGAGATTAAAATTGATTACTGAAAAATGAATGCTCTAATATTCAACCAATGAACAACACACTAGAGACACTGGTATGTCGACTTCAACGGAGTGTTGAACAGCTAACTAAACGTGTTGAGAAATTAGAAGATGAAAATACAATCTTAAAAAAGTGGATTTCAAGAGAGAAAAAGAAGGTGAGTATACAACAATGGTTGGCTGATAACTGGAAACCAAGTACTGCTTATACTACATGGCAGAAAGATATTAAACCATCCCAAAAGGACTTGGAGAATGTCTTTAAACATGGATTTTCAACAGGTTCCTATTATATTATTCAACGGCATCTTCCATTGGAACAATACCAATCATTTCCAATTGTCAGTTTTAAACAACGTGGTATGGTCTTTTATATCTATCATGAGAATAAGTGGCAGGTGATGGCAAAAGCCAAGCTGGATGAACTCATAAAGGATATTAATGCCAAGTTGTTCGATAGCTTCAGAGTGTGGGAGAAAGCAAACCCAGAGATTACCTTCTCCTCGGCTGACGAGGCAACTAGAATATTGTGGCAAAAGAAACTCAACAAGATATTGTTACTTCCAGAGAAAAAGGATGCAATAATAAAAAAGATACGCAATCGACTTTTCCAATATCTACAAATAGATTTGAAGAATGTAACAGAATATAAGTTCTCGTTTTGATTACATAAACATACTTTCTAAATCAAAATATTTAACCAGTCCATAAAAAATACCACTTGTGATAAGCCAAATAACAGCCATTTTTAATATAGGGCCTATCAATCTTTCTTCTTGTTTGGCATTTTTTATAAAATAGCTCAACAGAGCTGCCGCCGCAATGGTAAGAATAACCGCATAACTAGAACTAAGGGCAAAACGAGCTAAATAATTATTATCCTTATTATGTTCACGCATATAGTAAAGAGCAGGTAGAAGAGTGCTAGGAAAAGACCACACTATAGCACCTATAAGAGGACTGAAAAAAGTTCCCGAATATGAGATAATTGACATAATAATACCGCCAAGCAAAAAATTCTTAACTATGCTACTCGCTGAATGCTGCATTATACTTACACCAGATATTTTTTACGGAAGCCCTCTGGCGTCATAAGAGGAACGTCAAGCTCGCGTGCGCGTTTCGCCTTCCCCGAGTCTTCTTCCAAGTCCTTCACAAGCACCGCAAAAGTATTTTTGCTAACCGAGGAGCCCATAGATATCCCGGTGGCTTCCTCGATTTGTTTCTGCAATTCCGTATCTCGAAATCCAGTTATTACGATTTTCTTTCCATGGAGAGCATGACTAGTGTCGCTCTTTTTCTTTTTTGCAACAACTAGCTTGCTCTCTAATCCTATATCTTTAAGAAATTTCTTAAATTTCGTAAGATGATCTACGAAATCTTTTGATGTTTTTTCCCCAAAGCCTTTAATACCTGCAATTTTTCCTTCAATCTCTACTTTAGATTCAGTACTCGTCAGAATTTTCGGATAAACATCCAAGATAGCACGCAGACGACGCTTGCCCATCCCACGTCCGAAGAGATTCGTCGCCGCCATCAACCGCACAACATCCGCTTCCGCGAGCGTTTTATGAATACTATTATACACTTTCGCCGCCATTCGCTCCTTGAATCCCTCAGCTTTCAAAAAGTCTTCCTCACTCATCTTAATAATTTTCTCAGTCGTATCGAAGCCGGCGCGCATCAAACGTCGTACATTCCCGCGACTCAAGCCGTCGACCTCGAGTGCTGTGAAGAAGCGGGCGATTGTCTTTTCTTGGACGATAAGGTTATCTCCGGCATTATCTAGCCTGATGTCAACGTGTGTCTCGTTCCAATGATAGGGAACGGCTGGCATTTTGGCTTCATCAGCCTGTTCAATAACGGCATGGATATGCGGGATCACGTCGCCTGCACGCACCATGCGCACGATCGCACCAATTCCTATCTTATTTTTCCGCACAAAATCAGCATTAAACGCCGTTGCGAACTCAATACGAGTACCTCCCAAATGAACGGGCTCGATTTGAATCCTTGGCTTAAGCAGTCCATCCTTGCTGGGTGTCCACAACACATCCACCACCTTTGCTTCCGCCATTTGATCGGAGAGAACCATTTTAAAGGCAAATGCATGCTTAGGGTTCTTCTTCGTTCTCAGATAGATCTTATCGTCAGCTACAATAACACCATCAATCTGATAATCATAATCTTTTCGCCACGCAATAAGAACTTTGGAGAGAAGCTCATTGGAGAGCTGTTTCACCTCTTCATGTTTCACATTGATGAAACCATGCTGTCCAAGAAAGGACATCTGCTTAGATGGCTTAAGATGCGGCTTGATCACCTCATACGCCACATAATCAAGATCACGATACTTCGCTGTATCCGGGCGGGTTGGTGGCAAAATGCCTACAACCGCACTGCGAGGATTCGCATACTCCTTGCTGTATTTCTTATCAAATGTTTCCTTTGACATGATGATTTCCCCTCGAACCATGACATCTGGAATATTAGGAAGATTTAAATAAGGTACTAATTGGCTAATATCTTGACCAACCTTGCCATTGCCACGCGTATACAAAGCCGCTGCTTTGCTTTTGTGCGTTACATATAGCCCAGATACTCCGTCCAGCTTTGCGGAGAGAACATATGGTCCAGTGTATTTATCAACCCACTTTCCCAATTTCTTGGTATCTGGTTTGATCTTATCCATGGATGGAAGACGGACGGGCAACTTCACCTTCTTTCGCGTTGCTACGATCGGTGCGCCTACTTCCTCCAACACCTTATTCTTAGGAAATTTCGCTTCGACAAATTCCTTCACAATATCATATTGTGAGTCAGTAAGCAAGGCCTGTTTGTTATAATATTGTTCATTGGCAACCCGAATCATCTCCGCAAGTTCAGCTTCGCTTAGGAATCTAAGCAAGGTAATCCCCTGCTTTTTAAACTTTTTCAGTAGCCATACAGCACCACTTTTCTTTTTCTTCTTCAAAGTCTTCGCTTTCTTTGGCGATTTAACTTTAATTTCCTCCGCGGGCTTTATTGTAACCTGTTCAGGCTTAATGAACACTGCGCGACCATCCTTGCGTTCCTCCGGGCTTCTGTACTCGAGCTGGAGAAAGTCAAAGACGCTCTGTTCATCTGGAAAGCTAAGCGTGACAGGTTTCTTGTCCTTGAGAGTTGTAAATTGATGCTCATTGAGAGAATATCCTTTCGTCTTAGCATATTCACGCATAGTCACATTGAAAGGCTTGCTCCCAGTGAAGTAGAGCACTGCGAAAGCATACTCATTTTTCGGTGTGAACATGAAGTCAATGCGTCGCGCAGGATTTCCCTTGAGCTTCCCAAGCACCATGCTTTTGATCTTCCCTTTTGAAAGAATCTCAATGATAACGCCTGCAGCTACAAGTGCATCAATGAACTCGTGGAATATCTTCTTGTTCTTAGCCGTATCCGTAATGATAACATCAATGTCGCCAGAAGAACGCGCGCCGCGCCGGTAACTGCCAACTATCTCAAAGGTACTTTCAGGACCCTTGAGCTTGTCAAAAGCCTTCTTGAATAGTCGCTCATAGACCCTGATCTCAGCACGGGGAATACGCTTTTCAATGTCATTAAAATACTTCAAACCCTTGCGTTGCACATTATTTAAGACCTCAGCTTTCCTTTCCTTCAGCTCTGCAAGGGTCTTGATTCCGTCTTTCTCGACAAGCGCTTTTGCCTTTTTCGGACCAATACCAAAGATCTTGGCAAAGAGGTAGATTGGGTTGGTTTTTGCCTTCTCAAGGGTTTTTAAAGTTCCGGTTTCAACAAATTCCTTGAACTTTGCAAGGATTGTTTTGCCAATTCCTCGTTTACCCTTGAGTTGGTCGACATTTGTAATGTCTTCGTGTTGTAGCATAATGGTTTCTTGTGCCTTGGAATAAGCGCGTGCACGCATGTGCTCACCCTTCCGATACATAAGATTTTCCAATTCTGCTAGGAGTTTAATGAGTTTCTCATTCAGACGCGCCATTTTTTTGGAGGTTTTTTGGTGACTCATCTTTTCTACTTCCATTCTCTTAGATGATTTTGATTTCAATTTTCTAAGCCTTGATTTCTTAAGTGTTTTTTTTTTGGTGCTTTTTTTGGTGTTTTTGCAATAGCCGTAGGTTCTAAGGATTCCTTGGTTGTTAGTACTTGTTGCGCAGATTCTACCCTTGGGGGTGGTTATGCATTCTGAGTAATTTTTGCCTTTATATTTAAATGGAAAAATACAGCGACCGATACGAACATTGTTATTTCTATCTACTCTTCCTTGAGAATCAAGATTAGTGCCGAACATATATATTTATTCCTTATTAAAATATTGTTCCTTGAATTTATCAGAGAGCAAATCATCTAGATATTTAAATTTTGGTGGTGGTTTTGCGTCTCTTTTGGTGGGTGTTTTCATTAATTTTTCTGTATATGTAGGTTTTGGCAATTTATCAAGTGGGATATCCATTTTATATAAATTAAAAATATAAAATTAATATAAGATGATGTACTCACTTGGTATTCAGCAAGTTTATAAAGATGGTCGTTTGGTAGATGAGGAGGGCTTTGAATATGACGGAAAGCGCCTTAAGATGGCAAGACACGGACGCCGGCAAGCGATTACGACGGGTGACTTAGAAAATATCTTATCTCATCCTTCCCAACAGAGTCTTCTAGATCGTTTGCATAAATGTCAGCATGAACTTCATAAGAAACGGCGTCCTGCGCGTCACACGCGTCGTCACCATCGCCACCGGCGGCGAAAAACTCGCCATCACCGCCGCCGCCGCCGCCGCTCTTCACGAAGACGTTAAATCTTACGCTTTATAAATAAATAATAATTATTCATTTATATAAATGGTCAAAATTACAACCAATAGCCATGCTTCTCCGCCGCATCATAAGTCCCTTCGCGCGACTTTAGGAAATTTTTTAACGGCTGGTGATCTTTTACCGCTTATTTTAGCTGTATATTTAGGTGATGTTCTTGAAAAATTCTTTGGAAGTATCACACAAGGATTGATTATGCCTATGTTAGGAAAGATTCATCTCACCTATTTTATTAAAAAGGCCGGATTAGATAAAAATAGTAAGCATAAAGATCCTAAGAAAATAAAGGACTGGACAATAGATATTTGGGGTATCGATTTTGGTATTGGAAAGGTAATTGATGGCTTGATTCGCTTTTTGTTAGCTATTTGGGTAGCATATATGTTTTCGCATTACTTTGTTAAGGGATTTTTAAACAATTAATTTAATTGCTAATTATATATGAAATTATCAATTATAACTAATGTACAGATTGTGGAAGGACTTGCTGGTGTTATTGGTCTTCTACTTTTTCGCCTAGTTGTTCATATGATGGATAGACAAGACCATATCCCTACAATAGGAGAAGTAGCCATTGCTTGGGGATTGACGTGGATTTTGCGCAAAATAAGCGTCAACGCATGGTTATTATACGCACGAGCAAATAATCACCACCCACATACATATGCTGTCAATCTCTAGCCTTTTTTTTATTACGATATTCTTGAGCCTTATCCTTGATCATGGTGGAAAGATATCGTGAAGATGCATAAAGTATTTCACCTTCAGATGTTGCCATGCATTCAATGCATACTCCACGCATTGCCTTTGCATAGCGAATAAATCGCTGCATTGGTAATCCATCTTCTGGGAAAATAAATGTCATAACACAATTCTTTCTATAAATTTGTTTTCTTCTTCCCTCCAAATCATATTGCAAATAATTATATTCACATAAACACAAATTTGCCTTCCAAACCAATTTGTGTTTGACTACATTTTCAAGGCTTATATCGAATGAAAGTTCTATTTCATATCCCATTTATATAAATTGATATAAATATTATTTACAATATAATAATTATATGACCGATTACTTACAGAGCAACAATGGTCACCCCAGAGACAATCACATTACCTTTAAGGAGGAGGGACACGCGTACACGATCGATGGAAGTTCAGATTTTACTTCTGTGACTACATGGATTCATAGTCTTTTTCCCCATTTTGACGCAGATAAGATTATTAATAGCATGATGGCATCACCCAGATGGCCTAAAAGTAAGTATTTTGGGATGACAAAAGAAGCGATAAAAAAACAATGGTCCGATAATGGAAAGCAAGCATCCGCAGCAGGAACCAAACTACATTATGATATTGAATGCTTTTACAATAAGACGCCCGTCACAAATAATTCTATTGAGTATAAATATTTCGAGAAGTTTCAGAGAGATATTGGTAGTCATTTGAAGCCGTATCGCACGGAATGGATGGTTTATCATAAGGAATTGAAATTTGCGGGATCGATTGATATGATTTTTGAGAATAAGGATGGAACGCTACAAATTTATGATTGGAAGCGTTCAAAGGAAATTAAGAAATCGAATATGTTTGAGTGTGCGAAGCCAGAATGTATATCGCATTTACCGAACTCGAATTTTTGGCATTATTCTCTCCAATTGAATACATATAAAGCTCTTTTGGAAGCCAAATATGATAAAAAAGTCACTGATATGTTTCTGATATGTTTGCATCCTAATCATTCTAGTTATCAACGAATACGTGTACCTCATCTCCCTGAAGAAATGGCAGATTTATTTGCTCTGCGTGCCTCATCTCTCTAATTCCCCTTTTTAGTAAAAAAAGGCTTACCCTGAAGACTACTGCGAGCAACCGCATCGTCTACAACCGGCTTGACCGAAATATCGCAAATTGCAGACCAATTCAACATGAACAAATTCAAGGCAGCTACATCGCTGCATTCTGCAACACAGACACCACCTTGACCGCCAAGATGATGCCAACGACCCACGACACTAATTTTGTCCCCCGCATCTGCCAAATCATCGGCTGGTGTCATATTTCCAAAAGCATTCCAGCATGCCACCCGGTTTTCGCTAGCTACTGACCAAGAAATTAAGAAAAGCATTGTAATTTATATTCACTGCTAAAACTCTAAGTTATTATAGTTAAAATTATAAACGAGTTAAAAATTCATTATAATATAAAATAATGTCATCTTGTGAGCTTAATTTTGGTCAATCTTTTTTTATTTTATTATCATTAGTGCCAACAGCTTTGATACTCGCCACTTGGTGTGTGGCAGTATGCGTATGGAAGCCTATGCAGGGAAAAAAGTGGCAACTTCCGCCGCTACCTTATGAATTTAAGTACCCTTTTACGGCTGATACTCCAGTCACAGATACAAGTGGGGCAGTTCTCGAAGGCACTATGGTGGTCGATGAAACTCCGCAGGGGCTTGTCATTCTTACATTTAATCCTAATATAAATGAATTTCATTACTGGAGTGACAGCGATATTCAATATCGATATCTAGAAACTCTAGCTAGAAAATATGTGCAGTCCTTTAGATGTGAACACTTGTATATAGATCGCCGTGAGGAGTTAAGAAAAGAGTATAAACTTATGAAGAAAGCTCAGGAAAAACCACCAGAGATTAAAAAACAACTCGATAAGAATATTTTTGCCACATTAAAGGTTGCCGGTACTAATACGGCACGCAAGCAAAAAAATATTATCGTTGCTAAAAAAGCAAATAAGTATATTAAGCGCGGGCGTTTTGAAGAATGCTCTTTATTTAAGTGTAAGAAGCCTTCGAAAACAAAAAAAATAGGATATAATGATTTCAAACTCTTTTTTGAGAAAGAGAATTAATTATTCGCTCGTGCTTTCTTTTGTGTATCTTTCCATTTTTTGAAACCAATACTTTTTTTCAAATTAAATGAACTACCTAATTGTTGCTGCGCAATTTGGAGAGTTTTACGCTCTTTCTCGGTTAATGACTTAATATATGCTTTTTCGATGTCGTACTTTTTCATTTACATGTTTAAAAATAATAATATTTAATATCAATTTATTAACTATTATTTAAATACCTAGCCATAGTAGAATGGGTTTTTATGCCAATGCTTGTAGAGTGAGAAATCAACGTATATGTAGTGTTAAACTACCACGCCGGACACCATCATCGCAAATTATTATCAAATTGACAGCAGGCGATATTCCCTCGGGCGGGGCGGCGCTTACGGGATTTAGTGCAGGTCCTTTCCCGCCCGCGTCCGGATCTCTTGATCCGCCGAGCATTTCTGGAATAGTGATCTCCCGGTTGACGACCCTTGATGGACCAGCTTTCCCTGCGGCGTCGCCGAAGCAGCTCCAACTCTTAGGTACATTCAGTGTTGTTCCAACCAGCGTCACATTTACAGGCGGTGATCTCACCAAGTCATACAATTTTAGGACTAATGAGGCGGATGTTAAGCCGCCGGGAGTACCTGATACATGGGTGTGGTTCACCACTTTCTCCCAGCCGGGTGAGGGTTTCCTCTTTACACCAGGCCAAATATATACAATAATTTTTAAATTTTAAAAGAAAATGAAACTATATTGATATAAAACAGATTAATTTATCTATTTTTTCTGTTCCTTGCAACATTATTTTGGTTATTTCGGTATCAATGGTATAACCATTGGTTGTGAGATAGGAAAATAAGTCAGCTATTTCGTTCATGCAAAGAAGTTCTTTAGTTTTAATTGGATGCATAATAGCTTGGTGGCAATATGGGGAAGGGCAGCAATTGCTTGGAGTTTTAAATGGGGAAGGTTTGGGAATATGTAGTGAACGTACCAGTGATTGGAGGGGTCCCTGCGGTTTTTGGTTGATAATAACTATTTTTTTATAACATTCATTTTGTTTATCCAAGTAGACAACTGCGCGAAGTTGATATACGGGCATGATTATATAAATTGAATATTATAAATATTAAGAAAATCCGAATAGAATCAATGGAGATATATCGCTACAAATTTTCGTCTGTATACTTGACAAAAGTACAAGTATTTATTAATGTACATCGTTTTGATGAACCCGATGTCTTTAAGGAGGCATGGGGTGCATGGGTAATGCAAAATAATGAAATGGTACAGAGAGAAACTCGCCGCTTGACAAATCTCGGATATGAAGGAAATATTTCTGACAAAATGTATAAAAGTGTGCGCTATTATTTCAAAAATAAATCGACAATAAAAGCAAAACCCAAGGCAAGGCGTGGGTATATACGACTTGATAAATCTACACTAGATGTTATGGATGATTATATCAGTGAAGAGATATACGCTAAGCCTTCAGAGTCTTTTCAAGCCTTCTTGGAAGCACATCCCAAACTTATATGTAATATAAAGACCTCCTTTCTCGATAAGGATGTTAAAGAGGACTATATCGACCTTAAGATAAAGAAAACATATAAAAATCGTTGTTTCAAACATTTTAAAAATATGTAGAGTCTATATACATGAAAGGTGGCGGGTTGATATCCGAAGGAGGTTATGGCTGTGTTTTTTTACCTTATTTGACATGTAAAGGAAAAACTACAAAAAATTTCGACTATATTTCAAAAATAGAGGTAAAGAACTTTAGTTCTGACAATGAAATAAAAATTGGCAAGATTATCAAACAAATACCTCGCTTTTATTACTATTTTGTGCCTGCAATTTATCATTGCGATATTAATATCAGCGAGTTTAAAAATACCGATATTGATAAGTGTCGGCTCTTTAAACGTTCCTCTGCGACTTCCACTCCCTTTATTCTATTGAAAATGCCTTTTATTGGGTATAAGAAACAGATTATCTCTTATAGTGATTATATCATTCAGAAGTTGAATGATCGTGAATTATTATTGAATTTAATTGATAGTTACCAACATTTATTATTTTCTGTAGAGTTATTGGTAAATAATGCTATTTGTCACTTTGATTTAAATGAAAACAATATTTTATTTTCTCAAACACGTAATACACCTCTTATTATTGATTTTGGGTTATCAATACCAATGAAAACGCTGACTTCTGAGAATTATTCTAATTATTTCTATGTTTATATTCCTGAATACTATTACTGGCCTCTTGAGGTTCATTATATAAATTTTTTACTTCACGAAAGCTCAGAACCAACGTATCAAGATGTGGTTACTATGGCAAAACGCTATATGAAGGAAAATACACCCTTAATACAAAATTTTTCAAAATCCTTTCTGCAAAAGTTTGAAACAGCGTGTGTTGAAATTCTTGATAACTATCGCTTGAAATCATTGCAGATTGACGACCTTCTTATTTTTTGGAAAAGCTGGGATAATTATGCACTCAGTATTATGTATCTCCGCATTCTATTTTATTTAAATATAACCGAAGATGGCGTTGCATATACCGAGAATACTTTTGTGAGTGCGTTTACTACAATACTGCTGCAAAATATCCATCCTAATGCTAGTCGGAGGCTTACTATTCAAGATACACGTGATAAGTTTTCTACCTTTTTTTATAATCCGGCGGTGAATAAGGTGGGGAACTACGAAAATATTCTAGAAAATCTATCAGAAAATAAAAAGCGGCTTCACAGAGTAGTATTAAAGGATAAAAAGGAACTTCTAAAACTAGAAAAGCGTTATACAAAGCGTGATAAGTAATAATTATTTCCGTCGGCGGCGGTGGTGTCGTTTGCGCCTGGTTTTGGCAGGATGTCGGCGACGCCGGCGCGTTTTATGATGCCTTGTACGCTTTTTTTTATATGTCTGCGTGGCAGTCCGAAGGATACCGCGCAGCGGCTTTTTAGGATGCATTGCCATTATTTTTTTAACGTGTGAAAACCATGTTGTCATTATAAAATAATGAGAGAAATTTAAAATTGATTAAAGATTTATAACCAGATGCCAACTTCCAAACTATCATTCAATGGGGCTAACGCGATATCTCTATATGAGTGATGAAGTGATATATTCATTTATAGATTGCCTGCTCCGTAGAAAAAATCTCAGAAAATGCTATTTTTGGATCGCGGAATACTATTTTAGCGGATTTCGCGTCAAAACATGGTCACTGCTTTGGAAGATATTTTATGATTTTTATGCTGTAATACATCCCAAGCTAGAAGGTATACTTCAAAAAGAATATGCTAAATGGACCAAACAATCATCAATTATTCACATATTGCATGTTACATTGAACTTATTTAAAAGGCGAGCTAATTGTGAGGTCTTTATGTTCAAATATATTTCGCCATCGGATAACTATGTGCCCCGCGGACGGATTCCGGGATGGGTAAAGGAATTTGATGAGTCATATAAAGGTCTCGTTCTCGCCCTAGAAGCCAAACAATTTCCGGATATTCTCTTCTATTCACAAAAAATAGATCCAAATGTACTATTTCAACTCATTTGTAAGTATTTCAAGATGAGACAAGGTTTATCTCTCACGAAGGAGACTTTAGAGAGCATACCATATGAGAATAAGTTTCATATTATTCTTGCATTAATCCTGCATCTGCAAAAGTCAGAAGAGGAAATTAATTTGGATAGTACGCATTATATTGCGCGTCATAACGACATAGTATGGATTAAAAATATTAATATGAAGGTTATAAAACCATTATATCGGACTTTGGGTAGGAAGCGTCTCTATACGATCTCTCCGAATATAGGGTGTTTTAACTTATGTCGGTTTGATACGCGCTACCCTGCAATGAAATATTTATTAGGATTCAAATGGGAATATTTTGCTTCATTCTCTCCGCTATGGCAAAAACGTTTTGTGCGTTATAAAGCAGTGCGTCGTAAACCAACATTTGGAATGTCCTTTATGACTGATGATAATTTCGAGGCATTTAGTGAGAGATATGACTATGAGCCTGACGAACAGACACTTGCAGTGCAATTTAAAAGTATTCGTCCGATTGATACATGTGTTCCGAGCCGGTGGTTATTTGATATTTTTGGGACATATAATCATGAAATTAAAAGGTTTGATACTTATTAAAATTGATAAGTTTTTTTTAATCAGGATTAATTATAAATCATGGTTAAAAACAAGAAAGGAGGACGAAGTCATAAGAAAATGGCAAGTAAAGGTGCTAAAAATCACCAGCGAACAACTAAACTTCGTTTGCCCGGTCAAGATGGTGAGATGATTGCGCGGGTTATGAAGACCTTCGGGCATGGTATGATCGAAGTATTATGTAATGATGGGGTTACCAGATTGTGTATTATTCGAAAGAAATTTCGTGGGCGTAATAGGAGAGATAATGATACTAAAATACATTCTTTTATCCTAGTAGGGCTTCGTGCATTTGAAGTTGTTGCTGCAGGTAAAAAGGAAAAGTGCGATTTAATTTATGTGTATAATGACTCCCAAAAACTTAAGATAAAACAGGGTGGGCATGTTGAATCTCGTCTTCTCCAAGATAAGGGTGATCATGAGAATGACGGCGGTTTTATATTTTCGAAGGATGCTCCTGATGAGCCTGCGGTGAAAAGTTTGGGTGACATATTAGATCCTGAAGCTATGCCGGCTGCAGAAGTCGTTGAGAAGGAAGATAGTTGGTTAGCGGATATGATAGATGATATTTAATCAGGATTTATACTCTCATCTCCTTCTATGCTCTCTCGAAGACTTAATAATATTGCACGCTGGATACGTTCTTCCTCATCTTCTTGTAATCTTCTATCAAGCATATCATAAAGTACATTACGTAAGCGCGTCCGCGCACCCCGGAGTGGGGGCATTGGGGGCAGTGGCGGCGGCTCCACATCCTTTTTTATTTCTTTTTCATCTAATGTATATCTACAAATGGGGCACTCAGGACTTTTCTGCTCTAACCAAGTCATAATAGCTTCTTTATTGAAGATATGTTTACAGGGTAATGTTGCTATTTCTTCGCCTTTCTCAAGTGGGCAACGTGTAATGGCGCAAATTTCCTCTGTTTCTCCATTAAACAACGAGAATACTATTTTTTCTTTTCCTTCTCTCGATATAATACGTTTATATAGATTTGCGGGTTCGCCAAAACTTTGCTGCACAATATTATTCATCGCATCGCCATAAGGTTCGATCAGCGCATTTGGTTGATATATAATATTGCTACTTAATTGCTGCCTTAATCGATTTATGATTGCTTGATTATTACTCGTATCATTTGCTCGTGGTGTGATAAATGGATTTTGTCCAAACATAGATAAAATGGGGATTGTGCTGCGCGCGAAGGTGCGCGTAGTCATTATTGGCGACCACATCGACTGCATTGTTGGTGTTAGCTGTATTAACCTTGATGCATCGAGAGGAGGTAGTGGGGGAAGTTCATCGGTATTTTCTTCATTTACATTATTGTAAATAGAATTATTACTAGCATCCATATTTATATGCAATAGCTATGTTTAATTATTTTTACAAATTATTTAATTATTTTTTTAAAGAAGTATTCTAGCGGAAAATATCGTTTATGTTGAAGTTCTTGAAGAATAGTTGAGGATAGTGTTCTATTTGTTTTCTTTTTGCGCGAAGTAAGCATATTTAATGATTTTGCATTATAACCTGCCATAAGATAAGTATTTTTTTCCCCAAAGATAAGTGGCATACCGGGTGTTTGTTTAACATTATAAAAAACTAATTTTGGAAGAGTGCATTGGGGGATATTGTAGGTAAATTTTTCTCGTATAAGTTCATATATTGCTTGTTTTTTAGGTGGCCAACATTTTTTTCTTTTGAAGGTTTCAAATTGCATATCGGAAATGATGCAAAGTGTTAAATTTTTAATATCTTCTGGTGTTGTATTGGTTTTTATTAGGATATCTTTGATTGTGTCCAAGGCGCCTTCAATATTGCTTTTCATTCCACGTATGGTTTTATAGACTGCTGTAGCTTTTTCTACAAAGGTAAGATCATTTAATATTAGCCATTGTGGTGAGGCGGAGAATACCATAATACGATTTGTAAAAGGTGGTGGAGCCATTTCCGAGATACGTATTCCGACGCCGATGGCATTAAAAAGTGGTATTAGATTATTTTCTTCGAGAGAAGCGCCTATATCCACCAATGGGATGATGGGTACCAAAGTATGCTTTGCATGTTCGAGTGCGTGTTGGGAGCTCCATAATTTATTTATTATTGCCGCCTTTTCTTCTAATGTACAGAATATTGCGGATTTCACTAGATTACCCAGTTGAATTTGTGCTGCGCCAGCAATAACTTCTGTTCGTTCCATGAAGTTTCTAAATTTTCCCGCTGCAATATAGCGATCCCACTTTGCATATCTTGTTTGATTATTGTTTTTAATATTTTGAAATGCTAGTATATTCTTATGGATTGTGGTAGCGCTTACTTTTGAAAAATCTATCATATGATAATTCTTTTTACACATTAACATCTCTGTATTGTTTGTATAATTATTCATTTTTGAGAGAAAGCGTCGTAGTATCATGTTTGCCTTCCGAACCGCGCGTATCTTAGATCCCTTTAGATTTTGAAACAAATGCGGAGAGAATTTTATGGCAATTTTCTTAAAAAGCCACCCATATTTTGATTTCTCTCGCGGAGTCCATTTTGCAGCAAGAGAGATTTTTTTCTCTTGCTTATACTTCTCTTCATCCTCTTTTAATTGCTGAACCAAGAGGTCTATCATTAATTCTATAAAGGGATGGTGATCATCAGCAGTTCTTTGATAAATATAATTTGAAAACAACTTTACATCTTTCCATGATCCATATTTTGAAAACTTAACACATTGCATGAATGCAAAAAAGGCTAAGGATGGGTAGAAATGGAACCAAACGAAAAGTTGCATATATGCTAATTGATATTCGCCGCGCCCATATTCTTTGTCTCTCGTATAGCCGATGAGTCGGTAAAGAAGAATCCACGCGTCTACAAAAGTACCTTGCTGTTTGTTTGTGGTTGTATATTGCAAAAGCCTCACTAATTGTATTTCTAATTCATGTAGGGGGGAATGTCCAGACCGCACTAATTGAAAATAGAAATGCATAATATTTAATAGAAAATCATTGCTCCAATTATAGACAAAGTTTGTTTTCTCACCATAGCGAAATTGCATTTTATGACGCCTAGGAAGAAGAGACATAATAGTTAAATAATTAAAAAGTCTCTTTAAATGTATTTGCGTCTTGTTTTGCGCTTCTTTGTAGATACAAAAATCCGTTTGGTGATACCATTAGATGTTTTTTTGCGTTCCTTCATAATAATATATAGGCTATTAAGGGAATGAAAGAATTTGATAGTTTTCTTCCAACGTATTCCATTTAGATACTGGACATCGCGCATAAAATTATAGTTTTCGGGTTCTTTAATAAATGGTTGAACATCCTCAGTATCGAGTTCAATGTTATATTGTAGTAGATATTTGGGATAGAATTTTATATTATTATAGATAGCGTGTTGTTTTAGTAAATAAAGCAATTGAGATTTTGTAATTATTTCATTTTCCAAAGGTAGAATACATTTTTTGCTATATATCAGTTCGCGATTTTCATTTATATATAAAAAAATAAGGCGTACAGCTTGTACGGCGTCTTTGTAAAATGCATCATATTCATCATCTACACTATTATTATCCTCCATTGAAGTATAATTTGATAATAGATTTCTATTTTTAACTAATCAATATAGCCTCCTTTGGCTGGCCAATCTGGCTCAGGGTCTTTCTCATTGCAAGTTTCGGTATGGTTGGACTCCTCCTCATCATCGGTGTTCCAATCAAGGGGATCGCGATCGTCGTCAACTTCCTTTTTTGTACGTGGCATTCGTTCGGGAAATTGCGTCATATGCTTGGGTCCAGCGCGGTCTTTGTTTTTAGAAGCAGCTTTACTAAAATTCAGCATTGATGGTAATGATGTGGGACTCTCTACCTTTCCAAGAACAGGGAAATTAGTATTTTCAAGATTAAAAACTGGTTTCGGAGCCCGTTTCGTTTTTCGGTTAAAACTATTAAAGGCGTCCCTACCGCCCCCCCGTCGGCGACCACGCCCACGTTCATCTCCTCCTCGCCGCCCTCGAAAGCTATTTGAAAATCCAGAAGTTGCGCGGCGTGGCTCATCAGACCTATCCGCCGGGTCGCGACGCCATCGACTATTCGTAAGTACAGGCGAATTGCTAGTAAAACGCTTCGCGGACTGGCGATCGCGTCCGTCGTTTCCTCGTCGGTCACTATGCGGAAATCTAGTATTTGGGCGCTTTAGCTCATTAGATTCATCGTCGAATTGCCATCGA
>Ga0209501_10002778_pt1 | contig 18082 bp, 18 predicted proteins | sample ArcticOcean_MG_C_4_FD_187434 | JGI IMG/M metagenome (GOLD analysis project Ga0209501, IMG submission 187434) | Marine microbial communities from western Arctic Ocean - ArcticOcean_MG_CB4_134 (SPAdes) (version 2) | ecosystem: Environmental > Aquatic > Marine > Oceanic | place: Arctic Ocean...
TTCGAACCGCGTTGCAGGATGCTTGCTCGGTTGCTGGTATGCTAATCACCACCGAAGCCATGGTCGCCGAAGAGCCAAATAAAGAACCGGCTGGCGGCGGCGGCGGCGGCGGCGGTATGCCCGATATGGGTGGCATGGGTGGCATGGGTGGCATGGGCGGTATGGGTGACATGGGTTTCTAATCGCCCTTATCGATTGCTTCTCGGGCTCGATACCCGATGCTATGACGGGGCCGCGGATTTGTCCGCGGCCCCGTTGTTATTTTTAACCCAAGGGTTATATCAACCCGTTGTTGTTTCAAAAGGTTGCTTCATGGTCGCCATCCCCACCAGCGAGCTCGTCGCCCAAATCATGCGCGAGACCGCCGATGAAGTGATCATGCCGCGTTACAAGGCGTTGGGCGAGGGGGATATCCGGGAGAAAACTGGCCCCAAGGACCTGGTGACCATCGCCGACCTGGAATCCGAACGTCGGATGACACCGTTGTTGCAGGACCTGCTTCCTGGCTCCATGGTTATCGGCGAAGAAGCGACCTCGGACAATCCGGAAATCTTTCGGCTACTGGATGGCGATGGCCCGGTTTGGATCGTTGATCCGGTGGATGGCACCGGTAATTTTGCCAAGGGTGGACGGCATTTTTGTGTGATGGTCGGGTTGCTCGTCGGCGGTGAGGCCGTGCTCGGGGTGATTCTTGACCCATTGGGCGAGTGTTGGATCAGCGCCGAGCGGGGCGGCGGGGCCTGGAGGCAATCTTATGACGGCGGTGCGGCGGAACGCCTATCGGTCCTCCCGCCGACGCCGATCAACGAGATGCGCGGTGCATTAAATTTTCGATTTCTCGACAGTCCCTTGAAGGAAGAGATGCGAGGTCGCGCCAATGATGCACTCGGCGATCATTTCCGTCTTGGATGCGCTGGTCACGAATATCTCCACATGGTCACCGGCAAAGCGCATTTCGCCATGTATATTAAAAAGATGCCGTGGGATCACGTTCCCGGCTGCCTGATCCATAGCGAGGCCGGCGGCTATCAAGCGCGCTTCGATGGCCAGCCCTACCGGGCGCATGACATGACCGGCGGGATCCTGGCAGCGCCGGATCAGGCAGGCTGGCAGGCCTTGCACAGCGTGCTGTTCGCAGACTAAAAACCGTCGGCAGGATTAGGCGGCCAGACGATCTTCCAGACCGGCGCGCGGCGCCAGGTCCAGCATCAAGTTCATCGACTGCACCGCCGCGCCGGAAGCCCCCTTGCCGAGATTGTCAAACACCGCCGTCAGTAGGCATTGGCCAACTTCCGGCCTCGAAAAAACCCGAATTTCAAGCTGATTGGTGGCGTTCATTGCCTCGGGATTAAGTTCGATCTTGGAGGCGTCGCCCACCAGGGGCGCAACGCTGACAAAGCCGCCGCCGGTATAGTGATCGGCAAAGGCCTGTTGGATCATTTCCGGCCCCGGCGCGCCGGGCAGGGCCCAGAGTTGCAGCGGAACTTGAACCAGCATGCCTTTATAATACCGCCCGACCCCCGGTACGAATAACGGTGCGTGCTGCATCAGAGTATGCCTGTGCAGTTCCGGCAGATGCTTGTGCGTCAGGCCCAGGCCATAAGCATAGAACGCCGGCTCAGTATTGCCGACGGGGTCTTCAAAACGCTGAATCAGCGCCTTGCCGCCGCCGGAATAACCGGAAATGGCGTTCACTGTCAGCGGAAAATCCTTCGGTATCAGGCCAGCCTCGACCAAAGGCCGGATTAGCGCAATCGCTCCGGTCGGATAGCATCCGGGATTGGAAATCCGCATCGCGCCGCGCACCGCATCGGCTTGGCCGGCGGTCATTTCAGGAAACCCATAGGTCCAATCACTGGCCGTGCGATGCGCGGTCGAGGCATCGATCACCCGGGTACGGTCATTATCTATCAACGAAATTGAGTCCCGCGCTGCATCATCAGGCAGGCATAGAATTGTTAGGTCACAACTATTCAAGGCGCGTCGCCGCGCTTCGGTGTCCTTGCGCTCGGCATCGCTAAGACTGATCAGCGAGATATCCCGTCGGCCGATCAAGCGCTCGCGGATTTGTAGTCCGGTGGTTCCCGCTTCGCCGTCGATGAAGATCCGCGCCGTCATGGCCCTGTCCCCGCTGTTTGAAGTAAAAGGAGAACGCTCGCTACGCCGGTGTTCGTCTGGCGTCAATGGTATTTTGCTTTACGCCTACCCTTTACCCGAGTTTGGAGCGCTGCCAGCGTTCCTCCATCTGCGCAAGACTTGCCACTTCGGGGCCATGGCCCAATTCTTCAGCCAGCAGACGCTCAACAATGCGAAACCGGGTTTCAAACTTGCCGTTGGTGCGCCGCAGCGCGGTTTCCGGATCAATATCCAGGTGCCGGGCGAGATTGACGCAGGCGAAGAGAAGATCTCCCATTTCCGCCTCAACGGCATCCCGGTCGATATCCAGGGGATTGGCCAACTCCGCCATGACTTCTCCCAGTTCCTCGGTTATTTTATCGACAACCGGCTCGATTTCCGGCCAGTCGAAGCCAACCCGTGCCGCCCGGCGCTGCAGCTTTACCGCCCGCATCAACGCCGGGTAGGCGGAGCTGACCCCGTCCAGGGCGCCCGGCTCGCGGCCATCGGCGGCAGCTTTGGCGGCGCGCTCGGTAGCTTTTTGGGTTTCCCAGGCCGGGGTTTGCGCCGCAGCCCCAACGATCGCCGTATCATCAAAAACATGAGGGTGACGGCGGATCATTTTTTGGGTAATCGCCGCCGCGACATCGTTGAAATCAAATTCGCCGGATTCCTCGGCGATGCGGCCATGGTAGACAACCTGCAGCAACAGATCCCCAAGCTCGTCCTTCAGCGCCGCCAGATCACCCTGGTTGATCGCCTCGGCGACTTCATAGGCCTCCTCGATGGCATAGGGTGCGATGGTCGCGAAGGTCTGTTCGATATCCCAAGGGCAGCCCCCATCGGGATCGCGAAGCGCCGCCATCACCGCGATCAATTGCTGGATCGCCGGCGCATCAGCATCCGGCAAGGGAAGGGAAGACCTGGAGGGTTTCTTAGCGTCGCTCATTATCGAGACCTTTCCACGAGAAGGACGATTTCGTGTTTATCGCAACTTAATCTTAATGCAGAAGCGCTAGATAGACCGCAAGAGTGCTACCGCCCAGTTTGGCTACCTCTTGTATCGGTCCGAGGAGATGGCGTTTGAGGTAAGGCGCTTGTTTTTCAGCCGTTAAAGACCGAAGGGTCTCAGTCTCGACCTCTTGGAATGCAATATCGTTCCACTCAATCAGACGGGTCATATAGATGCACATCCACCAAGTCGCGACCCGCCAGCACCGCCGCAGACACACCCGGCAAAATCTCACCGTCCATGTAACGCTGCATGGCGTCATGGAGGGCCGAAAAATCATGATCACTGCTGGACAATTTCAATTCGGAAATGGCTTTTAGCTAATCCGCCACATTGTGGGCGCACGGATGCCATCGACTTCATTGCTGATTGACGTTCCGACCATCATGCGGGAGCTGGCTTTGGCCTGAGCCGCTCAATGCGCCGCAGTATGCCGGCGAAAAGGTCTCTCGGGATTGCGACCTCGGCCATCTGGAAGGTGACATAGCGCCCGTGGCGGACAAGTTGTGGCTGGGCAAAACCTTACGGTCTGGACCGCCGCCATCCCGCGGTCTGGCATATGCTGGATGTAGCGGCGACGACGGAGTTGCTCGTGGCCTCGAACGTGCCGATACGGGATGTCTTCCTATCCGTCTGGCATCTCAGTGTTTGATCTGATTAGTCAGGCAGCAAGGCTTCAGTGAGGGATGGGATATGAACACCGCCGGAAAGAAGCCTGACATTGATTACTCTGTGGGCGCTAGGGCCGGAACTCGTTTTGAGGCTGGGACGTGGCGTCCTTGGGATGATAGGAGGCTAGGGATACACGCGCGTCCGGGGATTGTTTCCAGAGGAGGTGGGGTTGTCCGTAGGTGTGATAAATATCATTTGTCGCATAATGTATATTATCGGAAATTATGCTCAAAATAAGTTACTCTAAACCAGAACGCGGTATCTGGTACAGATCGGCACCGGGAAGAAACTGCAAAAGAATAAGAGTAATCTCATTACCGCTGCCAAGATTTTTTTGGCACGCCCTATCTACCCAGGCGCCAATCCAGCCTCGGGTTGGATTACTCGGGTCTTGTCCAATTGGCACTGATGCGGATGGCTTCCGCTCTATGTTCCGCCGCCGTGCCGACGCGTCAGGACAGGCCGTGGATATAGCTCTGAGGGATACCGCGCCCCTCGCCGGATAAACTCCAATCGGTTTCAGCTGGGTTTCGGTCCGATTAGATTTCCAGAATCAAACCGTCATAAGCAGGTTCAATGCCCGGCGGCAGCTTAGCCAGCGTCCCAGCATAGTCTATATCGCTGGTCATATGGGTAAAATACGCCCGATCAGGCTGCACCGCCTGGATCCAGGACAGGCTACGCTCTAGATGAGAATGCGCCTTGGATTCACTCTCGCGCAGGCAATCGACTATCCACAACTCGATCCCCGACAACCGGGCAAGTTCGGTATCGTTCATATAGGCCACATCAGTTGAATAGGCGAACCGGCCCTCGAAGATAAAGCCAAGGCTTTCGCCACTCACCCCATGGTCCTGACGCACCGGCTGGATGTTCATGCCGCAGAGACTGAAGGCGTCCAAAGATATTTCATGGGCAACCAACGGTGGGCGGAAATAAGGCGGGCTTTTTTTCGCCTTTCGAAACAAATAGTCGAAGCGCCCGACCAATTCCTCCAGAGTATCGTAATCGGCGTAAATATCGATCGGCGCGCCCATTTGCCAGAACATCGGCCGCAGATCGTCCAAGCCGTGGGTATGGTCGGCATGGCCATGGGTGAACAGCACCGCGTCGAGCCGGGTGACGCCGGCATCGAGCAGTTGCTCGCGTAGATCCGGTGAGGCATCGACTAACAGCACGAAACCATTATTTTCGACCAGGATTGAGCAGCGCCGGCGCCGGTTTTTGGGCTCGCACGGATCACACTTACCCCAAATATTCCCGAGCACCGGAACCCCGACCGATGGGCCGCACCCAAGGACAGTAATCCGCATCAACCGGCTGTTCCCGGGAGGTCGTTGGGGCGAGACACCTTGGAGAACAGGCGCAGGAAGTTTTCCGTTGTCTGCTCGGCGAAAGCCGTCTCGTCGACACGCTTTACAATGGCGAGCGCCGCATGGGTATGACGCACGAACGCCGGTTCGTTCCGGTTGCCGCGCATTGGTACCGGCGCCAGATAGGGCGAGTCGGTTTCTACCAACAATCGATCGCTTGGTATCATTGCCACGGTCTGGCGAATGCTCTCGGCGCTTTTAAAGGTGATGATCCCAGCCAGGGAAACATAAAAGCCGATCTCTACCGCGCGCCGCGCCAGCTCCGGCCCGGCGGTAAAGCAGTGCAGCAGGCCGGGGAACGGTCCCTGGCGATATCCCTCCTCCAACATCTCGGCCATGTCTTCATCGGCGTCGCGGCTGTGCACGATCAGCGGCAGGCCGGTTTCCCGTGCCGCCCTAATATGAGTAAGAAAGCTGACCTTTTGGGCTTCACGCGGAGCATTGCCGTAGAAATAGTCGAGCCCGGATTCGCCGATACCGACGACTTTGGGGTGGCCGGCTAGTTCGACCAACCGCTCCAGGGTGACATGGCCTTCCTGCTCGGCTTCATGCGGATGCACCCCGACCGAGCAGAAGACATCGTCAAAGCGTTCGGCGATCGCCAGGACTCGGTCGAAGGCGCTGATTTTCGTGCATATCGTGAGCATCCGGCAAACGCCCGCATCGCGCGCACGCTTGACCACCTCTTCCAGATCGCCCTCGAAACTGTCAAAGTCGAGATGACAGTGTGAATCAACGATTCGCATCTCCGTATCGTCGCATTGCCGGCTCATTCCGCCTCGACATAGCGGGGGAAGATCGGCTCCGGCTTTGGCAGGTCGGTTCCCGGCGTCAGTTTGTGGTTCGTCCCGAAATGCGCGAAATCGCGGGCATCGGCGGGAACCGAGAGTTGATCGAGCATCCGGTCGGCTGAGCCCGGCACCACCGGTTGCATTACGATGGCCAGCCGCCGGATTACCTCCAGCAAAGTGTAGAGCACGGTGGCCATGCGTTCCGGGTCCGTCTTGCGCAAGGCCCAGGGGGCCTGCTCATCGATGTAACGGTTGCCGGCGCTGACCACCTCCCACACACCTTCCAGAGCCTTGTTGAAGGCTTGGTTGTCATAGGCGGTGCGGGTTCGTGCGAGAAGTTCCTCACCAAGCCTCAGTATCGCCTGATCGGCGTCACTGAACAGGCCGGGCGTTGGGACCTTGGCATTGCCGTTCTTGGCGATAAAGCCGAGTACCCGTTGCGACAGGTTGCCGAAATCATTGGCCAGATCGTTGTTCATCCGGCTGATGATCGCAGTCCGAGAGAGATCCCCATCATTGCCGAATGGGACTTCCCGCAACAGGAAATAGCGCACCTGATCCAGACCATAGGTGTCGATCAGTTCCAAGGGATCGATGACGTTGCCCACGGATTTCGAAATCTTCTGTCCCTCATTCGTCCACCAGCCATGGGCGAACACCCGGTGCGGCGGCTCAAGTCCGGCTGCCATCAAAAAGGCCGGCCAATAGACAGCGTGAAACCGTAGAATATCCTTGCCGACCATATGGATATCGGCCGGCCAGAACTTCTGGTAGGTCTCGCCTCCAGTATCCGGGAACCCGGCGGCGGTGATGTAATTGGTCAGCGCATCCAGCCAAACATACATGATGTGCGCATCGTCGTCCGGCACCGGAATGCCCCATTTGAAGCTGGTGCGCGAGACTGATAAATCGCGCAATCCTCCAGACACGAAACTGATCACCTCGTTGCGCCGGCTGTTCGGTGCGATGAAATCGGGATTGGTTTCGTAGAAGGCCAGCAATGGTTCCTGCCATTTAGAAAGGTCGAAGAAATAGCTGGGTTCCTCGACCCATTCGACCGGTGCCCCGGTTGGCGCAATGCCGTCGACTAGTTCGTTTTCAGCGAAATACGCCTCGTCACGTACTGAGTACCAGCCAGCATATTTTCCAAGGTAGATATGATCATTGGCGACCAGGCGGCGCCAAATTTCCTGTACGGAGAGAATGTGACGCGGCTCGGTCGTGCGAATGAAATCGTCATTAGAGATGTTCATCGCTGGCAACAGATCGCGGAAGTTCTTCGAGACCTTGGCAGTGAAGGTCAACGGGTCCAAGCCGGCCGCCGCAGCCGCCGTTTCGACCTTCTGGCCATGCTCGTCGGTGCCGGTCAGGAACATCACATCATAACCGTCCAACCTCTTGAAGCGGGCCATCACGTCGCAGGCCAGGGTCGTATACGCGTGGCCGATATGGGGTACGTCATTCACATAGTAGATCGGTGTGGAGATATAGAAACGCGACGTGGTCATTGACATTATCCCTGATGCCGCAGCCGGACCGGTCTGTGAGACCTTCACCTAACGTGCACCGCAGCTCACATCAAGGTCCATTGCTTATCCCGCCCTACCCAGCAAGTTCGCGCATCATAGACATTACCATTTGTTTGCGATCAAGATTGAGCCCAGCGCCACGCCGCAGCGTGTTCTCGGCTTGCTCCAGGCGCTCGCAACACCCGGCCAAACCAAACCGCCCAACGAGGGCGTTGAAAATCTTGGCTTCACCGGGGATGGTTTCGGTTATTGTTTGCTGTCCGGCGGCTAAACGACGGACCCCCTGGCCAAGCCACCAAAGCAACAAATTCATGCGCTTGGGAAACGGGTCAGCATCCTCGCCTTTCCCCCGGCGAAGCCATATTTCGCAGACCTCATGAAGCCGTTTACGGTCAACCGGCGGTGCGCCGTCCAACACTCTGACCGCGTCGCGCAGGACCGTCGGCCCCTCGTTCGAGGTAATTTCCAGCGCCCGCCCGATACTGCCCTCCGCCAGCCGGGTGGCCACGCTTGCTAAATCTGGGTCTAGATTTGGTTCAAACCGACTCAGTAACGTATCGACATCCTGATCATGCAACGGCGAAAGATGCAGCTTGCGGCAACGCGAGCGGATGGTCGGCAACAGGCCACCTGGCGCATGGCTCACCAGGAGCAACAAGGCCCGCTTCGGCGGCTCTTCCAACAGTTTCAGCATCGCATTGGCGGCGTTGCGATTCATCTCATCGACGCTGTCGACGATTACCACGCGCCAACCGCCGCCGGCCGGAGTTAGTCGCAAAAACCTGGAGAGCGCCGCAACATCCTCGACAACGATGTCCTGTCGGAATGTCTTGGTTTTGTGGTTGATGGACCGCTCGATGACCAATAGGTCCGGGTGCCCGCCATTCGCGACTAGGTGAGCCACGGGAAGCGCCGGGGCGATCGCCAGTCCGCTGGTTACCGGCCCAATCTCAGCCTCGCCGAACAGGCCTAGACGGGGCTCTTCAGCCGCGCAGGCAGTACCCTTGTGCAGAGCGAACCGGGCCAGACGAAATGCCAGGGTCGCCTTGCCGATGCCCCGTGGCCCGGTGAACAACCAAGCGTGCGGCATGCGTTCGCTGTTCCAGGCCTCGAGCAGGCGTTTTTCGGCCGCGTCATGCCCGATCAGCCCGGTGGTCTCACGCGGCCGCGATATCTCTGCCACAATCACCCCGGTAGTTCCTTTAACAGCTTTGTCCGTATCGATTCAAGCACCGCTTTGGCGACCTCATCAACCCCACCGGACGCGTCCAAGGTGACGATCCTCGCCGGATCGCCAGCCGCCAACCCGGTAAACCCTCGCCGCAACGATTGGTGAAAATCTAAGGTCATGCGCTCGAACCGGGTCTCATCCGTCGCCGACGCCTGATCCCGCGTTAGCGTGCGGGCCAACCCAATTTCGGCCGGCAAATCCAATAGCAATGTCAGATCTGGTGCTACATCGCCCAGAACCAACTGATGCAACTCATCCAGCCAGGCACGGTCGACACCTCGGCCAACCCCTTGATAGACCAAGGTGGAATCGGCGAAACGGTCGGAAATCACCCAGTGCCCCCGTTTGAGCGCGGGCTCGATCAGCCGGACCCAATGATCCCGTCGGGCTGCATAGAGTAGTAGCGCTTCGGAAACCGGCTCCCAACGGCTGGGCTCTCCGGTGACCAGCAGGCCGCGTATATCCTCGGCTCCCGGGGAGCCACCAGGCTCTCGGGTGACGGTAACCCGGATCCCAGCTTCTCGAAGCGCCGTGGCCAACAAGCGGACCTGAGTTGATTTTCCCGCACCCTCGCCGCCCTCGAAAGACACGAAGCGCCCGTAGCGGACGTTCAACGGGCACCCCAAAGCAGATAGGTGACGGCAGCCGGCACTCGCTTGAACATCCCGAGTTGGGCTACGCCCTCACCGGCGAGCAACCGAAATTCTCTGATTTCTATTCCCGGCCCCGCGACCTTGAGGGTGGCGATACGCTGTCCCTTGACGATCGGCGCCGGTACAGGCTCCTCGGCCACGACGCTGAGCTTAATCTTCTTGCGAGCCGAACGTGGCAGCGTAAGCCGAAGATCTTTTTCTAGAACTAACGGCACGGTCTTGGCGTTGCCCAACCAGACATCCAGCGTCTCGACCGTCTCACCTGCTTTCAGCAGATCGTAATTGTCGAATTCGCGAAACCCCCATTCGATGAGAGATAGCGACTCTCTGGTTCTCTCTCGCACACCCGTAAGCCCATTGACCACCAGCACCAACCGGCGCTCGCCCCGTTTGACCGAGGCGGTCAATCCGTATCCTGCTGCTTTGGTATAGCCGGTTTTCAACCCATCAGCGCCGATGCCCTTATATAGTAGGGGATTGCGGTTGCCTTGTTTGATCTTGTTGTAGGTAAAGGTGGTCTCAGAATAGAGCGGATAAAATTCCGGAAAATTGCGGATCGTTGCGGTCGCCAAGGTCACCAAATCACGGGCGGTCATGCGATGTTTCGGATCAGGCCAACCAGTGGCGTTGCGGAACTCACTACTTGCCATGCCCAGCTGATGCCCCTTGCGGGTCATTTTCTCGGCGAATGCAGCCTCGCTACCCTCGAGGGCTTCGGCCAAGGCTATCGCCGCGTCATTGCCGCTCTGAACGATAATGCCGCGCAATAGATCCGAGACTTTCACCCTGCTATCAAGGTCGACAAACATTTTTGAGCCACCTTTGCGCCAGGCTTTTTCGCTGATCGAGACTTTGTCATCCAGACTGAGCCGACCTTCTTTAATCCGTTCAAACGCTAGATAGGCGGTCATGATTTTGGTCATCGACGCCGGCGGCATCAGTACATTTGAGTTTTTATCGAACAATACTGCACCGGTCTCGAAATCAATCATTAGGGCTTCGCGGGCGACGCTTTCGATCGCCCTGGCCTCGCCGCCGCCCAGGAGCGTGAAACCTAGACCAGCCAACGCGATTGCCTGGCCGAAGCGCTGTCTTATCGTCATGCCTGATCCTTCACCCACGACTGGCTGCTGCACTGTTTTATCTCACTCAAAAAAAGAATAATTAATAATAGTGGAAAAACTATGGCGTCCAACCGACGTTGTAATTTAATCGACAATGATACGAGCGCCGGGGAAACCTCGGGCGATCACCTGAGCTAAAACTCGGTCGGCCATTCCGACATCGCTTAACGGTCCAATCCGGACTCGGTAAAATTTCTTACCGTCAACCTGAAAGCGGTAGACGCTGGCCGAGCCAATATCCGAAAGATTTGATTCCAGCCGGCTCGCATTGCCTCTCTTGGTGAATGAGGCGGCTTGAACAAACAGGTTGGTGGTCTCAACGGGTTGATTTCGCAGCATTGACTGGCTGCTTTGACGGGTCAACTCAACAGCGCTTTTGGCCGGCGGCGTGACTTTCTTCACCGCTGCTTCGGGTGGCGGCGCCAGGGTTGTTCCGGGAACCGGCGTCAGGGTCGCGACCGAAACCGACGACACCGGTACCGCGTCCGGGGCATTGGCGTTTGATACGACCGGGCCCGGTACGACGCCGGCTTGTGCCAGTTTAGCGGCCTCCCGGCTTTCCCGAGGCAAGATCTGGACCCTAACCCGGGCGGTTCCCTGGCGTTCAAAACCCAATAACTGAGCGGCTCGACGGGACATATCGATGATCCGTCCATGGGCGAACGGGCCTCGATCATTGATCCGAAGCACCAGGGCCCGCCCATTCCCCAGATTGGTGACCCGAACCACGCTCGGCAGAGGCAGGGTCCGATGCGCGGCGCTAACTGCGTTCTGGTCAAAGACCTCGCCGTTGGCAGTCGCCTTGTTGTGAAAATTTGGCCCGTACCACGACGCGATACCGGACTCGTCATAGCCGTAATCGATCCGTGGGTAATACCAGACGCCCTTGATTTGATACGGGTTGCCTACCTTGTAGCGACCGATGGATTTCGGCCCCTCGCCGAGCGAGCGAATCTGCTTCGCAGCGTTCGCCAGGAATGCCGTCTCGGCGCAACCATTAAGCGCCAGAACCATCGCCCCCAACAGGCAGGCAATCAACCAGGCGCACGGTCGCTGGCGTAATAAGGGGCTGTTCGCGGCCGTCAGGTCTTGCATTTTGTGGTCACTCGTCCTGGCGAGAGTTCACTGCCGAAGGCGGTCAGCCAACGTGCCGACCGCAATCGCGAAATAATCCGAACGGTTCCAACGAAGAATGACCTGGTAATTGTGATAGGCGATAAACGCCGGTCGGAGGCTGTTTTTCTGCGGTGAGATTATCGACGCACTTAAATTCCGCCGCGGCAGATCGGCGCCGTCGCCTTGGCGCACCCCTAGAGACTGCCATTCCGCCAACTTCTTGGTCAGGTTGCGGCCGATGAGTTTGACATCAAATCCTTCTGGCACCATCGCCGGCCGACCCCAGGTTTGGTCATCCCGCCAGCCTGATTTCGTGAGATAATTGGCGATCGAAGCAAAAACATCGGGCAGAGTTCCCCAGATGTCCTTGTGCCCGTCATCGTCATAGTCGACGGCATAGGCCTGAAAGCTTGAGGGCATGAATTGGTTTTGTCCCATGGCACCGGCCCAAGAACCCATCATCTTATCCGACGTGATATGCCCCTGATCGACGATCCGCAAAGCCACAATAAGTTCCTTGCGGAAAAACTTACTGCGCCGCCCGTCATAGGCTAGGGTGGCCAACGAGGCGATGACCGGGAACCCACCGGTGATCCGTCCGAAATCCGTCTCAATACCCCAAAGCGCAACCATAAAGCGCGGCTGAACCTTGTATTTTTTAGCGATCCTCTCAAGCAATTGGCGATGTTCAGCCAACTTCTGCTTGCCTATCTTGACCCGCCTGGCATTAACCACCCGTTGCAGATATTGCTTAAAGGTCAGGGTGAATTCCGGCTGCCGGCGATCAAGCTCGATAACCCTTGGTATCGGCTTCAAACCGGCCAGCGCCTTGTCCAGAGTCTCTTCGTCCAGACCGAGCCCTACCGCCTCGGTTCGCACTCCCTGTAACCAAGTCCCGAAATCCTTCGCCGCGTGCGCCGGTAAGGGCAGCCCGAGCAGCAGAGACATCCCACACGCAGCGGCTAGTTTCACACAAGCCATCGCAGATCTCACGATTGATGAACAGTCCGTATCTTGTGACATAGACCGCCGTAACACGCAAGATCTGCCCGTCATCGCTAACGCCTCCCCTTACCTCATGCCGAAACTCACGATCGCGGCATGCAAACCCCACTTGAGACTTTCCGAGCCTTCGCAGAAATGCTAACCCGCTGAATTAAGGCGCAAGGATGGGTGTCCGAGTGGTTGAAGGAACCGGTCTTGAAAACCGGCAGGCGTGAGAGCGTCTCGTGGGTTCGAATCCCACCCCATCCGCCAATGCTTCTTTCCATTGGCATCCAGCATCATCCAAAAATACGTAATAAATGGCGGAAAATCGGGCATATGATATACTGACGGCGTCCGTCGGCGTGCACCACTTTCCTCTGCAATCCGGAACATAGTGTGGGGTAAAGTGTGGGGTAAGATAGATCCTGCCGGGCTGATGTAGCCCCCTTGGCGTGGTGGACGCAAAATGGCCCGCATAGAGAAGCGCCTCACCGCGCTTGAGGTTCAACGGTCGAAGCAGCCTGGCCGGTACGCCGACGGTGGTGGTCTTTATCTGGAGATTGATCCCACTGGTGGCAAACGCTGGCTATTGAGGTTGCAGTCTAATGGCCGCCGACGGGACTTTGGCCTAGGAGGATTGGCGAAAGTATCTCTTGCCGAAGCCCGGGACACGGCCGATCAGTATCGGCGTCAGATACGGCAAGGTATTGACCCGGTAGCCCAAAAAAGGGCCGAAGCCTCATTCACCGGGGTTCCGACGTTTAGAGCAGCCGCTGAGAAATTTCATGCCGAGAGCTTGCCAACCTGGCGGAATGCCAAGCACGGCGCCCAAGTTATTAAAACCCTTGAAACCTACGCTTACCCTGGCCTTGGCTCCATGCCTGTCGACCAGATCCGTGAACCCCATGTTCGCGCGGCACTCATATCCATCTGGTTAGAGAAGCAGGAGACCGCGCGACGGGTCCGACAGCGGGTAACGACTGTCATGGATTGGGCGCGGGCCAATGGGTTCTGTGATGTGGCCCTAGATCTACGGGCAAAAGCACTCCAACTGCCAAAACAATCTCGCGCCGTGCAACATCACAAAGCCCTGGGCCATGGGGATCTGCCTCAGTTCCTATCATCACTGAAAGGCTATGACAGTGTCAGCGATACGGTGCGCGCGGCTCTAGTCTTCACCATCCTGACCGCGACGGGATCAGGAGAAGTGAGGGGTGCTTGCTGGGATGAGGTTGACATCCCCGGGAAAGTTTGGGCGATCCCAGCGGCCAGAATGAAAGCAGGTAGGGATCATCGTATCCCCCTGGCCAAACCGGCCGTGGCCATACTCACTTCCATGCTAGATAAACGCTCGAATGCAACCGATCTTGTGTTTCCCGGAATCGGCCGGCGGGATCGACCACTTTCTGACATGTCGCTGACCATGTTGCTGCGCCGCCTAGGCGCGAATGTAACGGTCCACGGGTTCCGAAGCACGTTCCGGGATTGGGTTGCCGACCAGACTGCCTACCCCCGTGAAGTTGCTGAGGCCGCCCTCGCCCACCAGATCGCTGATAAGGTTGAACGCGCCTACGCCCGCACTGATTATTTTGATCGCCGGGCAGCGTTGATGCGCGATTGGGCAGAGTACTGCCTGGGCCAAGAAACAACATCGTAGGAGTGCCGCCATGACAGATGACCAGAAAGCTGCGCAATCGACTTGGATGCTGGTCGACTTGTTCAAGATCGAACAGGCAGCGTGTCTGTGGGTAGAAGTTGACCCAAGCCTCAGTTGGTCTAACCGGTCAGCCACTGAAAAATCAGAGGTTTCTGCCGCTAACCAAATGCTCTCGAGTGCTATCGACTTAAAGCAACTGCCTATTTCCCGCGCGGCAAGTGGTCAAAGGCTCGGCGGCAAAACACCGCTCGTGTCTCGTCAAGACTTGAAAGTCTGGGCTAAGACGAAAAACGAAACGCCAAAGTTCCTGTTCGACACACTCATGCCCTTCTCAGACCCGGAAAGGGCGACAGAGGCATCCGTTGCTAAGAATAAGGGCGGCCGCCCCCCTACCTATGATTGGGACGCGTTTATAATTGAAATTATCCGGATTGCCGAAGACGAACAGCTCCCTGACACGCGGCCAGAATTAACACAAAAAATGCTAAGTTGGTTTTCAGAGACCTATGATCAACAACCAACAGAAAGACTCGTTTCGGAGAGAGTGTATAATATTTACAAAGTATTACGGCCCAAACAGTAACCCTCCAGAGAGGTTATTGGGGGTTACTGGGCGATAAATTTTTGCGTTCGGAACACCTTGGTTTCCATCAACGCCCGCCATGGTTTGGCGGCCTACCGATGGAGGCGAGATGCCAGTTATCAAAAACGGAGTTGCTGTCCGCAATGTCCGCATCCGTGACGCGCAGACCTACGTAGGCTGCGGACACTCCAGAATTTATGACGTCATGAAGATATTGGGGGTCAAACCCAAGAAGCTCGGACGATCCTCATCCCTAAGCCCTGAGCAGTGCGATCAAATCGCAGATTTCCTGGAGAACCAAGGAGGAGGTGAATCATGATCGATGTGATCCTCCCCGAGACATTACCGACTAATGTGCTGACAATTTGCCCCATTGGGCCAAAAGAAGGCGGTGAAGGCGGTGATTCCAATATAACAAATGCTAAATTTATCACTGAGGTTTTCCCCCAGCTACCAGCAGGTGGGTTTGCCGCGGTTTGCGCGAAGCCCGGCGACCCCAGCCTAGGCGGGTGGCCCTGCGATCGGGCAGACCTAGTGGCTGATAGCCTATCCCCAGACACGAACAATTTCCTTAGTTGTTCGAGCTTTTATCCCAGTGATGACGGCTCGATTAAGGCTCGAAAAACCAATTTTGCCGCATGCCATTTCCTGATGCTCGACGACCTGGGCACGAAAGTCCCGCTGGATCGCCTGCATGGTTTCGAGCTGTCCTGGTTGATCGAGACGAGCCCCGGAAATCATCAAGGCGGGATCATCTTCGCCGAGCCGCTAACCGATGATGAACCGGCCGTATTCCTGCTCAACACGATAATTGATGCAGGTCTTTGCGATGCCGGCGCGGCTGGGCCGCTGAGCCGGTGGGCAAGGCTGCCGGTGGCGATCAACGGCAAACCAAAACATGCCGGCCAAGCAGGTACCCCGTTTCAGTGCCGTCTAATCGAGTGGCGACCCCACCACCGCTATATGCCGCGGGAGATCGTGGATCGGTTGCAGTTGGGGCCTGGTCCGGCGGGAAGACTAAAAAAAGGCAACAAACCAGCCGTACCGTCGGGACCTGCCTCGCACGGCATGGATATTGATACCGACGATGTTCTTACGCCAAGGGCGGTGGAGAATCCGGTCGTTGCGGCGCTTAAAACACGGGGCCTTTACAAGACCCCGCTGGGCTCCGGTAAGCACGATATTACCTGTCCTTGGGTACATGATCACACTGACGAGTTAGACACTGGTACGGCCTATTTTGAACCTGACGAGCTATATCCTGTGGGCGGCTTTTGCTGTCAGCACTCCCACCGCGACATGCACCACGTTCCGGCGCTGCTTAAATTTCTTGGAGTGCACAACGCGGAGGCGCGGCACAAGCCGGTAATCCGAGTTGTGTCAGGCGACCTGCATCGCGTCGTGGATGCTGCGGAAAAGGAATTGGCTAATCGTGGGCGGCATTATCAGGCCGGTGGCTTGATTGTCTCCGTCTCGACGGACGCTACCTGCGGTGACCCTTCGATTGTGCCGACCAGCGCACCAGCGCTGACGCGTGAACTCTCAGTCGCGGCAACATGGGAGAAGTACGACGGCCGCGCGGCCGACTGGGTTCGTTGCGATCCGCCGGCAAGACACGCCGCCATCCTGTTTGATTCACAGCACTTTCGCTACTTGCCGCCATTGGCTGGTGTGGCGCGGCAACCCTTCTTTCGTCAGTCTGACGGAGAACTCATTACTCAGCCTGGCTACGACAAGGCAGCCCAACGTTTCGGAGTGTTCGATGCCCGGCAGTTCGTAATCCCGGACCCAACACCCGAAGCGGCCCGTGCTGCGCTTACCCTGCTGCAAGACCTACTCAAAGAGTACCATTTCGTGGGTGGCACCGACAGGGCGGCGGCTCTTTCAGCTATCTTCACCGCAGTCGTGCGTCCGACGTTACCCCATGCACCGGCGTTTCACATCCGTGCGCCTATATTTGGTAGCGGCAAGACCTATCTCTGCGAACTGATTGGCGCCTTCGCAGGCCCGGGTGGAAACGCCAAGGTAAGCTATCCGACGACCTCGGAGGAAGCGACCAAGGCCATTTTATCCCTGTTGCTGACCAGCCCGGCCTGCGTCGAGTTCGACGATATGGACACCGACTGGATACCGCACGGTACCATCAAGCGCATGTTGACGGCGGAGACGATCACGGATCGGATTCTGGGCGTGAGCAAGACGGCGACGGTTAGCACGCGCACTTTGTTTCTAGGGTCAGGAAATAACGTCGGCCCGATACGCGATCTGCTGAGGCGGGTGCTTACGATCCACATTGACCCGCGCTGTGCAACACCGGCGACGATGACGTACAGCGGCTTCCCCGTGGATAAGGTTCGCCAGCAACGTGGTATTTACGTGGCGGCGGTGATGACAATAATTCAAGCGTGGCGCGCAACTGGCTCGCCCCGCGTGGCGGTGGACAGCATTGCCACTTTTGGCGGGGCTTGGTCGGATTACTGCCGGCATCCATTGATGTGGCTCGGGCAACCCGATCCAACAACCTCACTCCTTGAGCAGGTCCGCCATGATCCCGACCGTGATGCGCTTAGCGGGTTGATGACTGAGTGGCATGCCGTATTCGGCTCGAGACCGACCACAGTTCGCAAGGCTGTGGAAGCGGCGCTTTACGACCAATCAAATCTGCTTGATGCAATCCGGGAATTCCCGGTTGAGGAACGCGGCGAGATTAACCGCTCCAAATTGGGTTGGCTGCTTAAGAAGAACGCCAACCGGATCGTCGAAGGCTTTGAGTTCCAGCAGGCAGAAGCCGACGGGCGCGCGGCTTGGCGGGCGATGGTAGTCAAAACACCGCCTTTACCGCCTTCTATCCTCGGAGAAGCGAAAACTGTCACGGGTTGGAGTGGCAAAATATGATCGCAGCCAACGTCGTCATGGCGGCCCGTGCCGCTGGCATGCAGATCGGCGTGAAGGGTAATGACCTTCTGTTGAAAGCGCCTGCAGCGCCGTCACCAACTATGTTGGAACTGCTATCCCGGAACAAACCCGCAATTCTGTTTTGGCTTAGGCCGACCGATGACGGATGGACGGCGGAGGAATGGCATACCTTCTTTCATGAGCGCTCTGGCATTGCCGAGTTCGATGGTGGGTTGTCGCGCCAGCTAGCGGACGCACAGGCTTTCTCCTGCTGCGTATCCGAATGGCTTAACAGGAACCCCGTATCCTCGTCGCCGGAGCAGTGTTTGGGTTGCGCGGGCGAC
>Ga0209501_10002784_pt1 | contig 18044 bp, 20 predicted proteins | sample ArcticOcean_MG_C_4_FD_187434 | JGI IMG/M metagenome (GOLD analysis project Ga0209501, IMG submission 187434) | Marine microbial communities from western Arctic Ocean - ArcticOcean_MG_CB4_134 (SPAdes) (version 2) | ecosystem: Environmental > Aquatic > Marine > Oceanic | place: Arctic Ocean...
AAATAAATCAAGGTTATGACTTTAGATGTTCAGAACAAAAAATTGAATCTACTAGAAAATTTTTAAGTAAATTATGGAATGTTTCAAGATTTCTATCTAGCTTTCCAGTAATCAAATCAGGTCAATTATCTGAATCAGATAAATGGATATTATCGGAACTTGATAAATTAATTTTAGTTTGTAAAGAAGGATATTCAAAATATAATTTCTTTATACCTTCTACAGCAATTAGAGAATTTACATGGAATGTTTTTGCTGCACAATACATAGAGATATCAAAAGCAAGAGCATATGGAATTGGTTTTACAGATGAAGAAAGAGATGGTGCAATTTTTACATTACATAAAGTATTATACACAATATTGAAACTTTTAGCACCCATCACACCATTCATTACAGAACATCTTTGGCAAACATTATACTCTCAAGACAGCATACATAAAGAAAATTTACCAGATATAGAAAATGTAAATGACATGACAGAAATGACACAAGTAATTGCAGAATTTAATTCAAAAGTATGGAATGAAAAGAAACAAAAAGAATTATCTTTAAAAGATTCAATAAAAATAGATGTTCCAGAAATATTAAGTCAGTTTAAAAAAGATTTAATCGCAATGCATAATTTAGAATCTAATTAAGATTATCAACTAATTTTACAAATGATTTGTGTAATGAAATATCTCTTGTAAGTTCAGGGTGAAATGCAGTTGCAAGGATATTTCCTTGTTTTACTGCAATGATTTTTTCATTGAATTTTGCCAATATTTCAACATCAGAACCAGTTTCAGATACAGATGGTGCACGAATAAACACACCATTAAAAGAAGAAATCCCAACAGGTTCCATCGAAATATTTGCTTCAAAGGAATCTTTTTGGCGTCCAAAAGAATTTCTTTCAACTTTTACATCTAGAACGTCTAAAAGAGGCTGTTCAACTTTGCCTACAACTTTGTCTTTAGAGTTTTTTGATAAAAATATCATTCCTGCACATATACCAAATACCGGCATCCCAGATTCAATTTTTTCTTTAATTTTTTTTAATCCACCATTTACAAGAGACATTTGACCAATTACAGTACTTTCGCCTCCAGGAATTATCAAACCATCAACTTCAGATATTTGTTCTATTGTTTTAACTTGAATTACAGTTCCATCAATACCTAATTCGCTCATAGAAGCCATAGTGGCTAAAAAATTTTCAGTTACATCTCCTTGTACTGCAAGTATACCAATCTGAATTTTACTCATACAGTACTACCTCTTTCTTGCATTTTCAAATCTAAATTTTTTACATCCAAACCAAGTAGTGATTGTCGTTCATCAATCATTTTTTGTGCTTCTTTGACTTTATCTGGTTCTTCCCAGAAAGTTGTAGCTAGAACAACTGCACGAGCACGTTCTTGAGCATCTTCAGCTTTGAATATTCCCGAACCAACAAATATTCCATCACAACCTAATGACATAAGATAAGCAGCATCAGCGGGAGTTGCAATTCCTCCAGCGGCAAAATTTACAACAGGTAATCGTCCAATTTTTGCTGTCTCTTCAACTAAATCATAAGATACTTTGAATTCTCTAGCCATCTTAACAAGTTCTTGTTTGTCATCAGAATCATACATACTTTTGATTGTACGTAATTCTTCATTGACTTTTTTAATATGATAAATCGCTTCTGAGACATTTCCAGTTCCAGGTTCACCCTTAGTTCTAATCATTGCTGCACCTTCTTCAACTCTTCTTAATGCTTCACCTAAAGAACGTGCACCATTTACAAACGGAGTAGTGTAATCCCATTTCCAAATATGATGATATTCATCTGCAGGAGTTAATACTTCAGATTCATCTATCATGTCAACATTAGTTTCATCTAGAACACTTGCCTCATACACATGACCAATTCTACATTTTGCCATAACAGGGATTGTTACATGATCCATGATCTCCTCTATAATTCTAATACTTGCAGTTCGTGCTACACCACCTGCTTTTCTTACATCAGAAGGTAATTTGTCTAATACCATTACAGATACTGCACCAGCTTCTTCAGCTATTTGTGCTTGTTCAACATTTGTAACATCCATAACAACTCCATTTTTTAGCATATGTGCAAAACCACGTTTAAGTATGGAAGTGCCACGAACAATTGAATTAGAATCAATTTTTCCACATATTGCACCTTTCGAATCAGGAATATCTCCAGAAAGTGGAATCATAGACTATCTAAGCCTCATCGATATTTATTCCCTTATGATCTCCATTATTAATTCCAATTCTTCTTGAACCATTGTAATAATTGGAGGAATCATTTGTTCGGTTGCATCCGGTTCAGGCCAGTATAATTGATTAGTATCTTCATTTAATGTAATTTTAAGACCAAATTTTTGATAGGTTTCAATTCCTTCTTTTATGGAAAATGATTCAAAGGGTAATGACAAAAAACCAGTTTCTTTAATCATTGCAACAAGTTTGATTCTTTGTGAGTTATTAATTTTAATGGTTTTTGACGCACTAACTTTTCCATCTTTAGTAATAGAGTAAGTTACTGTGCCATCATTTTTTATTACAATAATTTCTGTTTGATCTGCAGTAATTCTATCAGTTATACCTGGTAAAATATTTCTAAGATGATGTGTAGTGAATTCTATTTCTGATTTATCAGAAGGATCTATTGCAGTATTTGAGATTTCAGGTGCGGTGACTAAAGGAATTACAATTAGTATTGCAAGAATTATTGGAATTGCACCAGCAACAAGAAGAATAGGTTTTACCATTTTACTGCAAATATTGATAATTTGCAAATAAACCTTGGTAATAGTTAAAATTCCCGCTCAATATCTCAATTCTTGTGGGTTCGTAGCCTAGCCTGGTAGGGCGACGGTCTCCAAAACCGTCGATCGTCGGTTCAAATCCGATCGGGCCCACTTACGATATTTTATTTTTTAGAACATTCAAAGCAGAACCTGCTATGAACCATTCAATCTGAGATAAATTATAAGAATGTTTTAGAATTATTTTTTCAGAATTTCCATTAGAGTGTTGTAATTCACATTCAAATGGTTTGTCAGGTATAAAATTAGCTAAGTCTAAAATATTAATTTTATCATCTTCTTTAATTTTTTCATAATCATTAGAGTTTTCAAATGTTAATGCAAGAATACCTTGTTTTTTGAGATTTGTTTCATGTATTCGTGCAAAAGATTTTGCAATTACAACAGCGCATCCTAAAAATCTAGGAGTCATCGCTGCATGTTCACGACTGCTTCCCTCACCATAATTATTATCACCTACTATAACCCAACGCATGTTTTTTTCTTTGTAATTTCTTGCAATATCTGCACAGTTTTCAATATTATTTGAGATAATGTTCTTTGCTTTGCCAACTTCATCATTGAATGCATTTACAGCACCTAAAAGTAAATTATCACTCAAGTTATCAAGATGACCACGAAGACGAAGCCAAGGACCTGCAGGAGAAATATGATCAGTGGTACATTTTCCTTTTGCTTTTAAAATTAAATTTAATTCAGTAAAATCATTTCCATCCCAAGAGGCGAATGGTTCAAGTTTTTGTAATCTATCACTATTAGGATCTATCAAAACATCCACATTTTCAGGGTTTTCTGATGGAGAAACATAAACTCCTTCAGTGGTTACAAACCCTTTAGCAGGTACTTCAGGAGCAATTTCTGGTGGAGAAAGTTTAAATTTTTTACCATCTTTTGTCTCAAGTAAATCTTCTAATGGATTAAATGAAAGATTTCCTCCAAGTGCAAGTGCAGTTATAATTTCTGGACTTGCTATGAAGTTCATTGTATCGCGTTTTCCATCATTACGTCCAGGGAAATTTCGATTGAATGATGTAACGATGGAATTTTTTTCACCCTCTTTAAGTTCTGGTCTTTGCCATTGACCAATACATGGACCACATGCATTAGCAAGAACTGTTGCACCAATTGCTTTCAAGGTATCAATTTGTCCATCCCTCTCAATTGTGGAACGAATTTGCTCAGAACCAGGTGTTACTAATAGTGGAATTTTAGCCTTAATTCCATGTGTTTCAGCCTGTTTAGCAATACTAGATGATCTAGACATATCTTCATAAGATGAATTTGTACAACTACCAATTAGAGCAACAGAAATTTTATCAATATAATCTTTCGAGTTTACTTCATCAGATAATTTTGAAATTGGTCTTGCAAGATCAGGTGTATGTGGTCCAACCACATGTGGCTCAAGAGTTGAAAGATCAATTTCAATTATCTTATCAAAAAATTGTTCAGGATTTTTTTCTACTTCAGGATCAGCTTGAAGTGAAGCAATATGATCATTAGCAAGAGATGCAATTTCTTTTCTATTTGTTGAATTGAGATATGTTTCCATTCTTTTATCATAAGGGAATATTGAACATGTTGCACCAATTTCAGCACCCATATTGGTAATTGTTGCTTTACCAGTACAACTTATTGATTCTACACCAGGACCAAAATACTCAATGATAGAATTTGTACCTCCAGATACTGAGAGTTTTCCTGCAACATACAGAATTACATCTTTAGGTGCAGTCCATCCACTCATTTTACCTTTAAGATAGATACCAATTCGTTTTGGATAAAGTAATTCCCATGGCATACCAGCCATAGTTTCTGCTGCATCAAGACCCCCAACACCAACAGCTATCATTCCTAATCCACCGGCATTTGGAGTATGAGAATCAGTTCCAATCATCAAGCCACCAGGAAATGCATAATTTTCTAGAACCACTTGATGAATTATTCCAGCCCCTGGATTCCAAAATCCGGCACCATATTTACCAGATGCAGTTTCAAGGAATTTGTATACTTCATTATTTTCATACATTGATAATTTTGTATCAGACTCACCTTCAGTTCTTGCTTGGATTAAGTGATCACAGTGAACAGTGGTTGGTAATACAACTGATTCCAAGCCAGCTTGCATAAACTGTAACATTACCATTTGACCAGTTACATCTTGTAATGCTACACGATCAGGTCGAAGAAATACATAATTCTTTTTTTCATCTAAGAGTTTATCTAAAAATTCATCTTCAAGATGTCCAGCGAGTATTTTTTCAGTAAGAGTAAGAGGTCTTTTTAAAGTAGTTCTGAATTTAGGAATGTTTTTTTCTAATTTTTCATATACTCCTTTAACCATTTCAGGCGTAGTTTCTATTGTAATTTTTGACAATATTTCATTATGAAATTTTCAGTTTATAAACGGTCAGTGGTTAAGTTTTTAGAATTTTAACATACAGTTATAAGAGAAAATACATTATTTGGTTTGTGTTTTTATTATTAAAATTTCAACCAATTAGGAGATTGGACATGCATGGTTAACAAAGGCTTTCCAAAATTTGGAATGTCACAGGCAGGTGCATTTGTTACTGCATTGAAGAATTATAATTTACCAGACTTTATTCTAAAATTAATTGCAAAAGATACAGATTCTGAACTTTTAGAGAGAGGAAGAATTGACGATAGATTACAAAGTATGAATGATGAAGCATTAGAACTACTAAACAAGATTTTTGTGGAATGCCAAGAAGATAAAAAAGGGAAATATGCACAGTACAGATTTTTTGCATATGTTTCAAGTATGTATCATAAATGTGAAGTTTTGATTAATGAAGCAATTCCAGGAAAATCAGGAAAGGAGCATAAAATTCCAATTGCCATAAAAAGTAATGGAATGTATATGGCAATTGCATTTAACAAAGCAACTGGTAATCCAGTAAATAAAAAAGATATTGAAAAGTTCTATGAAATAGCAGATGATGTAAAAATGGGAGAACATGGAACGCAATTAATTGATGCAGTTTTTGGTTCATCGGTAGGATTTAAAACAGAAGCAATAATGGAATTAGAAAATTTTAGTAAATCAAAAAAACAAGATAGTGAATTTAAATTAGAATTTAAAACTGCAAATTTTGAAAATAGAATTTATTCTATAGTAAAGTGCTAGTAGTTTATTGTTGAGATATCCATCGAAAGGAATTTTGGTTTATTTGCAGTTATTTCATAATTTTCATCATATTGAATGAAAGGTAAATTATTGAAAAGATGTTGAGTTTGTAAATCATGTACATCTTCAATGTATCGTTTATATTTTTTTCGTCTTAACATTTCATGCAATATTTCATGGCATACTGTTGTACAATTTTTTTCTGCAAGAAATAATTCATCATAACCATTTTTTGGTTTTTGCCAAAGTGCCATTCCAAAATTTTCAGCGTGAAACCCTTCACATGTGCAATCAGTCCAAAATGGTCTAAAATGTGTTAAGTAAAAATGATAAATTTCTTTTCCACGTTGACGATGATCATCCAACAAATCATGTGAATCAAGTTTTTGAAGTATGCTTCTAGGCTTTGTAATCATCTCATCACATTGAATTTCATATAATTTTGAAAAATTTTCTTTAATCCATTTTTGAAAAAATTTAGCCATAGATTTTACATATTCAAATTCTTCTTTACGATGTTCAAGATCTTCTTCTTTAATTACAAAAATAAAGTGTAAGAGCATTTTAACAAAAAGAATGTAATGATTAGGTTTGACCTTCTATGCCCATAAGGGTTAAGGTAGATCTAATCTTTTCTATTTTTCTTATCTTCCAAGTAATTGTTTCACGTAATGCTTCAACTGTTGACGATTCGATTTTCGCCAAAATATCGTAAGCACCAAATGTACCATGAACTTCTATTACTCCTTCAAGATTTTTTAACTGAGAGATAATAGCTTCCTCAGAACCAAGCTCACAGTTAATGAGTACATATGCTGTTGCCATAATAAAACTACAACGTTCATGTATATCAATTATCCTATTAGAAAAATTATTTATCAGATAATTTTAAAATGGTATTCCAAATATTCTCAGGTACAGGCATGAAAGATAATCTCATTATTCGCAGTAGTTCCCAATTTTTGAAACTTTTTTGAAGCTTCATTTCATCAAGAGTAATAAAATTTTTAAATAATTTTTTAAATTTTACATCTGCTACAATGAATCTTTTATTATTTTCTTTTGGATTAGGATAGGGATCAGAAGTAATAGTCATTAATCCAACTGCTTGTCTTTCAACACCTGTATGATAATACATGATTTGATCACCTTTTTTTGCTCCTCGCATATGTTTTAGTGCCAAATTATTATGAATGCCATCCCAAACAGTTGTTTTATCTTTTTTCAGATCAAGAATGTGATAACCTCTAGGTCCACTTGGTTCCTGTTTTGCAAGCCAATAATTTACCATTTTAATCAAAATTAATTTTAGAAATACACATTTAAGATTTTGAAAGAAATGTTCCCCGGTCCTGACTCGCAAAAAATCATTGGTTTTAGCCAAATCCTCATTTCAGATCTGAAACCGGGGTTGCCCTACATTGTCGCAAACCTGGGTGAATTAGAAATCATTGTAATCCGTACGATCTCATCATCCTAATCCGTCTGAATGCGTGCTCTTTGGGCATTACCTAATTAGAACTAGTCAAATATTAATCCAGATAATTTTATTTCAAAACCCACTACAGAAGTTCTAATTCGGAAATTTTCTAAAATTGCAGAATCTATTTCTCCAATCTCACCGATTTTTTTCTCATCGACAAAGATATCAGCATGTCTACCGCTAGCAAATAATTCTTGATTCTTAGAGGTTTTTGTCTGTGAACTAATTTTAAAATTTGTTTGAAGGAGAGATTGCATTATTGCTTTAATTTCTGAATAATTTGTATCCTTGTATGCAATAACTACCGCAAAGTTAATAGATTCACCAATAGGTTTTCCTTTTGAAAAGACCACACCAGTTTCAAATAATTTTTGTGGGTATGATTCATGAATATTTTTTGAAAGATTTTCTAACAAACTAGGTAATAATGAATCACGAAGAATTGTATGTTCCCGACTTTTTGAGTCTAATACAGATATAATTTCAGATAAATTTCTTTTTGTCATTTCATAAAGAATTTTTTTACTTGTAAGACTTGAATTCATTACTTCAAGAAATCCAAGACCTACTGCAGTTTTAGTTATCAATTCTGTTTTAATGGTTACATTATTTTTTTGGCCGATAGTTGTTGATGGAGATAATTTTGGCTTAATATTTGCAATTCCATATCCAAGAGCAATTTCTTCTACCAAATCCATTGGGCCAAATATATCAAATCTGTATCGTGGAATAGTACATGTAATTTTTTTACCTTTGACTGATGCATCTAATCTACATTTTTTTAGGCATGTTACAGATACAGATGGAGTCAGGTCTATTCCAAGGATTTCAGAAGTAAATTTTGGATCATACATAATAGTTCTATCCTTCAACTGTGGTGTAGAATTTTTATTTCCAGTAATTTTTAATTCATTAAACTCAAATCCAGCAGTTTGTAAAATAGATACTACGACAGAAAGCATATCTTCAGCTGACTCTTTATCAATTCCAGTTACTTCAATTAGAATATTTTTGGTATTTGGTGTAACAATTGTTAATGCAGAATTAATTATTGGAGGAAAAGAGATTGTATTTTGTTCAGAATCAAGAATTATGGGTACATTTTTGGCATTTTCTATTACCCATCCATAGTTTTGACCTACTTCAGTATTAGTTAAAATTTCATCAATCGTTTGTTCAACATTACTGTTTAATGGAACAAATTTGTGTTCTCGTGGCATAGTTGTATATGTTAAAGGAAAAGAGATCTTATCTGCATCATGTAATCCAATAGAGGATTTCTTTCGTTTTCTTCCTATTCCATAGTGAAGATCTTCTTGCATGTTCATTAATTGTTTAATTGAAAGATCATCAAGTTTTCCATTTGTTGCAATAATGCCAGTTACATATGGTCGAATTTTTGTTACACTGGAATCTACTTTTATGGCAAATTGTTCTATTTTCTTAATAGGTATTTTTTGTATTCCTTTTTTTATTCCTAGTAAACCTTGCAAACCAGTTGCAATTCCATAATCAGTAGAATAATCAGGTCTATTTGGACTATATTCGATTCTAATTTCATCTCCATCTTCAGATTCTATATCTAAACCAAGAAATGGTAAAACATCAAGTATTTGTTTTCGTGTAGCATTTCCAGAAACTAATTTTTTGATTCGATTGATGTTTAATTCAACAACAGGCAATTATACACTCCTTAACCAACTTAGATTATTATTGTAAAATTCTCTAACATCATCTAGTTCGTACTTTAACATTGCAATTCTTTCAATCCCACCACCCCAAGCTAAAACAGGTTTGTCAATACCAAGAGGTTTTGTCACTTCAGGTCTAAAAATCCCCATACCAAATAGTTCAATCCATTTTCCTAATTTTTCATTATAAACCATTGTTTGTAAAGATGGTTCAGTATATGGAAAAAATGTTGGCCAAAATTTAATTTTTGTTAAACCCAACTTTCTGTAAAATTCTTTTTGAATTCCCATTAAGTCACGCAGAGTTGTATTATTTCCAATTACGATTCCTTCAATTTGATTGAATTCAACTAGATGTTTATAACTAACTTTTTCATTTCGAAATACTCTACCTAATGAAAAAATTCGTGCATTTTCAGGTTTTTGTTCTGCAAGATGCTTTATTGTAACACATGTAGTATGTGTTCGTAAAACCATTTTTTGTGATTCAGATAACTTCCAATCATATTTCCAATTTTTATTATGAGATGATGATACATTTTTGATTTGTGAAGAAGTTGCAGGATTCTTTGATTCAATATCTTCCAGATAAAATGTATCTTGAAGTTCTCTGGCAGGATGATCTTGAGGAGTAAATAAAGCATCAAAATTCCAAAAGCTTGACTGTGTCATGTTTCCTATGATTTCAGAAAAACCAAGATTGACAAAAATTTCACGTATTTCGTCAATAGTATCCTGTAGCGGATGCGTTCTAGCTGCAAAGATAGAAGGTACGTCAGCCTCAACATCAATTGCGCCACTAGAAGATACAGTAGTGTCAAGAGAAAGTGCTGCGTCAGTTAATGAGATGGTTTTTGATTTTTGAGAATTTTGTATAATATAGTTTGGTCTAGAAAGTAAAATTTTCATGGCCAAAGGATTAGTAATTTCTTCTCGCGATACAGTTTTTTCACCTATGAATGAAAGAAGTTTTTCTTCAGGAGTCTCTATTGGTTTTTCTTTGATTGATACTAAAGAATTAAAATTATTTTTTTCAATTTTTATCCAACCATTTTTTTTAGCATTTGCAATAGCTACATTAAATCCAGCACCAGATAATGCAGAACGAATTTGTTCAAAGGTTTTAGGTTCATCTTTGAGCATATTGATTAGTTTTCGTTCTGGTAATCCATTTTTTAGGGAATCAAGACCATTAGGACCTAAAGAGAAAGTTATCTTTTCAGATTCATTTACTATTGCAAATTCTTTTAGACGTAACCATTCAATTCCTCTACGAATTTGATCAATTGAAAGTTCAGTATTTTTAGATAATTGCTCAGGGGTTTGATTTGAAACTTTTTGTAATGTCTCTAAAATTTTTTTTTCTATATCATGAAAAACTTGTGACACAGTACAACGTGCCAAAAAGACTTTTTAAAGCTTAACCTAAGTCAAACTTGAATGTCGTCAGATGAATTTATCGTAACTCCATGGAATGTGGAAGGGGATATAGATTATGAGAAATTAACTAAACAGTTTGGAACTCAGAAGATTTCACCTGAAATTTTATCAAAAATAAGACAGATTACTCAAGAAGATCATTTCATGCTGAGGCGAGGAATATTCTTTTCTCATAGAGATCTAAACGTCATTTTAGAAAATTTTGAAAAAGGAAAAAAATTCTTCTTGTATACAGGACGAGGTCCATCAGGTAATACGCATATAGGTCACTTGGTACCATGGGTTTTTGCAAAATGGTTACAAGATAAGTTTGATGTGAATATCTATTTTCAGTTAACTGATGATGAAAAATTTTATACAAAATCGGATCTAACATTAGAAGACACAGGTAAATTTGCATTAGAAAATGCGCTTGATTTTATTGCTCTTGGCTTTAATCCGGAAAAAACAAAAATCATAATCAATACTCGTAATATTAAGAAATTATATCCAATTGCAGCTCAAATTGCAAAAAAGATTAATTTTTCAAATACAAAAGCTGTTTTTGGATTTACAAACGATACTAATGTTGGAATGATTTTCTATACATCATTACAATCAGCACCATGTTTCATTGAAGACTTACCAGTTTTAATTCCGCTTGGAGTAGATCAGGATCCACATTTCAGAATTACTCGAGATGTTGCACCAAAGATAAACAAGCCAAAGCCAGCTCTCATACACAACATTATGATTCCACCTCTAACAGGGCCTGGTGGAAAAATGTCTGCATCAGATGAAAAAAGTACGATCTATACAACAGATTCTGCAGAAGAAGTAAAAAAGAAAATTAACAAATATGGATTTTCTGGTGGACAAGTAGATATTGAAAAACATAGAGAACTAGGAGGAAATCCAGAAATCGATGTTTCTTTCCAATATCTCAGAATATTTTTTGAACCAGATGATGAAAAATTAAAGAAAATTTATGAAGAGTATAAATCTGGCAAGATGTTAACAGGAGAACTAAAAGCAATTTTAATTGAAAAAATTAATTCATTTTTAAAAATACATCAACAAAAAAGAGAAGAGGCCAGAAAGAATTTATCAGAATTCTTACTATCAGATGAATAAAGTTGAAGTTGTCGCACAAGACAAGTATGAAGCACTGAAAATAGTAAGTTTGATTTTTGTTAAAGAAGGAAATGAGACATTCATTACAGGAATAATTGATGTTTTTGAAACTGAAATTGTAATTTCGATAAAGGATAAATCAGTACATAGTATTGTCTTAAAAGATAAAGATCAAGTTGTTAAATTTATAGATTTCATGCAATCGATTATTGAAAAAAAAGATAAGATTGTAAGCACATCGACAAATGAAGAACTTGTTGAAATTACTAAAGAAAATCTAAATTAATGATTTATCCATTTCAAAACTTAGAATTTCTTGTACCTTCAGAAAATAAAGCTGAGTAGAATAAGGCATTTGTGATAGATTATTTTCAACTGCAATCATGAAATATCTAACTGCTCTTTTAGAAATATCAAGATTGAATTTCATTGGTAAAAATGGATCCTGTTTTATGTTGATTTTATCTTGTAACCATGGAGGAGCCATTTCTTTTGTGTCAGAAATGATTTTTTGGTACCAGAAAGATAGATGATCTGGTTGCAATCCTTTTTGTAATTGTTGAACATCATTTTGCAATTTTTGTAATAATGGATGAATTATCGACATGGTCAAATATCGAAAATTTTTGTTTTATCAGGATTACTCAATTTATGAACAGTGATTAGTCAACTAAGGTATTTCCAGAACTATCAATTTCAGAGTTTCTTATTCGCGTAGATGAGATTCTATTCCCATCTGACGCCATTTTCATAGGAACAATAACTATTTCCACAGGCTTTAGATTTCGTTCTTTGCGTAAGGCATTCAAAATATCACCTTTTTCGCTGGTTTCATTACTAACCACTAAAGCATCTACATCGCCCTCAATTACTGCAGGCCCAAAATCATCATTCAATTTTGCAATTTCAAATGAACAATCAGGAAATTTTTTATGAATGGCTTTTTCTAGATTTTTAAATCTCTGTTCAAAATTATTTGTAATCGTTTTACCATTTTTTGCAATAAATGAATCAGATGTTAAACCGATAATGATTTTTTCAGAGATGGAAATTGCTTTTTCAATTAGAATGAGGTGTCCTATATGAATAATATCAAATGTACCACCTAGTGCGGTTAATGTAAACATCACGTATAGAGATGGTTTTGTTTAACATAAACTCTCGGATTGTAGTAAAAAACAGTTTTCTAATAATATTGAATTAGATAAAAATAAAATAAGTAAAAAGAGTTTGATAGAAGATTATCTTCTTTTTCGCATTCCAGTAATTGCTACCCAGTAAACTAGTCCTGGTGCTAGACCAACAATTAATGGAATCCAAACTGCTATTGAGGCTTCATAACCTGCCATAGTAATTTTTCTATATCAATGATATTTAAATCCACCTTCAAGCTTGATGTTCGAAAATGATCGATTAAGAAAAGAATGGTGGACTCGAGGGGATTTGAACCCCTGACCCCTCGCGTGCAAGGCGAGTATTCTACCAGTCTAAACTACAAGCCCATTAATTGCTTGAATAATTGTGAGAGTTTAATTGTTGTCTTTTAGAATATCTGTAATCTTTTTATTTGTTGTAAAAATTTAAATTTTTAATGGCACTAACTGAATCAACAATTTCACTAAAAACTGGAGATGATGCACCAGAATTCAATCTCAAAGGAATTGATGATGATATGCATTCCTTGAATGATTATTCAAAAAAGGGATTGTTGGTTATTTTCATGTGTAATCATTGCCCATACGTAAAAGCAAAGATTGATGCAATAAAAGAACTAGATGGTAAATTCAAAGACAAAATTTCAATTGTTGGAATTAACAGTAATGATTCTGTGAGATATCCAGACGATGATTTTGATAATATGAAAACTGTAGCAAAAGAGAAGGGTTTAGAAATAGATTATTTAGTAGATGAAACTCAAGAAATTGCAAAAAAATACGGTGCAGTTTGTACTCCAGACCCATTCCTGTTCGATTCCAATAAAAAATTAGTATTTCATGGAAGAATTGATGATGCGATGAATCCAGATGCAAAAGTAACAGAAAAAGTCATGATGGATAATATTGAAAAATTCCTTAACGGTATAAAAATTGAGAAAGATTTTGACCCTTCCATCGGATGCTCAATCAAATGGAAAGAACAGCAAACTTAAATGACTAAATCCTGAAAAAATTTCGAGGGCTCGTAGCTCAGCTTGGCTAGAGCGTTCGACTGATAATCGAAAGGCCATGAGTTCGAATCTCATCGGGCCCATTAATTTTCTATAAATTTTCGTATTTGGTATTTGACCATTGAAGTATATCTTCAAGTTTTGAAGTTGATAAATCTGATTTAATTTTGACTTTTTTGCTAGTCTTTCCAGATAAGACAATAAACAAATTATTCTCAGATTTTTCCTTTACCGAATAAAATGAATCAGAGATGAATTTTAAGCCCTCTTCAGTTTGAGATAATACGAGAATCATCATTAAACCATCTTTTGATTTCCAAGTCTTTGAAAGTAATTTTCTAAGTTCAAGATCAAATAATACATCAATTGAAGAGGACATATCTCCAATTGAAAACACATTCCAATTTTGAGACCGAAATGCCGCCCCAGCAGCCTCAGAAAATAATAAAGATTCAGTGTCAGCAGATAGGATTATAATATTTTTCCCAGATTCAGAGTGATTTGAATGATGAGTGATCAATTGAATAGAATTCGAGATTATTCCAGTCATCAGTTGTTGTTCCGATTTTCCAATTTTTCCATCATCGAATAATTTTTGGATTTGAGGTATGGCTGGAAGAATTATTTCCGTAATGATCTTATCCATTTTAGCTTTAGAATTAATACAGTTTTTTATAAGATTGTAAACTAGTTTTTCAGTACAATCAATTACATATGACGCGAATTTTTCTTGAACAAGAAAATAATCTTCTGGAAAAGTTAACTGTTCAATATCCTCATCAACGAGCCATAGACTCAAATTTCCAATATTTTCTCGATTTATTGTACCTTCTGCGGCAAATTTGTTTAGATACTTAGACATTGTAACACGATTAATTCCTAGTTTTTCAGAAATTTCAACACCAGAAATTCCAGATTTCGATGAATGAAGTAATTTGATCAAGCGAAATTTTACGTCAGTTTCATCATAACCACGAGCCATATGAAAATACTAGATGTCTATCGTATAAAGTCTAATTATAATAAAAAATGATTTACGCATGAGGTGACAAATTTTACTAACAAAACATTATATAATTGTACTTCAAAGTACGGTAAGAGAAAGTAAAATGCCAAAACCTGGATTTAAATCAATTACAATTTCAGAAACAGTTTATGAAAAATTCTTTGACATTTATGAAAAGAATAAAGATAAACTGGTAATGAAAGGCGTGAATAGTTTCGCCGGATACATCACATACATGTTAGAAGACTCAATGTTAAAAGACAAGACATTTGCAAAATATGCCCCAAAATTAGAATTAATCTCAATCGAAGAAGATAGAGTAATTATAAAAAATAATATTCAAAATAGAATTGCAGAGATTGTTCTGCAAAGAGGAGAAATGTATTGTCAATTATGTGAAGCAAAAGATTGTCACTGTATTGGCTATGTTTGGTCAATACCAGAAATTTATGAGAAATTAAATTCCAAAGGTCTTAGAAATTATAGATAAAGTGGAGGAGGAGGGATTCGAACCCTCGAACTCCTGAGAGACGGGATCACCCATTATTATGATCTTAAGTCCCGCGTGTCCAAAAGCATAATGCTTTCTTTGGCCAGGCTTGACTACCCCTCCACTAGAAAAACAACAATCTGCGAGAAATTTAACAGTTGATGTTAAGACAAAAGTAATCAAGAATTATAAGGATTCCAGATATTGAAAAATTTATGCTTCGATAGCTCAGTCTGGTAGAGCGTTACATTGGTAATGTAAAGGTCGTGGGTTCAGATCCCACTCGAAGCTTTAATAATTTTTTATGATAATTTCCTTATGTCCTGTACGTTTTTTTGAATTGGAGTTTATTGCCCTATTTGCTTTAATTTCAGATATGAACCAATGTTTTTCTGAAAAGTAATCTTTGACAGTTTTTGAATTTGAATTTGATAGTAAAACATGGCAACCTTTAGAGTTGAGCTGGTTTGCCAAATCAACTAATCTCTGAAGGTCATCTTCTGTGAAATCCCGATGAGTATAACTAGTGAAGTTTGCAGTACTGCTGATTGGCTGGTATGGTGGATCGAAATATATCAAATCACCTTTCTTTGTATCACCTAAAACTGCTTCGAAGCCTCTACACGAAATTTTAATTGTTTTTGATTGTAATATCCTATTTACAGCAGTCAAATTTTCTTTGTTTACAATGTTTGGATTTGTATATCGACCTAGAGGTACATTGAATTGACCTTTTTTATTTACACGGTATAATCCATTAAAACAAGTCCTATTGAGGAAAATCAATCTAGATACTTTTTCAATTTGTTGTTTTGGCTCTTGCTTTCTTACTTGATAATAATATTCAGTAGAATTTTTGTAGTAATTTTTTGAGTGATTTTCTAATGATTCAACCAGTTTTCCAAGTTTGTCACGAATTGTTACATATGCCAAAATTAAATCAGCATTGAAATCAGATACATTACATGACATTTTTGGTTCTTTTGATAATAAATTAAACATGACAGCACCGCCACCCAAGAATGGTTCGTGATATGTACCGAATTGATTTGGAAAATTATTTTCTAAATCTTTCATGAGTTGTCTTTTGCCTCCAACCCATTTTACAAATGGTTTTGTGTCAGATATAGCAATCTGATGGTATTCTTGAGCCAAGGCTCATTACTATAATTATGAGGTTTTCTCTAGCCAAGTGAATCTATGATCACCAAGTGTGAAGAATTAGTTGATTTGTATGAAATAGGTTAAATACAAATTTTGTTTTTGGTAGAATTTCATTCAAAATAGCATAGCCTAGAGGAATTCAATAAAATGAAAAGAGGAAATGGGTTTTTTTAATCCCACTTTGACCAAGCGGCCATCCATCTATATGTCCAAGTTGTAAGTTTACAACCTAAAGCCGCAAATGTACAAGCTAGTACTGCACCAGCACCTGCACCAAGTGCAACTGGGCTGTTGTAGAACTTACCTACCTGCGGTTCTATTGGGGTCATGTATGGTGGTAACGTCGGTCTTGGATACTTGAATGCAGTCTCTAGTGGGTCAGCCACTGTGATCAAATTGACCATGTTGAATAGTGGTAATGACATTCCAACTAAGACTCCGCCGAACAGTATCAGAGAGTGCTTATTCTTCTTTGTTGCCCAGTACGCCAAATCCAACAGCATTGCTGAAGGTAGCCAAACTGGTGTAACGATGAAGTCATATGGGTAACCTAATGCGAACCATGCACCTTTTGCAATCCAAGTATAGACTGTCATAATTAGTGCATAATACGTTGCGGTTCCTGGAACTCCAGTAAAGGTGAGATAGTAACACGCACCCACAGTGAGCATAAGTGTTTGTGATATTGAGAATACTACAAACGATGTCCAGGCCCAATCAGTATAGAAGATGTAGTCCCCTGCGTTAATTGTTAGCAAAGTTGAGTTGACTGCGACTACTACTATGAATAAGTAGTGAGTACATCGTCTAAGCCAGACCATGAAAATATTCCTGTCAGTTAGTATATAAAAATTTGGGAAATTCACGAGATCGTGCATACTTAATCGTGACTAGATAAGATAAAAAGGAAAAAGTCCTATAGGACTGAGTTGATTATTTACCTACGAACATAACGATCAAGACAGTTCCGATGGCTGTTCCAGCTAGAACTACAGTCATTATACCGTTACTTTTCTTAGTTGTTCCTTCTTCCATTACTTTAACACAGAAGAGGTAACCAATTGATTCTATAATGGTCAGGACGATAAATGCATAATGTCCGCTTGGTGTTGGATATGCCCATGGATATACAAAATATCCTGCTGCAGTACCACCAAATGTTGCGAGCCATGCTGCTAGATATGAAGCGGTGATCATTCCAGTCATGTTTTCAACACGACGGCCAATCATTTTTTCAATGTCAGCAGAACCTGCTCCGCCGCCGCCACCTGAACCAAATCCTTTTGGAAGTGTCATATAGAATTACCAGTCGACAGAATATATTAAAGTCTTTCCTAGATTCTGAACACAAACCGATCTACCTCTAGGTAGAAGGATTAAAAAAACAAAGTACGGAATTCGTACCTGATTATGGTATGGATCTGCTGTACAATTTACCCTCAAGGGCCATTTTGTACATTTCTGCAACATATGGGTTTTCACCAGGTGTTTCTGCACCTAATTCGACG
>Ga0209501_10002791_pt1 | contig 18001 bp, 18 predicted proteins | sample ArcticOcean_MG_C_4_FD_187434 | JGI IMG/M metagenome (GOLD analysis project Ga0209501, IMG submission 187434) | Marine microbial communities from western Arctic Ocean - ArcticOcean_MG_CB4_134 (SPAdes) (version 2) | ecosystem: Environmental > Aquatic > Marine > Oceanic | place: Arctic Ocean...
TGCCACACCAGAGCGAAGGATTAACTGCGGATTCTGAAGGGCGACACCTAATTTGGCCCGCCATCCTTCCGCGTCTGAAAATTCACGCTGTTCCTGTTGCGACTCCTCGTGGGTTAAGCCCTGAAATCTTTCTTGCAGTGCTTGAGGACCATACTCACCGAGTGCCTTATTGATCTTCCCCTGATAATCGACTAGACCGAGTGTGCCAATATCAGCAAGCCCTATAGCGGACTGCGCGAGCGAGACCGCCCCGCTGCCGAGGGACACACCCATGTCCTTCGCGCTATCAATGAATCCCCTCTCTTCCTCTGTAGGAACGGCATACTGCAATCCTAAGCTGGACACCTTCACATCCCATAAGTCTGCCCGTAGCGCATTGGGAATGTCTGCCGCCCTAAGTTTAGATCTCAGCTCCTGGGGAGAAGTAGAATCGACTACCGCGTCCCATAGGTCGGCTAATTGTTCCCTCGGTAACCCCGAGCGCTTAAGTACGCCATTCAGGTTGTCGCGGTGACTTAGGTTGTCGCTGGGCACGATCTCAAGATCCAGTCAAACTCGACATAGACCCTACGTACCCGGCGGGACCGCCTTGATTCGATGCGAGGATGATCTTTCTTTCGATTGCCTCAAGGTATTTTTCAGTGTCTATGTTGGCATTTTCAAACTCATCTCGATGAGTCTTCACATAATCAGCTAATCCAGAAAGCCCGTTGTGATCTTGAGCGTCATAAGGAATACGACTTATGGCGAATGCTAACTCCCTCGGACCTTCCCTCCTGCCCAGGATCGAACCTATCGTCCCAGCCACTTGCCCCGGAATTGCCCGAAGAAACTCTCCTCCAGGGACATTGGCCCGCATCCGTTCCGCCCTCTGCCCCTCTGTTTCTGGCTCATCAGCAATGGGGTTACGAGAGACTGGACTTGCTACGCTCGGGGTATCTCTGGGCTGAGGTTGGGGGACGACATCAGGCCCCCGTTGAAACATTGCGGGAGGAGCCACTGTTGGAGGTTGCAGAGAGGTCTTGGCAGACTCAATTAATGCGACGGCATCTTCAGCACCTCGCCATTCATTATCGCCCCAGTCAGGATCATCCTCGGGCGTAGGTGTCGTGGCGGGATCAGAGGGACTTGGGGTTTTTTCAAGATACGTCCCCCGGTGGAAATTGCCTTCATCGTTAAAACGAGTGAACGCAGCAGTGCCGAGTTCATCTTCTCCTAACTCGCGCCGTTCGGCGTTGTAAATCTGCCTATAGAAATCCCGAATTTCCGTCTGCGCCCATGGCTTCGTAATATCTGTTTCCCCAATATATCCCATGAGGATCGCCATCTCGTCATCAATAACCGCCACATCACCTTTTTGATTTTCCCTGATGACTTTGTCCAGAGTCTCAAACTTTACAGACGACCTAGCCATCGCAGCCTGGCGCTGACCCGATGTTAGGCCAAGTCGATTGTCTTCAGTTTGCCTACCAGCAGCCAGGCCGTTCCGAGATATCTCTAGCCTTATATTAGCGATTTTCAAATCGACGTCGGCCCTATCCTTCGCCGCCGTGACTCTACCCTTAGCAAGAACTTTATTCTCGGCAGTCCGGGTTGTCGCCAGCGTTTTCGCCTCTGTCACACGAGTGGCGGCGGCTTCGTCAGCCACCTGACGCGCTCGCCCTTCGGTCCCGCCATAGGAAAGATCCTTGAGGAATCCCAGCGTGCCGCCAGCATGATTCACGTTCCCTTGGATAAAGGCTTCTACTTGATCATCGTCAATGGTACCTCGCGCTCTCAAATCAACAAGGGCTAACAACGATCGTTCTAGCGAAGACTCAGGATCGCCTTCTGCGTCTGGGGAGATTTCCATGCTTCGCAAAACGCTATCCGCCGTATTGGAGATGGCATTTTCAATTCGATCAGTCTCGGTATGACCAGCTTGTTCCTCTTCTCTCTGATCTTTCCTCAGATTGGTAAACAACTCACGAGCCAGGGTCACGTTTACCCCTGGGTTCGTCGCCAGAAACTCATCAATGTTTATACCATTTGGCCCCGAGAGCGTGGGGTCTTGCATGAATACATTGAACATATCCCTGGTTTTGTCCGCGAGTACATCCCGAGTGGCTTGTCTTTGTTCGCGTTCAATACCCAAACCTCTCAGCTCTGCTTGTTCCGCGCGAATGGGTGCGTCAATCTGCTCCTGACGCCAATCCCCGATGCCTTGCGCGATCCCTGCCCCAGTCTTCTGAATCCCTGTCGCCCATGCCTGCCCACGCTGTTCTGCCTCACGAGCTTTAATAGCCCCAATCTTCTCAAAGGCTTCAGCTTTCGCCGTATCCCCCGCGCCCATGAGCTGCGCGATAGACCCCATGTAGGGATTAACAAACGGTTTATATTCAAATGGCGGCATGATTAAATCGAGATGGCCCTGTACTGTTCGTCAAACCGGTCTGCGCCCGTCTGACGCCACTGGTTATACGACTGCATCCAGCTATTAAATTGGTTGATATAGTCCTGTTGCTGTTGCTGCGCGTTCGTCTGATAAGCGAACTGGTTCGCATTGGCATTAGTCGCATAGGCATTCTGAGCATTCGCCTCGTTGACATTGTACGCCCCCTGTCGAGCAGCCTCGTTTGTGCCATAGGCACTGGCTCGACCCAGCTCATTTGCCCCATACGCCTGAAACGCATTCGCGGCATTCGTCCTGAACGCATTTGCACGATTCGCCTCATTCGTGTTGTAGGCGTTCGCCGCATTGCCATAATTCGCAGCGTAAGCGTTATAGCGGTTCTGCTCGTTTGTGTTGTAGTTCTGAAGGTTCCGGTTATAGATATTCCCGTATTCCTGACTGGCCGCATTCTGCCCGTAGTCGAGGATGTCTTTCATGTTCCCGCCCGTGTTCGTGACACCACGAGCTGCACCCGATCGCTCCAAAGCCTTCTGGCCCTCGGTGAGCCGAAACTGATACCCAGGATCTTGCTGCATGTCCCCAGCCGTGGGGGATGAAAACGGGGTGGCCTGGGTATATTCAGGCCGGCCAAACGGGGTCGCGGCCTGATACGTTTGCGCGGTATACGGGTTGGCCTGATACGGGGTTGGCGCCCGATACGGCGACGACGGGGTATACGACGGCTGCCCGTACGGGGGAACATCTGGGGTCGTTGGGGCTGAATAGTCGAATGTGCCCGCTAGGCTGCGGACATTGGGATTAGCTGCCCATGCCATTACACAACTCCTGGATTGTTAGGGTCATAGTCCTGCTCGACAGGGATGATTCTCCCGCCTTGTGGGCCTTTCTTTCGCCATGCGTCGTACGCACGTAACCAGTTTCCCATCTGCCCATCAAAGTCTTGCTGACCAAGATCCGCATTATATTGATTGTTTCGTGACTCGCGACGGCCAAACCGACCCTCGGAACGTTCCGTAGGCCCACCTAAATCACCCTTAACCCGAACACGACCATTATTGTCAAAGCCTGTTCGCTGGAGACCGCGACGACCCCCCCAGGGGGATGGATTGAATCCAGTGCCATTCAATGACTGCCAATAGTTATTATTCGTGTTATTCCAAGACGTATCGGTATACGGATCTTTGTTTGTCCGATTCGTCATGTCTGCGATGGTTCCGACTGGTATTGTCGCAGTAGTAGATGACCCAACGCCAGGAACCACCGACGTGACTGGAGGTACCGTACCAGTGCCCTGGATAGCGCGAGCACTGTAAGGCGCTTTTTGCGTCGGTAACATATTCGCCATCGTCTGCGGATTTGTCTTCGGCGTCAGCGTATTGGGAGACATGGCAGATAGCGGACCGGCTGCCGAATTCTGATCCGGGGGCGCCGCCGCAGCCGCCGCAGCCGCCTGGGCAGTGTCATATGCGCCGCCATACATCCCCTCGATCTGGGCCTGGATCGCGGTCCAGGCCGGCCCTCTCGTCGAACGCTCCTCGTCAGACAATGCGTACTGTAACTCTTGCAGCCGATCAAGTTCCGCCGCATGAGCAGCAGATGGGGCTGGTCCGCCGACGCCAGGTTTTCCATCGGTGGGTTGCACCGAATACCGTGACGGGTCTTCGTCCGCCCATAAGGTGTTATAGCCTCCCGCTGCATGGTCGCCGCCAGACTGTCCGCGCATCCGATAGGTTTCTATCGCGTCGTCGATAAAATCCTGCGGATCTTTCCCTGCATTGTCCGCATAACTGAAATTGCGAATAATGCCGTCCAAGTCGCTAGAGTCATACCCGGACCCGGCAGCCGTGGCTGCCGCCTTTAAATCCCGCTCCCAACTATCCCGATCTCGGTCAATAATGAGTGCTGCCGCGAGATCGGCCTGATCACGAGCTGCATGGGTCGCATCGGCGTGTTGCCACGGACCCTGTGTATGACCAAAGTAGGCCGAAAGCAACTCGCCGGCACCCTTGTTTGGACCGGGAGCCTGCGCCTGGGCCTGACGTGTGTCAAACCCTAACGCCTGAGACGCCCTATGCCAGTCACCAGGGTTACGGCTCATCCATTCGAGGTATCGCAGGTGCTGGTCCGGGGTCAGGTTAGTGACGTCACCAGACTCATAATCGACATTGCCGGGATCGCCATTGCCGGGATCGCCATTGCCGGGATCGCCGCCACTAGAACCAGGACCACCCTGGTTGCCTGGAGTCCCGACCGTGCCGGTAGTATCCTCGGTCTGCGGGTAATCAGGGTCTGGATGCATGCCACCGTATACGGGATTGCCGTCTGCGTCGTATAGATCGGGGAACTCGTGCCGGTAGCGCGGGTCATGATCCCCAGCCTCGGCGTTCGCCCTGCGGATCGCACGGTCCTTGGCGTCCTGTGCTGCACTAGCCATTACGCGTTACTCCTGGGAAGATCGATGAGATAGAACGGCGTTTCCTGTGATTGGCTGCTACCCATAGTGAGATCCTCTTGTATAAACAAGAAAGTCGTACAAGTTACGCATTTCGGTTAAATTGAGGGACATACCCAGGAATATCAAGCTCTGGCGGCAACTCTAGCGGCCTTTCCCGGAACGGATCTGGCGCGACAAACTTACCCTTTACGTGTTCCGCAATCTGCCCACGAGGACCACCAATCATGTCACGTAACTTCCCTGCCAGTGCCTGTTGAGAGGCGTATCTGTTGTAGTCGTTCACTGACTCGGTGTTCGCAAGATCGACTGCGGTTTTCCCCTCAGAGACATACTGATTTCTTGCGTTAAATCCCAAATCACCAGCGATGTTGTAATCTCTCGTTAACGCTGCATTCTGCGCCCCACGAGTATTACGTAAGTCTGCAAGCCATTGCCCGTAATTCCCCCGGCGAGCAGTCTCTGTGTCGCCACGAAGGACACGCCCCTGCTCTGTCAGGAAATCTTGACTTACTTTCGCTGCAAGCACTCTCGCATCAGCAGCTTTATTCGCCATACGCTCTTGAACAGCTGAAGATTCTTTTGCTGACTTCGCTGCTATTTTAGAACTCCAAACATTCCCTACCGCTTGCGCGCCCTCTTGAGCGGCCATTGCTGCCCCTGCTCCCATATCAGATCCCCCTGTTTGCGTAGACGTAGGATTATTCGCAGTAACCGATGGGCCCCTGTAACGGAACACATCCGGCGTATTGTTCGTCAATTCAGGTGGCACGCTAATTACTCCTCATTACAACGCTATCGAGAAATGATCACCTGTCATGCAAATAGAGGATTTACCCAACCGACGACAGATCGTACTCACCTCATCGTCCACGGATACCATCATTAACTCTTTCGCCCCTAAAGCTGTCGCGGTCTCGTACATCGCGTAAAGTCCACGCTTCACGACCGAAGGTTTTTTTCGATACTTCGGCGAGATCCATGTTCCTTCCATGTGCCACCGTGGCAGGAAGGATGTGCAGGCCACGATTTCATCGTCTTGTTCAACAACAAGCACAATGTCTATCTCTCGATCCAACGATTGCCAAGACATTCCAAGCAGCGTCCCTTCGAGCTTCGACCATTCCTCGGGTGGAAGAATACGAGACGTCACAACACTTGCTCACAAACAACATCTACACGATACTGCATCGTCGTTCCACCACTCGACGCATAGGTTGTGGCATAGGTAATAGATGAGTCCTGATCGACTCGCACAAGGAATGAGGCCGTCCCCACAGTTGTAGTAGCGTTCCCTGTCATAGCAACGCTTGCCAGCGTGCAAGAGACGGCTTGCGTCCACCCGAAGGTCACAATTAACGAACTACTCGACGACGCCGCCCTGGTAATCCGCGCGGCCATAGAGAGCCTATAAAGCCCTGGCAGCACAGATGAGAGCGGAAACGCTGTCGCTGAAATAGATGCAGATTGTGTCGAGGCGGTCGCTGACGCAATGCGATTGGGCGTCGTATTCACTCTATCGGCTAATGCCAGGAGCCAATACCGCATCGCCAGAGTGACACGGCCCGTGATGCTACCGTTGGTGACTGGTGCCTCAACGACATACTCGGGGACAGGGGCCAACTGCGTTGCCATTATGCACCCTGCCCGAAAAATCCACGTCCATCAATCTCTGCACCCATGATTCGCCACGGAATAGGGTCAGTTACCGTAATCTCAGGCACCCACATCTTCGTGCTAGACGGTAAACGAGTCCATACCACTTGGGCATTGTATTCCCCGATCTTCCCCGCCGAGGCCAAGCGCTGCCCTGACCAGGTCTTCGCATTCGTGCTCGATCGCAACATAACCTGGGGGTCTGATCCTTGCCCTGTGGACGTGCCTAATCCTGTTTCCATGACCAGTTCCATGCGACTCACGAACATCCGTCGCACGCCGGGAGCACGGAACATGGGTGGGGGGATACGTAGCCGGCGGATCGTGGACCCATCACACTCGTCGGTGTAGCTGGTATCCATCGTGCAAATCTGACCTGTGGTCCGGTCCCCGATAAGGTGCTGCCCAAACCCATAGCAATGACTACGCGGCGACCACACGTCAAATGCCCCGGCCTCGTCATCCCAAACCCCACGCTCATGCCAGACGCCAGTTGTGAGATCGAACACCCAGGTGGCATTTGCACTGGGAAAGCTCAGGCAGTAGAACGTATGCCCCGCTTCTGAATACACCACGGCCTCGGCGTCAGTGATGACGAAATCTCGCGCATAGGTTGCAATCGCTGTCTCGACCGCGTAGGTGCTAATCCGTTGAGGAACCACACCAGCGGTGGCGACCACGATACCAGCCCCGTCAGTCGTCTGTGAGAGCCAGCACATCGCCGTTCCAGCCAACTTGACCGAGAAGGGGGCCGGGGTGCCATATCCGAAGACCGCCCCAGGCACTGGCGCGAACGGGAAAGGACTGGTCCCCGCGTCATACCAGACTTCACCAGTCTGTTCACCAATGAGCCAAATTTGACGGCTCCCATCGACGACCATCGCTTTCCAGGGGTCAGGGGCAATACTACGTTGGGCATACTGGGTCGCATCCCATGAGGTGCCATCGTTGAGATCACTGATAAAGAACTTCGAGGCACTGCTGTCGAAGGCCAGAAAATACCCGTCGATCATGCCGGCCATTGTGCACTTGTTCGCCAATGCCGAGATGGTCGTCAGAGTATTGGAGGCAATCGTGAGGAGATACCCATTCCCGCCAGATGCGATAAGGAGCTCTCCTCCCGCGTCACCATTGCTCGCGATCTGGGCTGGGTTGGGGTCATTCGCGACAGTGCCGTCCGTTACGATGCTCGCAGAGTTTGTCGAGGTGAACTTGTAGACCCCATCGCCAATGACCCCATAGACGTTCCCAGCCATCGAGAATAGGGCGCGTGTGTTGATGTTGGAAACCGTGACGTAATTCGAGAACCCAGGGCACGGATAGAGCGCCGCTCGCCATGGAACCGACTGCGGCTCAATCGGCTCTGGATACCAGTTGACTGTCCGTTCACAGTCGGCGAATGGACTCTGCGAGACGTAACTGCCAGAAATAAACCCTGGATACAGCATTACGTGTCCGAATAAATATTATAGTGCGGACCCGCGCCTCCAAAGAGCACACCAGCAAGACCAGATGAGAGATCGCTAAGACGCATATTAGCTCGCTTGACATCTGATTTTGCTTCGATCGCCGACATCTGCAACTCAGGTGTTAGGCCGGCATCAAAGGCCGAGGACAATTCCTTGGCGAGACCAAGGCGTAAAAACCTGCGATATCCAGGTGGAAGCGCAATTGTATCGGATAGACCATTAAACTCTGCTACGGGTGTATGCGTATAAATAACACCTTCCAGCGTCAAACTAGTTGGGATTGGATATGGAATCAGCAAGCCCAGGCTCGACGTGAACGTCGGGTTGTAGTACCAGTTCTGTGGAAAGACAGATGTTAATGACTTTTGGGCAATCCCGGCGTACCCGTCTTCCGTAAGTACGGGACCAAGGTTATATTCGATTGTCGGCGATGGGGCGGTGTCCTGAAAGCCAATATTCTCAATCGACAAAGGCCCTGTTGGTCGAGCCACATCTACCGCGCCCCCGGACCCAATCGTGTAACTCGCTGCAGTTGAGAGAGTCCATGTTGTGCGCGTGATGGTATATACCGTCAGATTTTCCGTTGTTAGGCCGTTAATCCAATCATTCAGGCGCTCTAAAGCAAAAGCCGAGTCATCAGCTGATGCAGTTTCCCCTGTCTGGATTACCCGTAAATCCTGCAGGCTCGCCGTAATAAGTTGTTGGACGGTCATTAGACCTGATACATGGCATTCATTAAAGTCGCGGTCGTATTTGTGCTATTCACACGAATGCACTGGAGCGGAAGCATTGTTCCGGCAAGTACCGTGAAAGGCGCGATGGTCCCATCCGGGAAAACTGCAACGACAACGCCCGCGCCACCGACAAAGATCGCATCTGCCGTAATCGCCTTGGTTGCTGCATTAGCCGCATATGTGCTGCCATCAAAATTAACCGTATCAGACTTAGCGATGACGACTGATTTATTGTAGGTACCAGTGATTTGTGCCATTAGTTAGGAACCACTACTCTCTTCGGTCTGCCACGTTTCTTCGGGGCCGGGATAGATGGCACATGTAAGTGTGTCGCGTCATCAGCAGCCTTCGCCTCTATTTTCGCAGTCTCGCTCATGCGTTGATCGCTGAAGTGGCGCATCGCCGCGATATCTGCCATCGACTTCTGATCATTCTCATAGCCAGCGAGTGCCAAGTCAGGGGTGTCATACCATCCCTGTTTAATAGATGTATCCAATTCATCGGAATCGTTTACAACCGTCTGACAGGATCGAGAAAAAGCTTCGCCGACAGCATCCCCCGTCGCGGCAAGCGGATCACCGCACATAACCTTCCCGTTATCGCGCTCTCTGGCCCGATACATCATTTTCGGAAACTCTTCATATCCATTCGCGCCGAATCCCCCATGACGCTTCTGGGTATTCCACTTTGATAACTCTCGCGAAAACTCGCTATCAGGATTGTGAATAATCGACATAGATCCTCAAGGAAAAAGGGAAGACGGCATCGCCGTAGAGAGATGCCAATGCAATGCCGCCTCCCCGCGTTGTTCGTATTATGCGATGGCCACGTCAATCGCCGTCAACGTGCCGCTAAACGGCGACGGCAACGGCACCCAGATACTGTTAGCCGCAACGAGCAGCATCGAGCACTGTCCGCTCCCGTCGAACGTCCCCACGTCGTAGCCAGACCCCGCATCGCCCAGGCCCGCCGTGTACGTGACGGTGTGCGCGGCTTTCCCGTTCCCAACAATGGCGAGAATAATGCCATCCTGCGAGGAGTCAGGGTTTGCCAACGTCATCGCCAAGGCACCTGTCCCGTTGATGACTGCGGTCGTCCACTGCGCCGCACCGAAGCTCACTGCTCCAGCCGCCGAATAGGACGTGGTGGTAAACGCGATCAAGCCCGGCTTGAGATTCGCGGTGCCAGGAGCGGCGACAGTGAAATCTGCCGCATCCCCGTGCGTGACATTCGCTGAAGCGACATGTGTCGCCGTCGCGGTGCCATTCTGGCCCCTCATCACCCCAACGGTCGTCCCGCTGGTGTAACTCTGGAGCACCTGCATGAACTCGCCATCGACGAGCACAATGCGCCCTGCCGCAACAGAGGTAGCCGATGCGACAACAATGTCCGTATCTGCCACAGCGACAGCGGAACTCAACGTCGTAGTTGCTAGTGCCATGATTAACCCCAGACTCTCGCGGCAAGCCGCGCCTGAATCGTGGCCGCACCAATCAGAATATCCAAACGGCTTGGATTCTGATCCGTCCCGATCTGGTACTGCTCGACCATCCGAATAGAAAATCCGAGTGATTTACTTCGCACAGTCGTCGATTCAGCCCCTGCACCGGGCTTCATCAAGTCGGCCATTACAAAGGCAAACGCATCGGGGTGATACACAAACGACTGCGGACTTGACGTAGCCGCCAAGGTGCCGCCTGCCGCTGCGGTGGTGCCCAACACGGTAATGACCGCATCGTTCGCCGGTGAAGCATCAACCGTCTGAAGCTGCCCAGAGGTGATGATCGACGGCGAGATCGGCAAGGTTGCCATGACGCCCGACGCATCCGAGGTCGTCGCCGTGATGACAAACTGCTGCAACCGTCCCGTGGACGAGTACGACAGCGGATTCACGGAATTAACGCCGGCAATGGTGATAATGTCACCCTTGTTCAACGTCGCTGCGCCGCTCGCCCAACCATTCGTCGCAATGGTGCTACCTGTCTGGCTCGCGCCGTTAATCAGCGGGGTGCTCGCCGTGTAGGTGCCGGTCGTATGCGTCGGACGCACCGGATCCTGCAACCACTTATCGACGCCCAACTGCTTCCGTCCGAACATGCCCTCTTCGTAATTCTCAGAGATGACCGCCGTCGGATTAAAAAGCGAGCTAGTCGTGTTCGCCAATGTGCTCATCGCCAGTGGATCAAGCACCGCCACTCGTCCCCGCAATGGGGTCGAGAGATCGGTCAACTTCACGCCAGCCTGGAGATAGGTCAATGTTGCACTTGGGGTCGTACCGGGGGTACCAACTGACGAGTAGATGTCGGTATACACCGCATTGAACGCCAAAACCTCTGCCGCATTGGCAAGCGCCTCAGACCCTGGATTGACGTACCGCGCGCGGATATTGTCAAGCTCAGTGGTTGCCTGCTGGCTCGAATAGCCGAAGGCCACGTTCTTCTGATTGGTGAGCGAAATCGGAACCGTCTGATCGTAGAGGTTCTGAAGTTGCAATGCCTGTCCATCCGTCACGGTAAACCGCTGCGGGAGACGTGCATTGACCGTATTACCGACTTTCGCACCGGCAATTTCATACTGATCGTCGTATGTCCTGTTGACGTTCGCGAGGAAGACGAGCTTATTAATAAAGCCTCGCGCAACCTCCTTGGTCGTCCAGGACGGGGTAGCAAGAGTATTTGCCACTAGTTATATCCTTTAGCTAAAGACGTCCACTTGCACGGTCTGCGGCATTCGCGCGACGAAAATGCTCGTCGAACGACATTTCATCCGTGACAGCAAACGCATCGTTAACATGAGGCGATGTCCCGAGCGGCCTAATCGGGGGTTTCGCATTACTGACGGCACGAGCTGAGGCACGCAAGGGAGCAGCTTCGAGCCGAGCTTCTAATTTCCCCATTTCCCGGTACGTTTCTGCCGGGTGCAGCGAGGAGATCCGCTGAGATTCTTTTGGATTCGCTGAGAGCCACTGGAGGATTTGTATCCCCTGTGGACTTTCCATCGCAAGGTGTTGCATCGGCAGGGACATCGGCGTCTCAGGATTTAACGAGGAGTCGAAAGCTGGGTCTTGTTCCCTGGCTTCAACTAACCGATTGTTCCACTGCGATGTTTGTGCATCCTGCGCCTGCTGATTCTGGTGCGCCTGATACGCTGAGGCTCGCTCAGCATCGCGCTCATGATGTCGAACGTCAGCGACAAAGGCTGACATCGCCATTGAATAATCTTCATAAGCGTCGAAGTTTTCTAATGCAGGAACGCCTGGTATTTTCTTAAAGCGTGCCCAATCGCCACCACCCGGTGTGGGCTTCTCCTCGATTGGCTGCACGAGCGCCTGAACGCGAGCTTCAGCAGCATCGGCGCGGCGTTCGGCTTCACGCTGCTTGGCGACAGCCGATTTAACGGCTTCGGTTGGATCACTTCGGCGCTTGGCTTTTACGGGAGGCGCGTCAGCCGGCGAAACCTCGGCCGGCGAAACCTCGGCCGGCGCAGCCGTATCGATATCCTCTGGGCTCGACTCTTCTGCGCCAGAAGGCAGATTTGTCGAATCATCTACGAAAGCAAGCTGAATCTGATCAGCCGTCTCGTGATTGCTATCAATCGTGATATCGCCTTCCGTGACCTGTCCTGCGTCTGTATCCATATGCCTCGTAAATGGGGGGACTACATAACAAAAGGGACGGGTCTCATGGCCGAAGCCAGAAACACGTCCCCTCGTCGTGCGTCCCCTTGTCGTCTCACCCGCTGGGGGCAGCGGTTGTCGGCGCGGTAATTATTCGTGCCCGAGTGAGATCGTCAGCTTATTAAAATCTCTATATCAAAATACCACTTTTTTACAATCCAGGATATTTTGCTTTCACCGCCCGCTTGATTCCGACGGGATTAGGAGCATTATGCGCTAAAGCAAGTGCTGATCTTGCTCGTTTTTTCGTATTAATAGGGAAGGTTCCTTTAGGAGCACCACCTGATGGGCCAGCAAATGACTTTACCTTAGGGTATTTTCCAGCATTTGATCCACCGGGGCGTTCCCTGATGCGTAAAAGGTTACGAAGCGTTTCTTGCCCTCGCATTACACCTGCTCTGGCGGGAGGGGCGGAAGTGGGGGTAGCGATGGAGGTGTTTCCTCGATGGATGGCCTCAACCCTGGCTCTACGGGAGACGCAGACATTACCGAATTCTGCTGGAAGTCCTGCATGGACTGGTCACTCGCCTGGATTGCGACCTGTTCAGCCTGATCCTGTTGGGCCATTGCACCTTGCATCGCCAACTGCTGCTGATGATGCTGGTCTGACGCCTGCTTAATCGCGTCAAAGCGATGCTTTGAGTCTGTCCCTACGCGTCCTACTTCGACGGCAAAGATTGCGGCAGCCTCATCGGCTTGAATCTTCATCGTCGCCACGGCGAGTTGTGTTTCGTTCTTCATCCGCTCTATTTGCAACTTCGCTTCTCGATCTGCAGCGGCGCGTTGGTCTTCCATCTGTAATTCAGGAAGTTTCGCTTCAGCTTCATGCGTTTTTTCGTCGAGTGCCTTCGTTAACTGATCAACCATCTGCCCCGCCTGCTCTAACTGCTGTTGTAGTTGCTGGGGGTTAGGCTGATTCGTCTGCTCCTGCAATGGGGGCGGCAAGAGCTTCTTGATCCGAGACGCGGCTTCTAGATGCCCAGGGAAATCGCGGAACTTCAAATAAATATCACCCAAAATGGGGAATAACTGTGGCTGGGCCTGAAATAACTGCCCAAGTTCATCGGCCCCTTCTTCGGACCGACTCTTGTAGGACTTCCCGATACTGACCGTCACACCATATCGTCCCTTATTAAGGTCGTAATGTTGGACTTTCAGCCCAGTCTCGGGGTTCATCGATGGACCCCCCTGACCAGGCATGCCAGGTTGAGGCATACCAGGAGGGACTGGCATCGGTGCCATACCAGGGGGTGGCGGCGGCATCCCAGGCGGCATCCCAGGCGGCATCCCACCTTGCCCTGGCCCCATCACTTGCTCTGGACGATTCGTCTCAGGGTTCATGGTAAACGGGGCATTTAGCATCACGGTCTTCGCGTTATCTTCCAAATCTAAGATTCGGGCGACTCGGCCGGGTCGATCGTAAATAAATGGAATGAGATCGAGCACGACTTTCGCTTCGTATGTCAGGCTAATTTCAGCTAGGTTATCGAGGAAATGCCCCGATCCCTGTTGATGCTGACTCTGGAGCGCCAAGACTGCCCGCCCACTCTTGGCGTTTGTGGCCTGCTGCCCAAGCGCGCTCTCGTACGCCCCCGTCCCTTCATGAACAAACTCTCGCGCCTGTTGCAATAGCAGCATCGAAGGTCCGAGACGGGACGTGTCAACTTGCGTACGTTGTGGGGGCGGGGCCGGCGTGCCATTGAGGCTGACATTTCGATAGCGCAGATACGGGAAGTTCCGCACGTTAGCAAGCTGCCATTCCTGCTCGTGCCCTTCCTCTTGCCCTTCGACCATCGTATAGGGGGCTTTTGTTTCCAAGCTTGCCATCTCAACTGCGCTACTCGCACTGTAATTCAGCAACCGAACCGCATCTTTGTTTGGCTCGATCATGCCAACCCAACGACGCTCGCTTTCAAACGGAATAAGTTCTCGACCGATTACAGGAATAATAGGGATATATTTTCCATCCTGCGTCTGCGCTGGTTCGAGTTCCTCAACGGCATTGATAACCGACCAGTAGAGAATAGGAACTTCCTCGTCCGTACTTCTCGCATCGTCACCTTCACGAACTGTTCGTCCGTCAGGGATCTCATCGTCATAACTATCCGACCCGTCATCAAGTAATACACGCTTTTTTGGAGTTCGCTCTAAACGGTAATACTCGGCTACTCTGACGGCGCGACCAACCCCTTCATCTCCAGATATCCAATGTTGCGTATCGCTCCCGAGCGCAGATAGCTCATCTTCACTAAATGACGCCATTTGGCTATTGGGATACCGTCGCTTGTAAGTGTCCCAAGGCATGTCGTTAACAAGAAATGCCCATGTGCCATCAGAAAAGTCTGGTTCCTGAGAGAACGGGTCAAGCACAACACTCGACTGCTGCAAAATGCGCTTAATGACAATGCGTTGGTCAAAGGCATTCTCACCATCAGGGTCTCGCTCAGTAACTACGCGATAAAAGCCACGCCCCGCCTTCACTGCCCGCTCAAACGCCCAACTACGCGCCAAGGTCGCCCGACTATCGACCTCAATCCGCCGATAGAGACCCTGGAGCACCTCAGCCGTGTCGTCATCTGCGGTATCAGATAGGGGATGGATACCAATCCCTAGATGCGCCGATTTTTCAGCATTGATCGTAAGCTGGATTGGATGATCGAGCGTGGGAATCGAGAGCATGGGACGCTGAGGAATCGCGACACCACCCACTAACTGAGGCTTTCGCTGCTCTTTGACGTCGTTCGGCCAACTCAATTCTGGCACCTGGAAGCGCAATGCATCAATTTCACGTTTGCGCTGATCCGCATCAGCGTCCACGCCAAGCGCGAATCGATCTAGGGCTTTCCGAATACCTTCCGTTCGGTCTATTGTCATATCTTAAGCAGACATCCATCCGGTATCTGAAACACGCGCCGGATGCTGGGAGAGAGTGGGGCGAGGGGCAATTTTCATATGCTCGCGTCCTGAAATAATTAGATATCGGGTCGCGTCCATTAAGTGGTCAGAGGTTTTGACAATCTTCCCTTGCTCGTCTCTATGATACTTCCGAAATTCGCTACGCCAATTCGATAAATGCTCTTGTACCACAAGTCTCCCAGAAACGAGCAAGTTCCAGGTTTCCGTAAGGCCCGCCTCAACGGCATTTACCGCCGGCTCAAGATGTAATCCAAGACGATCGTAGATATCAATCAATTTCCGCCCATCAATTTGATTGCTCCCAGAGCTGGCGGGATCGATGACCCCACGCATCCAGGCCCCTCTCGCGCGAACGCCTTCAGCGTGACTGGCTGGTTCACCATGCCCTCTATAATGCTCGTCATACAACACAATCCTCCCAGACCCAGGATCTTTGGCCCCCCAAATTACGGCCGTCCGATTCCACCCTACGTCCATCGCGTACACGCGGGGCCAGTTTTCTGGAATCGTTGCAGTCGGAACTAGAATTTCCCTCTCGGCAATCGGGTAAATAGCCCCAGATCCCAGGGATGGTTCCCCTTCTGTCCTTGCTGCGATCTGGTACGGTGGCGTCGTTGCCATGAGCGCTCGTTGCTCTTCGGCGTCCAAATGTGGCACATCTTTCCAGCCAGCCTGGATAAATGTCTTAAAATCTGCCGCAATATCGCTTTCCGGCTCTAAAAAGCCCTTCACGACCTCGCTCATGCCCTGTAGGGGCGTGAAGGTGACCATCACGATGCCTTTGGTCGTGACTGTGCGATAGAGCATTTCGGTATAGCAATCGGCAGGTGGCTCCTCATCACACCAGATAACATCCTTGCTCGTGCCCTCAAACGACTGCCGTCCCTGCTCATAGGTTTTCAGGCCCAACAGGCTATTCCCACCCGAGATGTGGCGAATCACCCCGCCCTCAAGCGCACCTGGGAGTCCCCGAGAGCTGATCGTGGACAGAATCAAGTGTCCCGGCACCATCCCCGTCCCCGGCATTTGGACACTCCCGAGTAATTTTGCCTGCACAATGTCTCGGGTGGTCTGACTATTGGTGCCGACCGCCCAGCATTCCACCGGCTTCTCGAATCGACGCCCTTCCCACCATGGCGGATACAGACCAGTCAGATGGCAGGTCAGTTCGTAGGCTCCCGCCTCGCTTTTCCCCACACGGTTCGCGGCCATAAAGAGCCGCTCCTTGAACTTCCTCCCCGACGCGAAGAAGTCCAAGTGCTTGAGATAGCCAGATCGGGCGAGTGGCCCGTCATCCGCAAAAAAGGTGGAAAACCGCGAAGTCGCCCGTCTGACCGCCTCGGCAATCAGTCGGTCGTAGTGGAGCCGCTCATCCACAGTGAGGGGCATTTAGGAAGTGGCAATCATTCGATTACTTTAGGACAGTTATTACCAATTGATGAACTTCGTAATACTTACAAATCGACCTCTCTCGTCTCTGCCTACTGAAAGGTGGGTTTTACGAGGAAGCTCAACATTGACATCCCCCTTCACCTTTTCACCTTTTCGACGTGAGATCGAGGCAGATATTGGCCCTCTTGATGCACGGGAGAAGTACCCGCTCTGATCTCTTCCAAGATCTACACGGCCTCGGTCGATATCCATGCCGAGACGTCCTTCAATCCTATGATCATCACCAACTCGGACTCGATTCACTGAGGCATCCACCGGCCCCACGCGTTTTTGTATACCAATCTCACCCCTTGGAAGGCCCCAAAGGTTTACCCCTTCTAAGAGTTGCCCCAGCTTCCCTACCGTAGGAGGAGGATTAGTCGTGTTTATGCGGATGTCACCCATCGTCTCCATGCGAGGATTTCGTCCGTCTCTTCCCTGAGGTGGCATTTATGGGTTGAGTTTCTTCAGGATCGACGTTAACTGTTCGGCCAGTTCATCATCTGAGAGGGATGCGGTGGGCGTCGTCGTGACATCAAGGTCGAGGCTTTGTTTCGCCTGCCCAAACATCCGGTCGAGAATATCCTTGAGAATCGGCGCACTCGGGGCAATGGCTGAAAGGCGATAGGCGTCTTCCCCCTCCTCTAGCTTCGACGCCATAATAGTTGGGTCCGTTACTGGCTCCCACTTGCCCTTCTTGTCACGGGCCTGCATGTGCGTCACGCCTTCCGCCGCCGTTAACTGCGCTTCGACTAACCGATCAAACCGCCGAGAGACCGCCTCTTTCCAGGCCGCGAGGAGGGCAGCTTTCTCTCGCACCGGCTTTGACACCGCAATAAATCCGCCAGAAACCGTCTGGCCCTTTTTTCGACCACCCTTATTTCCGAACGTCCCCCCGCGCCCACGCTTCTTCTTGGGCGGACCCGTCGCCGTGACGAGCGCCTCGGCCGTTTTGGGAATGATCATATCGTCACTAGCCATAGCTGCAGTCTACTACACCAGACTGCGACCGAGACTCGTCGGTACAGGACACCGAGGGGTGGCGCTCCAACGGGACTTGTATCGTTTGTATCGTTTGTATCGGGAGGGCTGGGTGATACATCAGCGCCACGGTAGCGCCCGTACAAGAGCACGGCCCGAGTAGTTGAAGCTACCCGGGCCGGGATTTTACAGAAGGCACTCCAGATGCCCGCTGACAGACGTCATGTTACCAAATGACAAGCGCCGGAACACCGACAGCTTACCCAAGGACAGGAATCCCTGTCAAGTGCGAAT
>Ga0209501_10002794_pt1 | contig 17995 bp, 17 predicted proteins | sample ArcticOcean_MG_C_4_FD_187434 | JGI IMG/M metagenome (GOLD analysis project Ga0209501, IMG submission 187434) | Marine microbial communities from western Arctic Ocean - ArcticOcean_MG_CB4_134 (SPAdes) (version 2) | ecosystem: Environmental > Aquatic > Marine > Oceanic | place: Arctic Ocean...
AAAGTAAAGTATATTGGAATTTATTTAATGTGGGGTGTTGGTGCTGGCTTGATTCACATTTATGGTGATGCAGGAAGTGGAATTCCTGCAGTTGGTGCATCTGGTGCAATTGCTGGAATTTTAGGTGCATATCTAGTAATGTTTCCACGAGCTAAGGTCATGACGTTTGTGATGTTAGGATTTTTCTGGAGAATGATGCACATTCCTGCAAAATTCTTCTTACCATTTTGGTTAATCTTTCAAAATTTGTTACCATTTTTTGTAGGTGGCTTTGGTGTTGCAGGTGGTGGTGTTGCATTTTTGGCACACATTGGTGGTTTCTTTTTAGGATTAGGTGTTGGATATTTCTATAAAAAAACCAACAAGTCTGAGACTTATGGAACTAGATATGGTTACCGTAGGGATGACTGGCGTTAATTCAATCAATTAAATTATCACAGATACCTTTCCAATTCATGCCATACATACAGGTATCACTATATCCTGGACGTTCTGAGGAACAAAAACAGGAGTTTGCAAAGGCTGTCACAAAATCTGCAGTTGAGATTTTAAAAACAAAAGAAGATCATGTGATTATAGTCTTTGATGAAAACCCAAAAGAGAACTGGTTTCTTGCAGGAAAGCAACTCTAAACTATCTTTTTATTTTCTACCTTTTTCTTTAAACTACCAAAAATTATCACGTTAGGAGTTTTTGATCCAAACGGTTTAAACTCAACAAAATAGCAATTTAAACATCTTATGCAAATAAAATCTTTTAAATCGTCATTAGTAAAACAATCTTATTATCCATTTTTTATTACTGCTACATTTTTCATAGTAATTTCATATATTACAATCTTCCATAGTGATTTTTTTAAAGAAGGCGATTTTTTTCAATATTTTCTTATGGGAAAAGATATCTTAAATGGTAATGGTGCAAATGTTGCAGCTCTAAATGCTAATCCAGGTGGACCTATTTTCTATGCTTCATTAGATAAAATCTTCCATGATCCATTAATTGTAGCAAAGGTACTTGGTCTGATTGGAGGTACTGGAGTAGTTTTTGTTTCTTATTTTGTCATAAGAAATATTTTTGATAAAAAAATTGCCTTAGTAGGACAATTATTCATCGCATTTAATCCAAAAATAATTTTAGTATCTATTGAAGCATTAAATGAAATTTTACCAGTTCTTTTCATATTCATCGCATTTTATTTCATTACAAAAAAAGATATTATTTCAAAGGATGTTATATTTGTAGGAATTTTTTTAGGATTAGCCACAACAATTAGAATTCAACCTGTTTTGATCCTCATCGCATTTTCTATTTTTCTAATATTTTATAGTAAAAAACTAAGAAAAAATTTACGCTATTTAGTATTAATGTGTACATTTTTCCTAATTACTCTTAGTCCTATATTGGCATACAATTACAACACACATGGTGTTTTCATTGACTCAAATCCAAATTACAATTATCTAAATCTTTCAAAATACACAACTCCTGAAATGATTGAAAGAATGGAATTCGATATTGTTTCTAACAATGGCTCCGCCATTTTTAATTTTCCTGATTTATTTTTGAAAAACTATAGCTATAATTTACTCTATAATAATCCAGATTTCTTTCTAAATTTTGGTAAAATGACTAGTTTATCGTTAATACCGATACTTCCATTTTCTATCTTAATCCCTTTTCTAGGCGGATTATTCTATTTAATGAAATTTAAATTAGATAAAATCAACATTATTGTTCTATCTACAACCTTTTCATTATCTGTTTTTTTATTATTCTTATTTGGTGATCCAAACATTCATTTCTTTTTCATAATAATTTTACCTGTAATTGCATTAACTTTACTTAACATAAAAAAATTACCAAAAAATTTACTGCCACTTTTAATGTCCTGTTTTGTATTTTTGACTCTTATATCTATTGTACCTTTGACAAGACCTGAACATCTTTTACCAGTTTGGTTAATAATCCCGTCTTTAACTGCGGTATTTTTCATACATACTATTCCAAAAATTGTATCAAAACTATCTTCTAGCAAAAATAGAATTAATGTCTCATCTCAGACAAAAAAATTTATTATTACAACTATTATTTTGATTCTAATTGTAAATTTGGGATATTCATACAAATCTGTTGAATTATATCTTTATGAAAATAATTATACTGGATTGATAGATGAATTCTCTAATGTTTTCAAACAATCTGAACCAAAAATACAAAAAGGATCTCAATACAGCGTACTAGGTAAAATATTATCTGAACAACCAAATATTTCTTCTAGTTATGTAATGGCTCCTATGAATGGGTTTGTGTATTTTGTTGATACAAATGTAATATTAGTAACTTTTCAAGAAGGTAAAAAAGGTGACACGTTTGAACAATTTTACAAACGTGAAAATTGGTCTGAATTTGATCTATTGCTTTCTAATCTAAATAGTATTCCAGCAGATAGATATGATACAAATCATCCCATTCCTGATTATTTACTTTATGGAGTTCCTCCAATTATGAATTGGAAATATGATATCCCTTCAACACAATATGATGATCTAAAAATATTATCTGATCCTAATAATCCTAATATCCCTTCAAACTTTGAATTCATACATAAATTTGATAAAATCGATCTGGTTTTATACAAAATCCATCATTCTCCATAATTTTTTCTATAATGAATTCAGAAATTATCTGATTCAAATGATTTCTTCACAAAGAATAAAAGAACACAAAATTTTTTTATCAATAGATGAAACTTGGAAATAAGATAATTCTAGTTGTAATTTCCATAATTGGTCTTTATGCTGGATTTCTTATTATCTCTGATCTTACTACAATTTCAGATAAAATTTCAAATTTTAATACAAATTTCATACCTCTAATATTTTTACTAGTGACTACTGGCATGTTAGTCTTATTTTTACGATGGCATCTATTACTACGAAATGCAAAAATTTTCATTCCTGTTAAAGATAGTTTCTTAATCTATACTGCTGGTTTTTCACTTTCAATTATACCTGGAAAAGTAGGAGAACTTATAAAATCACAATTATTAAAATCAAAATTTGATATTCCTCGAACAAAAACCGTTCCTGTTGTTCTTTTGGAACAATTATACACTGTAATTGGAATAATTATAATTTCATTTTTTGGAATATGGTATTTTCAATTAGGTGTTTATGTTTTTAGTTTTTTCTTAATTGCATTAATTGCTGTTTTAACATTAATCTCTTCTAGGAGGCTTTTTGATAAAGCAATTAAATTTTTAGGAAAAAGAAAATTTACATCAAAATTCGTAACTCCGTTATCTTCATCTTATGATTCTATAAAAGATGGGAGTAGAGGTAGAATCCTTCTTTTTTCTTCAGGCTTGTCTGTAATTTTTTGGTTCATAGAATCTGTCACTGTATTTCTAATTTTAATGGCATTTGGAATAAATGATATTGAATTTCTTAAAGTTATTCCTACTTATACAACTTCAATACTTTTAGGAATTTTATCTTTTTTACCACTGGGAGTTGGAGTTGTTGAAGGAAGTTTAGTTGGGTTCTTTTCTTTGCAGGGTATAGAAACTTCTCTTGCATTTACAGTTGTAATCATAATTCGATTATTCACCCGTTGGTATCCTGTATCTTTTGGTTTTATTATGTTGAAAATATCCGGTGGGTTAAAACTTAGAGAAACAAATGATACATAATCTTTAGATTATTTATTATAATTATTGAGGTTCAATTGTAGCTGGTGGCTTACTTGAAATTACATAAGAGACCCAAGTAACCTCGTCAATTTCATTGGTAATTCTATTACTAATTTTTTCTAAAACCCCATTTGGAAGTCTAGTCCAATCTGCTGTCATTGCATCAATAGAATCAACAACTCGAACTGTAACTATTCTTCCATATTTTCGCTCATCGCCAACGACTCCAACTGCTTTATCATCCCCTACTGCTGCATATGCTTGCCAAACTTTGTCATAAACTCCTGCATCCCATAATTCATCTTCAACAATCTTACTTGCTTTTCTACAAATTGCTAATTTTGAAGGAGTAACTTCTCCAATAATTCTTACAGATAATCCTGGTCCTGGAAATGGGTGTCTCTTTAGTAATTTTTCTGGAACTCCTAAAATTCTGGCAACATCTCTTACTTCATCTTTGTATAATTCTCTTAATGGTTCCAAAATTTTTAGATTAAGCCAATCTGGTAATCCACCAACATTATGATGAGATTTTATAACTGCTGCAGGACCTTTCGATACTCCGCTTTCAATTACATCTGGATAAAGTGTACCTTGTGCTAACCATTTGAATGGACCATTCTCTTTTGCAAAATCTGAAAATACTCGAACAAACTCTTCTCCTACAATCTTCCTTTTTTGCTCAGGATCAGTTATTCCTTTCAATTCTGAAAGAAATTTTTCACTCGCATCTATTCTGTGAAAATTTAGTGAAAAATTATCTTTAAACATATTTTCTATCTCTTTTGATTCATCTAATCTTAATAATCCATTATCCACAAAAACTCCTGTCAACCTGTTTCCCACTGCTTTGTGTATCAATAATGCAGCAACTGTTGAATCAATTCCTCCACTTACTCCACATAAGACGTTTCCTTCAATCTTTGAAATTTCCTGTACTGTTTTATCCACAAAACCATCCATTGTCCACTCCTGTTTAGCTTTGCAAACATTCACGACAAAATTTTTCAAAATATCAGTTCCTCGTTCTGTATGAACAACTTCTGGATGAAATTGAATCCCAAAAATAGTTCTGTCTGTATTTGCTATTGCAGCTGCATGAGAATTCTCTGTATGACCTATGACTTCAAAATTAGATGGAATCTCTTCTGCCTCATCCCCATGACTCATCCATGCACGTATGGATTCTCCAATCCCATCTAATAATCCTGAACCTTTATTCATAGAAAGAAGAGATGAACCATATTCTTTGTTTGCACGTTTTACTTTACCTCCAAATTTATTTACAATCAATTGATGACCATAACAAATTCCTAATATTGGTAAGCCAAAATCAAATAATACTTCATCTGGTTTTGGCGCATCATCATTATATACACTTGACGGCCCACCTGAAAAAATAATTCCTTTTGGATTCATTTTCTTTAATTCTTCCGGAGGTATATCGTATGGAACTAATTCTGCATAAACTGAAAATTCTCTAATTCTTCTACAAATTAAATGGCTATACTGAGAACCGAAATCTAAAACAATTATTTTTTCCATTTTCTATTTTAATGAATTTTCTAACATTCTTGTCAGTGACCATGTTGCTGTATTGATTATTTCATCTAATCTTTCTTTTTGCCTGTAATTTTTAATAATAATTTCTCTAATTGATGGTCCATTTTTGTTAATTACACAATCAATCACTGAACTTTGATCAATTTTTCCATTTCTGACATCTGCACTATCTGTTTTTTTCATTTCTCCAATAATCCTCTCAATGAAAAATGATCTAAGTGGCGGCATTTCATCTGTAAGACCAATTCCTTCACTTAGAATTATTGAAATTTGTTCAGGAGTAACAAATGCATTAGCAATAACTTCTCCATCTTTATTTTTTTTAATTGGAATTGATTCCGGTTTGTCCTTTTTTTCAATCTTAATTTCTTGTTTTTGTCCTTCTTTTCTAAGTAATGATGAAGCCTTTGTAAAACTAGAACCTTTTAGAACTAAATTGAGTATTTCTAAATTTTTCTCTAGAAACTCTAATTCTTCCTGCTGTTTTGTCATTTTCTCAATGATTGATTCTTTTAATTTTAGTATTTCCTGTATCTGTTCATCAGTGTACTGCATAATTATTAGAAAACTCATTCAGTATTAAAACGCATTCTAAAAGTTTTCAATATACTCTAGGTCAATCAATCTGATCATTTTGTAACCCTTTATGTTTTTAGTTGAATACAAATCTGCTTTTGATTTTGTTGCAAACCATTCTAGTATTTTTTTCCCAAATTTTAATTTCTTTATCTTTATTTTATGATTAATTACTTTGTGTTTTGAATATTTTCCAATTTTTTGACCAAAATCCATTCCAACTAAAACAATTCTCTTTGCATTGAAAAGTTCCGCAAGGAAAACACATCTATCACCGTCTGTGAATCCCCCAAAATTTACTATCTTCCCAAATGTTTTTGTTTGAGTAGTGCCCATTACATTTGTAAATTCTTTAACAATTTCTAATTTATCATAATTATCTCCATGAGCATGAACTATGATGGGGATTTTCGTTCTCCCAATTTTTTTTATGCTAAATAAATCTCCATCAAGATCCGTGACTAAAATATCTGGTTTAATGTTTTTTTCTAACAATGCTCTTACTGCACCATCTGCTACAATTTTTGTAACATTTTTACATTTTTTGATATAAAGCAATGATTCTGATAATGATGGCCCTGCACCAATAATGAATACTGTTTTGTCTTTAATTATATTTTGTAATTCCTTTTTTACAAATTTCTTTTTTACCAATGAATTTAATTTCTTGGCAGAAAGAAAATCATCCTTTTCTAAATATCCAAATTCTTTTCTAATTTCTTTGAATTTTGTTTCCCATCCCCATATTGTCATATCACTCAAATAGATTACCCTTATCATAAGTCATATGACAAAATTAGGAAATCTTGTGGTTGGAAGAAAAAATGAAATCACCATTATGGGGATTTTAAATTTAAGTCCTGAATCATTTTATAAAAACTCGATAAAATCTACAAAATCTCAAATATCAAAATATGTGACAGAGTTAGAAAATAATGGTGCTAATATTATTGATATTGGAGGAATGTCAACTGCACCATATCTAAAATCAATTGTATCTGAAAAAGTTGAATCTGATAGAGTTACAAAAACTATCAAAATAATACAAAATTTATCTAACATTCCAATTTCTGTTGATACTTGTAGAGCATCAGTTGCAAATGATGCACTTGAATTAGGAATTGATGTGATTAATGATATTTCTGGTTTAAAGTATGACAAGAATATGCCAAAAATTATTGAAAAATACCAACCTTCACTAATTTTATGTTCTTATAGTAAAAATATTGTAAAAGGCAATTTCATATCAGAAACAAAAAAACTTCTCAATGAAAGCATAAAGATTGCACAAACTGTTCATGTTCCTAAAGATAAAATTGTAGTTGATCCTGCAATTGGTTTTTTCAGGCGTTCTTCTGATGTAAAAAATAAACTTCCATACACAAAAATAAATTCCGATTGGGCTCAACGAGATATTGAAATCATTAAAAAACTTAAATTACTCAAAACTACTTTCCCAATTTTAATTTCTATCTCCAATAAATCATTCCTTGGAAAATTACTTGAAAAAGAGGAACCTATTGATCGAAATATCGGAACCGCTCTAGCTGAGATGATATCTATAATTAATGGTGCATCAATAATTCGAACACATAATCCAAAAATTACCTCAGATGTTATAAAAATAACAAAATCAATCACAAAAAAATCCAAGAAAGGCTTATAATAGATTTTTTCTCTCTGGTAGGAGGTTCATTTGACTATAAGAGAGGGATTTACTTTTGATGATGTTCTCCTTGTACCAAAATTTTCAGATATAACTAGTCGTTCGCAAACTGATCTTTCAACAAATGTCTCGCGTAATATTAAACTCAATATTCCTTTAGTTAGTGCAAACATGGATACTGTGACTGAATCTACTATGGCTACGACGATGGCTAGACAAGGTGGAATTGGAATCATTCATAGATTTTTAACAATAGAGGAAGAAGCAAATCAAGTTCTAAAGGTCAAACGTTCTGGAAGTGTAATGATTGATAATCCATATCAAATATATGCTGAGAAATCAATTGAAGATGCTCTTGATCTAATGACTGAAAAAGAAGTATCAGGGTTATTGGTAGTTGACTCTGATTCAAAACTTGTTGGTATCTTGACTGAACGTGATGTACTTTTTGAATCAATTACTTCCAAGAAAGTTGTTTCTGACTTAATGACTAAAGATGTAATTTTTGCAAAAGAAAATACTACATTAGATGATGCAAAAGATATTCTAAAAAGTAATAGAATTGAAAAGTTGCCTCTTGTTAATGATGAACATCGAATTATTGGTCTCTACACAACTCAAGATATACTGAATATTGAAAATTTTCCTAATGCATCGAAAGATAAGAAAGGTAGACCACTTGTTGGTGCTGCAGTTGGTGTAAAAGGTGACTTTTTGGATAGAACTGATGCATTACTTACAGCTGGGGTAGATGTAATTGTTGTCGATATTGCACATGGTCATAGCGAAAATGCAATTAGTACCGTTAGAAATATCAAAAAAGCATTTCCTGATTGTGAATTGATAGCTGGAAATGTAGCAACAGCACAAGGTACTGAAGATTTGATTAAGGCAGGAGTTGATGCTGTGAAAGTTGGTGTTGGTTCTGGTTCTATTTGTATTACTAGAGTTATAACAGGTTCTGGTGTACCTCAACTAACTGCTGTAATGGATTGTGCAGAAATTGGAAAAAAATATGACATTCCAATTATCTCTGATGGTGGAACAAGAACTTCTGGTGATGCTACAAAAGCACTTGCAGCAGGAGCTTCTGCTGTAATGTTAGGTAGTATGTTGGGTGGAACAGACGAGAGTCCTGGTTCTACAATTACTAAAAATGGAAAACGATACAAGTTTTACAGTGGTATGGCATCTCTGGGTGCAGCCAGAAGAAGAAAATCAAAAGAAACTGTACAAATTGATACTGGTGATGATCTTAATGACTATGTTGCTGAAGGTGTAGAGGCAATGGTTCCATACAAAGGATCCGTTGTTGATATACTTGTACAAATTACTGGTGGCATTCGTTCAGGTTTAAGCTATTGTGGTGGTCATAATATCCAACAAATGCAAACTAATGCTGAATTTATTAAAATGTCACGAGCTGGATTTGCAGAAAGTCAACCACATGACGTTGATGTATTATAGCTAATCTTTTATTGATTTAAAATCCAGTTTTATTATGTTAAATAAACTCACTATAATTGGTATTGTAATTGGAAGCATAATTTCGATTCTTGGTGCAGCTTCCATGATTAGCTCATTAAATACTCCAAATGAAATACAAGAAGATTCTGCAACATTTGGAGTTGGTGATATGGATAAAATCAATTTCAATGCACCTGAAAACTCATCTCAATCATTAATTGTAACTGGTGATTCTTTTGATATCAAAATTACAACTCCTGATTCGAGCAATGATGTAGATGCAAGTTTTAAAGATAAAGCAAGCTTTTCATGGGACTCAACTTCTTCTGGTCAAATAATAATTACCATACAAAATACAGGTGATTCTGAATTTACTGAAGATTATAAATTTGAATTAGCACGTGATCCTTTATTCTTTACTTATTCAATTTTAGTAATTATTGCAGGAGTTGTAATAATTGGATTTAGTGCTGGGTTTAGTACAAAAAAACCAAAAGGATTCTAATCTAAATCTGAAATTGGATAAGATCCGATTACTCTAAGAAATAGTGTATTTTCAGAAATCTTCTTTAAGACTGAACTAATTTTAACATTTGAAAAGTGTCCTACAAAATCAACAAAAAAATTGTATTCCCAATTTGTATTTTTGTTAGGTCTCGATTCAATTTTTGTTAGATTTATGTCATTATCATTAAATTCTTTCAAAATTTGATGTAACGCACCTGGCTCATGTTTTACTGAAAAAATTATTGAAGTTTTATCATTTGTTCCTTCCACAGAATTATTTTTTGAAAATACCAAAAACCGTGTATAATTATTTGAATTATTTTCAATACCATGTTTAATAATTGGCATATCATACAAAATTCCTGCATCGTAACTCGCTATTGCTGCAGAATGATTGTCATTCTTTTCTTTTATAATTTTGACACTACCTGCAGTATCATACGTTGGAACGGTTTTTAATTTTCTATTATTGATAAATTCATTACATTGTCCTAAAGCTTGAGGATGAGAGTATACCGTATCAACATCCTCTAATTTTCCAGCACCAATCAGACAATGTTCTATTTTTAGATATATCTCTCCTATTGAATGTAAATCCGTTTTTGCTATTGCATCTATACTCTGTCCAACACTTCCTTCAATGGAATTCTCTACGGGTAAAATTGAATAATCACTTTCATCCTTTTCAGTACTTTTCAATGCATCATCAAATGTATTTTCTGGAATAGATTCTATATCTTCTCCAAAAAATCTTCTTCCAGCGCTTTCACTATATGCTCCATACTCTCCTTGAAAAGATACTTTATTCATCTTATTTTTGAATCAAAACTTCAGTTTTACCAAAATCTATAGATAATTTTCTATCATCAATCCATCCACAATCTTTACATTTCACAGCATCTCTCATTTTTACAACTACCCCAAAACATTTTCTACATTTTGTAAATAATACTCCAAGTTCTTGTGAATCAATAGTTGCATGAATTGTTCCATTTATGTGACTGATGATTTCTACTCTTACAACATCTTTTGCTAAAGCAATATTCTTTTTCCTAATGTGTCTTGTAACACAAATACATTCTAAGTCTGATTTTACTTTTTTTCCATTAACAAATTTAATCATTATGGCAATCATTGATGGAAGATTTGCTTCAACTACGCCAATTATAATATCTCCAACTTTTGGCACTGCTATCTGTTTTTGTTTATTTATTGATGCTAATCTCTCAGTAGAATCCAAATTGACATTTCCAATTGCTGTGGATCTTATCACATCATTATCTTCAAAGGTATTCTCTCCTGGAAGATATTCTTCAATTGATGCAATTCTTTCACCAGGAATTTTTTGATTTTCGTTCATGTGTAATTGAATAAAATTTTATTATTAATTGTTTTTGAAGTTTCACATAATTGATTAACCGGTTCATAATCTAGCATTGTATTGAATGAACAAATAGTAAGTAAATTAGTCACTTATGCTGTTTTTTTGTTTACTCTTGGCATAATTGGCATTAGTATAATCTCTGTAATTTTGCCTGCTTTCATAATATCAAATACTTATGAATTTCCTATAAATCTAGAACCTTTTGAAACTAGTCCTTGGTTATTACCCATAATACTTTCCAATACATTTCTAATTTCTTTTGGTCTTCTTTTTTATAAAAAAAAATTACCATCAAGTATCAACAATGCAATACAGTTTGTACTAAATTTTGAAATATCTAAAAAAATAGCAATTATTTCTGGAATTATAATTTTGACTATTTACATAGGATTTTCCATTCCTGAATTATTAATTAATGAAATTGATCAATGGCCAGATTTTTTGGTTCTCGAGTCTGCCCTGAACATATGGCCTTCTACAGATCATCCTAGCATTTACGTCAAAGAACAAAATACTCGATATGTTAGAATGGCATTACTAGACTTTTCACAAGATTTTTTTCAAAATATAAAATTTCTTCCGTTTTTAGCTAGTATTTCTGTTGTAATACTTACTGCATTAATTACAATTCAAATTGCTAAGAAGCGGTTAGCTGGACTTATTGCAATGTTAGTTTTATTGCAAAGCAAAACATTTACTGATTTTGATACTGTAGCAGTTTATGAAAATTTTTGGGTTCTTTTTCATCTACTTTCCTTATATTCAATACAAAAAAAATGGTGGCATTCATCCCCGATTAGTTTCATATTGTCAATATTCACAAAGGCTTTCGTTGTAACATATTTTTGGATGAATTTGTTCTATATCTATCGTTCAGAAATTTCTAAAAAAACTAAATTTTTCTTATTTGGAAGTTATGGTGTTATACTTGGAATTACATATCTGATTTTTGAAAATGGAAGAAGTATCATTTATGATGATATTGTAAGATTTGATTTCACTGCATTTTTAGAAGGATTTACTGGTTGGGGAAATTCTATGCAACTTGATCCACTTGTCATACTGTGCATTTTGCCAATAATCATTGGTTTGTTTATCAAATCACTTAATGGAATAAAACAATCAGATTCAATCTTAATTATGCTTGCAGGAACAATTTTAGCGGGTCCATTAATTTCTCTAGTAACTGATTTCTATTTTATTTTGCCTTACAGGTTCATCCCTTTCATTGTATTCGTGGCTATTGGAATTGGAATTATTTTTTCTAAGAAAAATTAATCTTTAACTAATATTGTCCAAAATGTAGTAATTTGATCAAGGGATTGTGTCACATATGCATGATTTAATCCACGAAAAATCTCTTTTGTTTCACCCTCTTCATCTATAATGTTTAACATTGTAACAAAAGCTCTGTGATACCAATCACATTCATTGGTATATCCTGGAACATCAAAAACTTTTTCTAAACATTCTTTTTTATCATATTCCACATCAATTTGATACATTGAAACTGTTTGTTGACCAACTACTCCTTTTTTTACCATATTCTCTGGATATGCATTCAAGTATTTGTCGATGATTGGATTGTCTAGATATTTGGTTGCATCAGCTCTTGTGACACTGATTAATTCCCCATTTGAATTTCTTGTAACAGTTACTGCAGATGCCAAATATTTTGATTCATGAATGTCATTCATTTCCCTCACTTGTGCTTCAACATAGAGAGTCTGTGCATTCACTGTTACTAAAAATACTGGAATTATGGTTATCATAAAACAAAATAATATTAGAATTGTTTTCATCTGCAATGTTATAACCAATGTGGTATCTCCAAATAATTATCTAATTTCTCATTTTTTAGCATTTTCAATAGTGCATTAGCTTGAGGTGTTGATAACATAGGTTTATCAAATTCATTATCTGTTGAAATTCTTGGACATGCAACTTGAATAAATGCATCAATTCCTGTGAAGTTTTTTAGTCGATCACTTGTAATGTCTGTTAATGCTAACAACTGCACTTCTTTACCTCTTTCTTCCAATTCTTTTTTAAATTTTAAAGCTGTAACTTTTGCAAATTGACCTTCTTTAAGACCTACAATTACTCCAAAAACTTTTGCTTCTGTGGCCTTAAAAATTTTCAATGTTGCCTTTTTTTCTAATTTTTCTGCAAAGTTGGTAACATCTCTGACTTCATTAAAATATGGATCCAAAATGTAAGTCCTTACTTTAGTTGACAATGCTACCCCTGCAGCATGGAAATTACTTTGTCCCAAGAATAAATTTGCATCTACTTCTTCCTTAATATCCATTGCAGGATAGAACTCACATCCAAAAACTTGACCATCATTTAATTGTCCTTTTCCTTTTCCAATTTTTACAATAATTCCTCCTTCTTCTAGTTTTTTTCTAACAGGTTCAACTTGGTGAAGATGTTGGCTATCTGTAATCAATGAAATTGTTTGTCCCTTCAAAATTTTAATTGCTTTTGGTATTACCACATCAAAAGATATGTCATCAAATGCATCAATCATAACCACATTATCTTGTTCACCAGGAAATGTTTCAAGTTTATTTGTATGACCAATATTGAATAAAATTTCTGCACCTAATACTTTTGCACCATTTGAATTAAGATCACATGTTCCCCACGTAGTATCTGCCAAAACAAAAGCTGGAATATCAAACTTTTTTGTAATGTTTGTGGCAGTTTGTTGAACCTGAGGCAACATGCCATCTGGAGCATTTAATGCAACTGTAACTGGCTTTTTTTGAGATATTATCTCAAAAATTCTCTTTTCATCAATTACTATCATTTGTTCTAAAAAGTGTCATTTTGAATTTAAACCAAACTCTTTAGCAAATCACTAAAATCCCTATATTTCATACATTATACATGTCTAAACAAATACTTCACATCGGAATTGATGACACTGATTCTCCTAAAGGAATGTGTACCACATTTTTAGCTTACAAAATTATTAAGCGATTGAAAAAAGAAAATGTGGATTTTCTCGATTTTCCAAACTTAGTTAGATTTAATCCAAACATACCTTGGAAAACCAGAGGTAATGGGGCAGTTGGATTTAAAATTTCTACTTCTAATCCTAAAAAAATTAAAAATCTAGTAAAAAAATTTGTTGAACAATATTCCGATGTAAAAAATGGCGCAAATCCTGGTCTTGTTTTCTGTCAGGATGAAAACATTCCTGATGAGTTTTTGAAGCTTAGTTCAGATGCTATGTGGAAATTAATTCATAGAAATGAAGCCAAAAAAATTCTTTCAAAATACAATCTTGATTTTTTTTATCTTGGAAATGGACAAGGATTGGTTGGTGCTACTAGTGTAATAGGCTATAATTTTGAGGATGAAACATATGAATTACTTTCTTATCGTAAATCTTCGCAATTTGGAAAAAAACGTTTTCTAGATAAATCAAAGGTAAAAGAAATGCAAGAAAAAACATATCCTAATACTTTCAATAGTTTTGATTCAAAGAAAAATAAAGTTCTTTTAATGCCACATGGTCCTGATCCTGTTTTTTATGGAGTTCGTGGAGAAGATTCAAAAACACTAATCTCGGCATCAAAAATGCTTCAACCAAAAGAAAAACTTGATGGTTATATGATTTTTAAATCAAATCAAGGAACTGGTGATCATTTAAAAAATGAAATCGATGTAAATGATTTCTTACCTTACACCTCTGGAAAATTAGAAGGTATTGTTAATTCAAAACCAACTGTAACTAAAGGTGGTCATGTATTTTTTTCAATTATTGTAAAAAATATAAAAATTCATTGTGCAGTATACAAACCAACACAAATAACTGAGATTGCAAAAGAATTGATTATAGGAGATATTCTCAAAGTGGGTGGTGGAATTAGAAAAGCAACAAAAACATATCCTCGAACATTAAATCTTGAATTCATTGAAATTCTAAAACTTGAAAAAAAATCTAAATTAGTAAACCCTTTCTGTCAAAAATGTAAAAAACATATGAAATCAAAGGGTAAAAATCAAGGTTTTCAATGTGTACGTTGCAAAAATACATCTACTCATAAAAATTGCCAATTCATCACTCGTTCAGTTAAAGAACAAATCTACATTCCAGATGTTTCTGCTCATCGTCATCTTACAAAACCGATTCAACGTATGAATCATAAACTAAAACGTGAAAAATTCAATCCAAATTCGTCATGGATCGCAAATTTTTAAAATCATAATAGCGGGGAGTAGATTTGAACTACTGGTTTTCGGGTTATGAGCCCGACGGGATGACCTGACTTCCCCACCCCGCTGAACAAAATTTCTCTCTGAGGTATATACGCGTTTCAAATTCGGAAATGAATAAAAGGATTCTAATTGATTTTTTAACATGCTTAGAAAATTCCAAATTATTGGTATTGCTGGTGCTCTGATATTTTCTGCTATAATTCTAACCGATACATTGCCTTCAAACCCACCACCACTTCCTGAACCTATTATTCAAAATATTTCAACAGACTCTGTAGAAATTGTAGCGACAAATTTAGAAAAACCATGGGCAATTACTTTTGCTGATGAAAGAATATTTGTTTCAGAAAAATCTGGAAAAATCCAAATAATTACTTCATCGGGTTTACTTGAAACTCCATTAATTACATTACGTACTCCTGAGATCTTTGGTGGTGGATTGCTTGGAATAACAACACATCCTAACTTTGAAAACAATCATTTTCTTTATGCATATTATACATATGAAGAAAATGAAAAACTATGGAATAAGATAATTAGAATTACAGAAGAAGAAAACAAAGCTATTGAAGTTATTACCATTTTAGATAGAATTCCTGGGTCTGCATTTAGCAATGGTGGAGTCATAAAATTTGGTCCTGATGGAAAATTATACGTTGGAACAGGTTCTATATCTGATACATCAAAAGAATCACAAAATCTGGATTCACTTGCAGGAAAAATTCTCAGATTAAATGATGATGGTACAATTCCTTCTGATAATCCATTTGGAGACTCGTACATATTCTCATATGGACATAGAAATCCAACTGGATTTGCATGGAATATGCAAGAGATTATGTATGCAACTGAATCTGGGCCAACAAAAAATGATGAGATAAATTTGATATCTGCAGGTTCAAACTATGGTTGGCCTGAAGTTCAGTGTTATAATAAAAATAAAAATTTTGTAAATCCACTAAAGTGTTTTGATCCTGGACTAGAACCTGGTGGTATAATTTTTTATTCTGGAGATAAATTGAATGTTGGAAATAATATGATTATGGCTTCACAAAAGGCTACTAACCTATTCAAAGTTGAAATTAATGATAATGGTATAAACCTTGAAAGGATGTTGAGCGGAGTGGGTCGAATTAGAGATGTAGCACAAGGTCCTGATGGCTACGTATACATTCTGACCACAAATACAGATGGAAAAGCATTTCCCGCACCAGATGATGACAAATTATTGAGGATATTGAAATAATATGACTGACTCATCCATTCCTAAATTCTTTGAAAAATCTCATGAGGAAAAATTGGATATTATTTGTAATTTTTCTGATCTTACGGATGATGAGGTAAATCACCTCAAAAATTCGACTGGTGGAATAGACTTTGAACATGCAAATAAAATGATTGAAAATGCAATTAGTACATTTTCACTTCCACTTGGAATTGCAACAAATTTCAAAATAAACGATAATGATTATCTTGTTCCTATGGTAATTGAAGAACCTTCTGTAATTGCAGCCGCATCAAAGGCTGCAAAAATTGCTAAGATTCATGGTGGTTTTACTGCAAAAGTTGAAGGAAATATCAGTATTGGACAAATCCAAATCAGAGAAAAAATGGGTTGGAACGAAAGAATGGATATGGAAGAGAAAATTCTTGCAGGTTCTAAAGAAATACTTGAACTAGCAAATTCAAAAAGTAATACTTTGACAAAGCTTGGTAAAGGTGCAAAAGAAATTTTGTGTAAGGAAGTTCTAAGCAATGATCGTGATAATGGAACCTATATGATTGTAGAATTAATGATTGATGTAGGAGATGCAATGGGTGCTAATATCACTAATACAATGTGTGAAGCAGTTGCACCACTAATTGAAAAATTAACTGGCAAAACAACATTATTACGAATTCTTTCTAACTACTCAACTAAAAGAATGGTAACTGCAACAGCAACATTCGATAAAGATGCAGTAGGTGGAGAACAAGTCGTTAATGATATGATCTCTGCATTTGATTTTGCTGATAATGATGTTTATCGTGCTGTAACTCATAACAAAGGTGTGATGAATGGAACAATTTCAGTTGCAAATGCTACTGGACAAGATAGTAGAGCTATAGAAGCTGCTGCACATGCATATGCATCTCATACTGGAAGATATCGTTCATTAACTAAATGGGAAAAAGATGACTCTGGAAATTTAGTTGGAACATTTGAAATCCCATTATCTGTTGGAATTGTTGGTGGTGTAACAAAAGATCATCCTATAGCAAAAATTTGCACCAAAATTTTGAAATTACAAAATGTACAAGAATTAGCTTGTGTAATGGCTTCAACTGGTTTGGCACAGAATTTTGCTGCTATGCGTGCACTAGTCACTGAGGGTATTCAAAAAGGACACATGAAATTACACGCTCGAAAGCAGGCAAGTAATTCCTAACAAAATACCCAAAGAAAATTTTCTACGTGTTTTAACCATCCATTATATTACGTATAGTAGTTCGTATAGAAATGTCCAAAGTAAAATTTGCAATCCCAAAAGGCAGCCTAGAAGAAGCCACTTTCAAGCTTCTTGAAAACTCATGGACTAAGGTTAGTAGAAAAAGTAGAACATATCGTGTTTTTCTAGATGATCCTGAAATTATGGTGAAAATGCTTAGACCACAAGAAATTCCTAATCTGGTCGCTGATGGATTGTATGATGTTGGTATTACTGGAAAAGATTGGATTAATGAAACAAAATCTGATGTTAACCTACTACTTGATCTTGAATATGGAAAAATAAAACTAGTGATTGCAATTCCAGACACATTCAAATTCAAAAATTTTGATCAAATGATTGCGGAATATGCTAAAAAGAAAAAAATTCTACGTATATCTTCTGAATATCTGACAAATGCTTCAAAATTTATCAAGAGT
>Ga0209501_10002795_pt1 | contig 17994 bp, 16 predicted proteins | sample ArcticOcean_MG_C_4_FD_187434 | JGI IMG/M metagenome (GOLD analysis project Ga0209501, IMG submission 187434) | Marine microbial communities from western Arctic Ocean - ArcticOcean_MG_CB4_134 (SPAdes) (version 2) | ecosystem: Environmental > Aquatic > Marine > Oceanic | place: Arctic Ocean...
ATGGATACCAGAGAGGCGACCCGGGGTGAGATCTCCCGGTCATCTCGGTTCATCCCCTTAACACTTCCCCACTTCTCTAATCTACGCGACATGCGTCCGTGGATTACGGAGTGTGTGCCAGAGTTGAAAAACCTCAGCTTGTCCCGTGAGGGCGCGCTGGGCACCCTGGCCAACGCTGGTGTAGCCGGAAGGTTCAACTACGGCAACCTGCGCGGCCACATTGACGCCACTATTGAACAGGTCTGCCCTTATTATGAGGGTGTTACCTACCTGAGAATCCATGTCATCGCCTTTTTGGGCGGCGGCACCGTCGGCGCTCTGCCCGTCCTGCTAGCAGCTCTGGCTGAAGCACGCGGCACTTCGTATAACTTCAGCGTTGTCCTCCACCTGGTACTACCCCAACGGGGAATGTCCCGGGATCCGGAAACTACCTATCCGCTACAACTAAGAAACGCTTACTCCACACTGCAATTCCTCCGCGCCGCCAGTGGCGTTGAGGTTGGCAAGTCGGAGCACACCGGCAAAGACAGTTACCAAATAACCGTCTACCCAGACAAGATAATTAACGCTCCAGGGCCGCACTTTGATGTGGCGCTGTTGCACCGGTCGCCAAAGGACTCACTGCCGGTGCAAAGAGTCCACGTAGCCAGAATACTTGAGGGCCTGGTCGCCGATGCCTGGGGCACCGGCCAAGACTGGTGGGCCCGTTACCATGAAACGATGCGTGAAGCCAACAACAACGCCGATGCACGGTTTGGTTCCATAAGTTCTCGTGAGGTTGGTTTGCTGGAAGGTTTCTTCGTGCAAACGGCCAAACAATACCTGCAAAACCAATGGCAGAGCCGGCTGTAGGAGAATAGGAATGGCCAAGTTTAGCTTTAAGAGAAAACGCCTTTCATTTAATGCGATGACCAACCGGGTTCCCAATGCTGTGGACCCTCTGGATTTCATTAGCACCGGCCGGACCGGCTCCCGAGACGCCTTCTTGCAGATACATGGAGCGGTTCACGGATCACTGGTCGAAGTTGAACGCTCGGTTAACTCGTTGTTTGAGCGGTTGCGCCCCGATGGAAACCTGAGTGACCGGATGGTTCTGGAAGCAAACTCCGAGTTGCGGACAGAATTGGCTCGGGCCAATACGTTTGCCGACGTCAAACGAGACGAGATGCTGATCAACATCGGCACCAGACTTGAATACCTGTTTATCCAGCAGTTGGTTATCGCACCCGACCAGGAGCTGCCAGTAAGACGGTGGACCGCTCTGGCCGACCGGGCGATTAAGCGAGACCTGCCAAACGTGTCTGAACCTAGTCATAGTGCCTTGGACGTTTCCCCCAACGACCGCAGAAAGCGGTTGGCGAAATGGCAGGAAGAGACCGACGAGCGACTGGAGACCGTCTGCCTCAACCACGTTGGCGAGGTCATCAACGGCCTTCTAGAAGAATTGAATGAGTACTCTGCTAGCTGGATGGAAATGGTCAGTGACCTTAGGCGCATCGCCAGCACCGGCGGCAGCCTCTACCAAGAAGTAGTCGACGCTGAGCATTGGTCCTTTGACAGCGACGACCCCACGGTGAAGAATCTGCTCACCGGAGAACAAGCTCAGGACATCGCAATGCGTATCCTGGGACGATTCCAACTTGGCAACCAAGACCTGGTAGACATTGCCGCCGACGTCCACAGCGGACTCGCCGGGAAACCTGTCTACGGGGCCAACAGAGTGGAACCTCAGGAGCTTCAAGAGCTACTGGCAATGGCCACTGCGAAGAAAATTCAAAGTACGGTGTCCATAGACACCGGATTCCTTTCCCTGATGTCCAACGGGGCCCGGTTCGGTGAAGAATTGGGTGAACTACTGGTGGACATGCACATGGGTGCATCCGCCATGGAAGAGAAGATGTGGCGCGTGGGCGATGTCCGCGTTGGTCACGTTGACTCGGCCTCTGGCGTTGGCATCACTGCTTCCAATCTGCACGACTCGGTCCTTAGGGGCTTGGGCGGCGGACGAAAATTCGCTGCGGTGGAAGGCCACCCCGGCGACAATCATCGGTTTGAGGTCCAGATGTCCACGGTAGGAGCCCCAATCTCAGACCTGGCCATCTTCCGAGACATGGTCAACGCCTGGTACGCCTGGCACTTTGAAGACGTACGCGGCGGCAACAGTGGTGATCCCTCAGGCTGGCTGGCTTCAGTTAGCAAGGAATCATGGAAGTTGTATCCGGACATCGGAGAAGAAACCGGAGTGAGGCGGGCCATCATTGAGCTGATTGATGACGACCTAAAGAAGCTCTGGGATGGTAGAGAGGACATCGCTACCCGGCTGACCAACGGTCAGTTCACTGACGGCGACTTGCTGAACGGTGTGGTGAAACCTCAAGACAAAATCATGAACACGGCGGATTCTGACTCCTAGAATCAAGGTTCCAACATGCAAAACCAAAAGACCGGCGCTCAGTGATGAGCGCCGGTCTTTTTTTGCCTTCTGCTGGATCGTTTAAGCGTCTGGGTGGGTGGTGATGAACTTGGCCGACTGGGTTACATCAATGTCGGCCCTCAACTCAACATCAGCCATCTCCTCCTGCAACTTAACGATGACCGTGCTGTCTTGGTCGCCCCAACCACGGTTCATAGCCTGGATGGCCAGTTGCTCGGCCAAGTTGGCAACGGGCATTGGAACGTCGAATTCCTTGGCCAGCTCAGTTGCTAGACCAATGTCTTTACGGGCCAGGTTCAGAGCGAAACCGGCAGGCTCATATTCGCCCTTGAACACGGTACGAACAAAACCTTCGTGCAAGACGTTCATCCGGCCTAGGGAGCCGCGGCGGATGCACTGCCACAGCGATTCTGCGTCGACGCCAGCCTTAACGCCCAGGGTCATACCCTCGGCAATGGCCTGACGGACACCGTGGCCGATCATGTTGTGGACCAGCTTGGCCACAGACCCGGCCCCAATCTCGCCAGCGTAGAACACCTTGTCGCCAAAGGCTTCCAACAGCGGCTTAACCTGCTCGAATATTTCTTTTTCGCCTCCGACCATCACGGCCAGGTTACGGCTCTGGGCGCCGGACTTCCCGCCGCTGACCGGGGCGTCCAAAACGTGAATGCCTTTCTCCCGGAACCGAGGCTCCAGTTCTCGTATCAATGTTGGCCTACTGGTGGAAAGATCAATGTATATAGAGCCGGGCTTGGCACCCTCAAGCACTCCCTCCAAGCCAACCGCAACGGCCTCAACTTCGCGCGGGCCGGGCAACGACGTGAAAGTAACGTCGCACTGGCTGGCCACATCGGCGGGTGAGCTTCCCAAGTGCGCCCCGGCCTCCAGGAACCGCCTGGTGGCGCCCTCGTTGATGTCGTGGACCACCATCTCATAGCCGGCCTTCTGAATATTTCCGGCCATGCCGCCGCCCATATTACCCAGACCGATAAATCCTACCTTTTCCATCTTTAGCTCCTTTATTGTGCGGTGATTTCAATCCTGTTGTGGCTAGAACCGCACTCCATTCAGACTGTCGACAAGCAGTAGCGGTTCATACCTATACCTGCATTTGATGAGCCGGATTATATACTCGCACACCGACCCACGCACCTTTAAAAGTTCTGAGACACTTGGGATATACTGTCGGAAATATCGCATTAATTAGGTCGTTAGGGTACTCATCCGGCTACTTGAAGGGGAATCCATTGATTACACAATTCTCAACACTGTACGCAGGGCACATCTTGGAAGGAGAAGGAATCGGCTTCGACGGGATTCCTCATGACGACCGTTGGTACTCCAACGAACGACTCATCGAAGTGTTCGATATTGCCAAGGAATCGGCAATCCTCATGGACGAACTCGGCTACGACGTTCTGTGGATGGCGGAGCACCACTTTCAACGGGAGGGCTATGAGTGCATCCCCAACCTCTTGATGCTGAGTCAGTATCTTTGCCAATTCACCACGAACCTGAAGTTTGGTTGCGGGTTTAACATCCTACCCATGTGGCACCCAATCCGAATTGCTGAAGATTTCGCAATGGCCGATATCCTCACTGGAGGACGGGTCATCTTCGGTGTTGGCCGAGGCTACCACACCCGCGAGATCGAGACATTTGGCGCTCCTCTGCTGGACCCCGACGCCAACCGAGAATTGTTTGAAGAGCAGTTTGAGATTGTGATGAAGGCGTTCAACGAGGAGTCCTTTTCCCATAAGGGCAAGCATTACACCATTCCGCCAGAGGTTCCCTACCGTGGTTATACCCTAAAAGACATCACGGTGGTGCCCCGGCCAATACACCCGGTTGAGACCTGGCAGCCGGTGGTTTCTGGCAGCGAACGCGGCATGGATTTCATGGCCAAACACGGCATCAAGGGTTTAATTCTGGGGACCCACGCCGACTATGTGGACGAGTACATGCACAAGTTCCAGGAGGCCAACGCCAAATATGGCCGCGACCTGCCCCTGGGCGGAAACCTGGGTATTGGTCTGTGGGCATACCTGGATGACACTGTGGAGAAAGCCGAGAAGGCCCTGGAACCTCTGTTTGAAGAACACGTCAAATTCGCCGCGCCTCTGGGCATGCTGCGGTACACCGATGAGCAGATGAAAGAGGTTGGCCCCGGCGGCGTAGCTCGACACATCGCAGCGGGTGTCGATTTCCGCGAGACGCTGGACAAGAAAGCCTGGTTCGCCGGGAACTCCGAAACGACCATAGAATACATCAAGGAGATTGAAGAGAAGTACCCCGGCGTGGAGCAGATCATGATTGGCTTCCCCATGGGAGAGACCAAAGCCCAGTTCAAGGAACAACTAACTCGCTTCGCCAAGGAAGTGATCCCCTCATTCAAGAAGCCAGGTGTAGCTGCTTAGCAAAGAAGTCCAATTGGAAATCAAAAGGGGCGTCCTGTTTATTCAGGACGCCCCTTTTTTGTGCCTTGGGCCGGTATGGGCTAAACTCCCAGCGGCAATTCCTCAGATATAAAGAATCGATTTCCTAGGAGTACCAGGCTTTTCCTGGGGATTTAAAAAATTGATTCACTAGGAGTAACATGCTTTTCCCAACAGAAGAAACAGACCGACTGCTAGCCAACCTGAAGAGTGGCAAACCATCACTCTGCGCCTACGTCTTCAGCCACCCCAACATGGTGGAAGTGGCGGGCATTGCCGGCATCGATTGTTTCATGGCTGACATGATGTTCACCGCCCACGATTGGGACAACATCGCCCATCTGATACGCGCGGCCCGTGGCACCGGCATCTCCCCTATGATCCGCGTCCAGTCCTTCCCTTGGGCCGACGGCACCGACCGCCGCACCGTTTCCGATGCTGCCCGTGCGCTGTCTCTGGGAGCCACTGCGGTGACGGTATCCGTTGGCTCGGCCCAGGAAGTCCGCGACCTTGCCGAACTTAGGAATGACTGGCACCGCCAGATTCACCTACGCCGGTTCTGGACCGCCGAGGAGTTCCCAGCCTACGCAGAAAAGACCAAGGCCGGAACACTGATCGTCCCCACAGTTGAGAGCGAGGGCGCGCTGAACGATCTGGACGAGATCCTGGCCGTCGACGGAATAGAACTGGTCTGGCTGGCTGCCGGGGACATAACCAAAATCCTAGGAGTACCCTTCAAGTACGAAGACCCCAAGGTGATGCGTCTAGTTGAAAATGCGGTGAAAACTGCCGAGAAGAACGGCGCGGCCATCATGTACAACATGGGCTTGGACTCGCCGGACTTCGATTCCATGGCCGCCGCCGCCAAACGCCTGTTTGATATGGGCGTGCGTGTGGTCGGCCTGGGAGCCATGGAGTGGCACATGCAGATGGCCCTGGAGCACATCCGCAAGAATTCTATAGGGTAAGCCGTAGGATTGGTTTGTCTAATTGCTGTAGAGCCAGTCGGGTACGGGACGCCGCTCCCCAGTCGCTCCTCTGGCCAGAGAATCTTTAAGGACGCCGTATTTGGAGCGAAAAGGCCGGACTCGGTTGGGCGTATCGGTGCGGCCCAGCCCCACCAAGAACATCAGACTTTTCCCGGCGGCGTGGGGCGAGAAGAACGCGGTGACGGCGTCATCGAAAAAGGTCATACCGGTGGTGCCCAAGCCCAGGGAATGGGAGCCGAGATAAATATTGCCGCCCATGATGCCGGCCTCCAACTGGGCGACTCGGTAGCCCCGGTTGCCCAGTTTATTCAAGGCCGATTCCAAGTCAGCTAAGAAGAACACCACGGCGCTGGCGTCGGCCCCAAGCGCCTGTTCAAAGCACAGGTGACCGGCCTCGTCTCGGAGCTCCCCTTCCTGCAGTAGCTCCAACTCACCAGAACTTCTGGAGTAGTGGTACGCACCAGAAGCCAAGCCAGCCACTGCGTTTACGATCAAATACGGCTCTGTGAGTTGGCCACCAAAGTCGGCAGGAATAGCCGCAGAGGACGCTGCCAACAAAGCAGAAAGCCGCTCCAGCGAGATTGGATCTCTGGCAAAGCGACGTGTGGACCCTCGGTGTAGGATTGCCTCGCCCAAAGGAGCGGACGAAATGCTGTCGGCCAGGGTCGTGTTGCTTAGGTGGCCAGCGATTCGCCATCCAGAGACATCTTGCGGCGAGGTTAATGCGGCCTCTGCGTGGAGCAGGTCCGACACCGGATAGGGAATGGGTTCGCTGAACCCCAGGTCTCCGGAGGATACTGCCGGTAATTCCTGCATTGCCGCAGGGTCCGAACTCTCCGCGACTCCCAGCGGGACCAGACTGGTACTGGCTTCTTGCTCCGAGTCGATACCCAACAACAAGTCCACATCTTGGTCAATAAACCCCGCCAACACTCGGGCCGGTTGGCCTAGAGCGTTGGCCGTTGCTAGAAGGTTGGCCAGCACGGTGCCGTTGTCCCAGAAGCAGTAACGATAGCCCCTGGCCCGGTACTTCCAGGCGCTCCGCCAGAACACGGCAGTACTGATAATGGTAGCCGGAGTCGAGGCCAATGAATCATCGGCGGCAGCGGCGGCCAGGTTGCCACGATAATCGCCCGCCCTCAGTTGGGTGAGTGCATTTTCTGCGGGGGCGTAGTGGTAGACCCCAGCGGCCAGGCCCGGCAGGTCACCGCAGACCAAGTACAGCTCGATGGGGTAGAGAGCCCCAGCAGAGGCTGCTGCGCGATAATGGACCTCACCTGCCGAAGCCGAGATACTCTTTCTAATCAGACCTGCAGAGTAATGAAGCAGTTGGGCGACGGTCGCCAAATCCAGCGGTTCGCCTGCACAGTTTGCCCTAGAGCCAGAGACTGCATCCAGGGTTGGCATTCCAGGGGAAGTCGCCTCGGGCAATGAAACGGAAGCCAAGCCGGGATAGGACTTGTACAAGGGCGGCTTAGTCAGCAGGTTGATGTAGCTCAGCTTGGTTGCTTCGTGAAATGCCTGAGCTGCCTGGTTGTCGTTATTGGCCAAGGCTCGTCTCCCTTAGATGGTCCCTTTGTATTGTGGAGTGCGTTTTTCGACAAACGACTTGGCCGCTTCTGTGTGGTCGGGGTGCCGAGCGCTCCGTTCTTCCAGAGCAAGGCCCACATCCAACGCCAAGTTCAGGTCATTCAGAATCTTTTTGTTGATGGCGTGCTTGGTTCCCCGAATGGCCAGTGCCGGACCATTAGCGAGTCGACGGGCCAGACCCATTACTTCAGTCATCAGTTGGTCGTGGGGGACTACTTTATTTACCAGACCGATGCGCTCAGCTTCGGTAGCATCAATGATGTCTCCGGTCATCAACAGCTCTTTGGCCTTGGCCACTCCAACCAACAGAGGCCAGATGACCGCCCCTCCGTCGCCGGCCACCAGACCGGCTTTTACGTGGGTGTCGCCGATTCGTGCTTGGTCAGAGGCGTAGATGATGTCGCAGAAAAGGGCAATCGTCGCACCCAGGCCGGCGGCAACTCCGTTCAAGGCGCAGACTATGGGCTGCTCCACCCAGAGCATGTTATGTAAGATACGGCGGCCACTCTGGGACACCGCACCCATCGGTCGTTGCTGGATGACATTGGTGCTGCTGCGTTCATCCATGGCCCGGACATCGCCGCCGGAGCAGAAGCCGCGTCCCGAACCCGTGACAATAATGGCGCTAACACTAGGGTCGATTGCCACATCGCCAAAGACGGTTTCCAGTTCCCAGTGCATCGTCCGGTCCACCGCGTTGAGGCGCTCCGGACGGTTCAGGGTGATGGTCAGCACCGACTGGTCCTGCTCCACCAAAAGGGTCTCATAGTTGTAATCTGGCATGGCGACCTCCGTGGTCTAGTTACGGTTCTGTTTGTTGTCCGGGGTCACAGGTATTATCTAAGATCAAAAACGACAGAGTTACGCCCCCATTGGCATACCATCCAATAGTACGTCCAACTTCTGCCCTCCATGAATATCCTTTGCTCCGGGTACATTCAGGGTTACCCTAACGCCCCAGTTGGCTCCGGAAAAATTCGTCTCCCAAGATTTTGGCAGTGAGATCGTTATTTCCTCACGATGGACCTGCCGACCGGTCAAGTGAGTGCTGTGCCCAAATCGCTTTTCCGCCGACCACAACGCCAGTTCGATGGGTCCCTTCGCCGTGTGGATTGTCTCCCAACTTACGAGTTTTAAGACGCCTCTGCGAAAATAAAAATCCTCCCGGGAATCAACGTCCACCCAGACGGTTACGTCGTCTCCCGGGTAGAGTTTTTTGTTCTCGATGTTCACGGTCAGATTGGCGTTGACATCGAATTTTATTTCGTCCAGCACCAATGATCCGACGATCCAACAGAGCACAATTAACGTGCCAATCAGTGAACTAATGGCATAGATGACATCCCAGGAAGCATTGCCGCAAGATACTCCGAAAATCCCTACTTCACAGACGAGTCGATATACCAATAACCCGGCTATTCCGCCCAGGAAATGGAAGATACCACTCACCCAGACCAGGAGAGCAGTGAGTAGAGATCCGAGAATGAACCCGACCAAGGGCTTTCCAGATATGACCGCGCCGGAGATAGCCCCGATGCTAACCAATACCAAAATAACCGTGAGGATAGTCACGGAATAGCCGAAATTGTAGCCAACAACAATACCGAGAACAGACACACCACTGACCAACGACAACCCGGCAAGGAATAGATTTTTTCTGTTCGCTAGATATTTATTTTGATGCATGGACCCAACTAGAAACCCCTGCCAATTGACCCATTATTAAATACGCAGCAACGGCCGTTTTGGTTGTTGGATACGTAAGGAACACCTGGCCTGCCTCCGGCTCTACGCAGTTTCAAGTCCGATGGTTTTATTTAGTCGCGCCATCATATCGTAATAGCAGGTGACGAACGCCAGGGCCACGGCGCCTTCATCTCCCGCCAAGTGATTTGTGGCCTGCCAGGTGGAATTACGCATCTTGTCTCGGAGAACCTCCTGGGCGAAGTGCACCCAGATGCCCTCCTTGGGCAGCAGTCCGCGAGGCCCGGTTCCGGCGGCAATACCGGCGATTACTGCATCGCTGACACCGGCTTCACGCGCCAGGGGTTCCATGGAATCCCACAAGGCTTGGTTCTCTCTTTCGTGGGCAACTGTCAGGGCTACGGTGTAGGTCACCCAAGATTCCAGGCCGGATTCGCTGACGGCTGAATGCAGATTGGCCAGTCCTGACCCGACTGGCAGGTTGGCGTATAAGGCTTGAAAGGTGGACGGCAGACCGGAGTTAGACGCGGTGACAGTATCGTAAACAGTCTGCGCTTCTGGCGACAGTTTTGGTTGCGGGGAGGCTGATAGACGGGACATAGTTGCTCCTTACCGGGGGTTGCACTAGATGGAGACTTTGGGCGCGGTTAGTCCGGTATGGGCCTAGCTTCTGAATCTACCTCTACGCCCCGGACGCCAAATATCTCCCAAGGACTGAATGACACTACAAAATCCTTGGCTTCTTGAACCGAGTCGAACCCCTTTCTGGAGCGCTCCGGTTCGTAGCCCATGGTCCTTGCGTAGGCGTCGATACCATGCTTGTTCTCCCGGTACCCGCCGATGATCTCAACCAACCCCGCGGTATCATCAACCATCAAATTTTGGCCCCGTTTAACATCTTGCCAATAAACACTCATAGGTAAGTACTATCCTCTCGGGAATCTCAGGTTTGGAGCCTTCCCGTAATTTGTTTAGTGCCTGGTTGGGAGGTAGGGGTTGGTTTGCGGAGAGAGTTGGCCCCCACCTCCGACTTCGTCGAGAGTCTCGACATCGTCGGACTTAGCCCTACCCCTTGGGGACTTTTTGTTTTTGTCTCGATCTGGAGAACACCATAGTCCGCTCGTTGTGTCCGCCCCACTCCCGCTCATGGTGAGCTTGTCGAACCATTGCTTGCGTATGCCAAGTTGGTCCACAAGAACATGGCTTATGCGGATCCTTCGTCGGGCTCAGGACAAGGATTAAGGGTTAGCCGCCTTGTGAGACAACCTCCTCAAATTCTTCTTTGGTTATTGGTTGGATCGATAGGCGCATGCCCTTTTTGATCAGCAGCATGCCTTTTAGCTTGGGGTTTTCTTTGATCTCGTCCAGCGTCACCTGGCGGGCCAGGGGGCGCTCGCCTTTGATGTCGACCATGCACCAAATGGGTTTCTCGGCGGTGGCTTTGGGGTCGTAATGGTCGTCGTCGGGGTCAAGACCATGGAAGTCGTCATACCCTTCCTTGACCACGCTGGCGATACCGACCACGGCCATGGGTTTAGCGTTGCTGTGGTAGAAAAGGATGCTATCGCCCACCTTCATGTCGTCGCGCATCATGTTCCGGGCCTGGTAATTGCGGACGCCGTCCCATTCGGCCCAGCCGTCCGGGTCGTTCATCAAGTCGTCAAAGGAATAGGCGCTGGGCTCCGACTTAAAGAGCCAGTATTTTTTTTCGGCCATTCTCGTTCCTCGTCGTTGGCTTTCAGCTTTCAGCTTTTTTAGCGTAGTTTTATTCCGGCGGCTTCTCGGTCAAAGTAGCCTTTTATCTAAGTTTAATACCGGCTGCCTCAAGGTCGAAGCACCCCACAATGAGATCTTCTTTTTCCTGGCGCAGGACATCTTTTCTGACCCGCAAACTTGGTGTGCGGGGCAGTTCGTCTCGTATCTCCCAATAGCGGGGGACCTTGAAATAGGCCAGGTTCTCCGCACACCAGTGGACCAGTTCTGCCGGGTCCGGTGTCGCCCCTTCTCGTGGTGTGACGTAGGCCTTGACCTCGTCTTCGCCCAACTCGGATGGCACAGCCAAGACAGCGCAGTCCAGGACGTTGGGGTGGCGCTTGACCACGTTCTCAACTTCCTGGGAGGAGATGTTCTCTCCTCTACGCCTAATAATGTCTTTCTTGCGGTCGACAAAATACAGAAAGCCGTCAGCGTCCACCCAGCCCAGGTCGCCGGTGTAGAGCCAGCCGTCGCGAAGGGTCTCGATGTTCTGTTCTTCGTTGCGCCAATATCCAGGCATGATGGCCGGGTTGTGGATGGTTATTTCCCCCACGGTGTCGACGCCCACATGGACGCCGGTCACAGGGTCAGCGATGCGCACCTGGTTCTCGAACCCGGGCTGCGGGTGCTGACGGGGTTCTCCCGACGAACCAGCCCGGCGCTGTGCCCCGATGCGTTCAATGGTCCCGAAGCAGGTCTCGGTCATGCCAAAACCAACTATGATGTCGGTGTCGAACCGATCTTGGAATTCGGCCAAAAATTCTGGCGGAAACGACGGCGAGCCGTAGAACAGCCGGACGGTGTTGTCTTTGTCGTCGGCCTTTGGTTCGTTCTTGGACAGCACTGGCATCATCATGCCGATGAAGTTGACCACCGTGGCCTGGGCTTCGCGCACCTGTCCCCAGAAACGGGACGCGCTGAAACGGTCGACCACCACCAGTGTCCCGCCGGCAGCCAGAGCGCCCATAGTCGAGTAGTACTGAATGTTGGCGTGGTAGTAGGGCAGGCAGGTGAAGAACCGGTCATCTGCGGTGGCCTGGGTCCAGTGGGCAAAGCCCTGTCCGGCGGCCACGTACATCATGTGGGTACACATCACGCCCTTGGGGTTGCCGGTGGTGCCGGAGGTGTAGACCAGCATGGAGATATCATACGGCGAAATCTCCGGCCTATTGTCCAGGGGAACTGCGGCATCATGGACTTCGCTGAAGTCGGTCCAGCCTTCGGGTACTGCGCCCTCGACGCCCCGCAGGAGCTTGACCTCAACGCTGGGGGCCAGATCGGCAGCGGCACCAGCGACATCGGCTAGTGATGGGTCGGTGACTAGGCCCTTGACTTCGGCGTTGTTCAGGATGTAGGCCATCTCGTCCCGTTTGTAGGCCGTGTTCACCGGCACGCTGATGGCCCCGATGACCGACAATCCAAACCAGGAGTAGACGTACTCGACGCAATTGGGCATGAACAGGCAGACCCGGTCTCCCTTCTCGATCCCCAGCCCGGAGAACATGGCGGCAGATTTCAGTACGCCGTCCCAGAACTCTTGGTAGGTGCGGCTGACGCCGCCAATCTCGATGAAAGTCTTGCCCGGATCTCGGGCTACAACTTCGGCGATGAACTGTCCCAGAGACTGTTCCCAAGGCTTGTTTGTGTCGATTACCATATAGAGGAAAACCCCGTTGATAGTAGTGCCTGCACTAGTCGTCAGGCGCACTCAAATTAACACCTGAAACATGGCCGGTCAATGGGCCTGTATAATGCCAAATATTATGCCAGATACAGACTCACAAGTGCCCCCGGTTTCCATAGACTCCCAACGACTTCGATTAACCAACGACGACGCCACCACGGGCACCTTGATTGGCTTCAAGTGCAACGAGTGCGGCGCGTCGGTCTTCGGCCCCGCCATCTTCTGCCAAAAGTGCACCTCAACCGATCTCAACGCTGTTGACCTGGGCGTTCAGGGCATCCTATTCAGCTATACCATCGTGAGGATCCCGCCCGCCGGTTGGCCAGGAGATATTCCGTACATTCTAGGTCAGGTTGAACTTCCCAGCGGCCCCCAGGTGCTAGCGGAGGTGATCGACTGCGAACATCACGACCTCAAAATAGGAATGGCCGTTCACATGGTGCTGCGAGCAGTGCCCGCCGAGAACGGTGGCCCCGACAAGGCCGTCTACAAATGGCGTCCCGTTTAACCCAGGAGAACAACCAATGACGATGAATAAGATAAAACCCGGCCGCGAGGTGATGGTGGTGGGCGTTGGCCTGCACCCCTTCGGCCGCTTCCAGGACAAAGAGCTCGGCCAGTTGGCCATCGAGGCCGTGCTGCCCGCACTTAAGGACGCCGGCGTCAAATGGAAAGACATCGCCATCGCCTACTTCGGCCACGTCTACTACCAGGGCATGTCCATCGGCGAGACAACACTCTCCAAGTTGGGTCTTACCGGCGTGCCCATCATCAATGTGGAGAACGCCTGCTCCAGCGGCTCAACGGCCTTCTGGCAGGCCTATTGGGGCATCACCACCGGACTCTATGACCTGGCCCTGGCTTTCGGCGCTGAGAAGGTGCCAAGAGGACCGGTGACGGTGACCGCCGAGGACGCACCCGAACGGTACATCGGCGGCGACCACATGATGGCCGGGTACGCGCTCCGGGGCAAACGCTACATGGAGGAGACCGGCGCTCCGGCCAGCGCGCTGGCCCAGGTGGCGGTGAAGGCCCGGCAGAATGCGACCATGAACCCCTTCGCCCACCGAAAAGACACCTACACCATCGAAGAGGTCCTAAATTCCCGGATGATCGCCGACCCGCTGACCCTGTTCCAGTGCTGCCCCACCAGCGAAGGCGGCGCGGCGGCGGTGCTCTGCGCCCGAGAAGACCTGGCCAAGTACGGCATTGACGAGAGCCGGGCGGTTTCCATTGCCGCCGCGGTGCTGACCTCGGGCGACTACAACGGGCGTGGCGCTGACCACTCGGCGTTCAGCCCCTACCGCACGGAGCCGGCGGCGCTGCAGGCCTACGAGATGAGCGGCCTGGGCCCGGAGGACGTTAATCTGGTCCAGGTGCACGACGCCGCAACAATCGGCGAATTGCAGCAGCTAGAGGCGTTGCATCTGTTTCCCTTCGGCGAGGCCTGGCAGGGGACGGTGGAGGGACGCACAACTCTGACCGGCGATATCCCGGTGAACACCGACGGCGGACTGCTGGCCATGGGGCACCCCTTCGGGGCCTCGGGAATCCGCATGATCCACGAAACCGTCACCCAACTACGCGGCGAGGCTGGCCCCCGGCAGGTGCCCAACGCGCGTGTCGGCGTAGCCCAATGCTCCGGCGCCGGAGACGTAACCACTGTGCACATCCTCAAGCGGGGATAGCCAATAGTTGACAGCTATCAGCTCTCAGCAGTCAGGGAATCGCTGCCAACGATCAGCCGTCAGCGGTTCGGGACCGCCCACTTCGGTCATGGGGACTGACGCCCATTTGTCATTTGGGGGCCGTCCCGCCCCTGTCATTCTGAGGAGCGCCGAAGGCCGACGAAGAATCTACCAAGCCCAACCTGGCAGACCCTTCGCTCCACTCAGTCTGACACTCGGGACGTACAGACAAACCAATCAACTGAGCAAACCAGCAAAAAAGGGGGATGAAAAGTCTTCAACCATCAGCGGTCACATCTCAGCAAAGCGCTGACTGCTGACCGTCCTCGATGGAATCGGGACTAACAGCTACCATGCCCTCTTACCTAGTGCTCGCCGCCATGAAAGGCCGTTTCGTCTCCAACACCGGCAACACCTATGACAACTTCCAGTTCATGGGCTACTCCGACGGCGCCGACCCCATCTCCGCCGTCACCACCTTCTTCGACGCGCCGCCATACCCCATAGTCTGGGCCGACGTTGAATACCTCTGGGCCGAACGCCTAGCCGATGACTCAGCCAACGGCCACCTAGGGGATTACGAGAAGATTTATATTGAGACGCTGCGGAGTAGATGGGGGGAGGATAGTGGTGGGTGATGAGGGTTGGGTAGGATCTAAGTAGGTAGTTTTAGTTTATATTCTCCTTCCCAACTCAGTAATCATCTAGACATGTGGTATGCGATAATTGCGTTATGCATATAGAGTCACTCAATGTAGAGCGGTTCCGAGGTATACAAAACCTCTCACTCACATTTACCTGGATTATGTTGTCCTGACTCACGCCCTAATGGCCTCCAAACATGCCCCAGTTCTGATAGATTGACTTACAAGTTATCAGATAACAGCGAGATTGAAGCAGATTGGAGGAACAGGGAGATGCCCTACGCAGATATTCCCGGAGTGCGACTCTGGTTCACTGACACAGCCGGCATGGACGACGACAAACGGACTCCGGTGGTGTTCCTCCATGCTGCGTCCGGCAACACAGATTGTTGGGTCAACCAAGAACCCGTCTTCATTGCTGCCGGTTACCGCTGTGTGGCCTACGACCGCCGCAACTGGGGCCGCTCGGAAGTCACCGAAACGAAGGCCGAACCTGGCTCTGCTGCCGACGACCTGGAAGCGTTTGCGGACCACCTGGGCCTAAAGCGATTCCACCTAGTGGCCACGGCCCTGGGCGGAATCGTCGGCCTGGATTACACGGTGGAATACCCGGAGCGGGTGATCAGCCTGAGCGTCTCCAGCAGCTTTACCGGTGTGTCTGATGCGTCTTACATGGAAGTACAAACTCGACTGCGGCCGCCGGAGATTTCGAACTTGCCCATTGTCCTCAGGGAGGTTGGTCCGTCGTACCGGGTGTCCAGCCCGGAGGGTGTGGCCAAGTGGCTCGAAATAGAAGAAGCCAGCCGCCACGAGATTACCCCGGAGCAGGGTCAAAACGCCCGCAGCCCCATGACCTTTGCCCGCTTGGAGCAGATGAAAACCCCGGTGTTAATGCTCACCGGCGGCGCCGACTTACTCTCGCCCCCCACAATGATGAAGATCGTGGCCGACCACATACCCGGCTCCAGCTTTGGCGTGGTCCCCGAGGCCGGTCACGCCGCCTTTTGGGAGCAATCAGAAGCATGGAATAAGCTGGTGCTGGACTTCATCGGTGAGTACGAGGGGTAAAAACGGAACTCCATTGCGTCAAAACCAGCGCAACTTGTTGGCGCAGTGGATTCCTGCCTTCGCCGGAAAGACGAGTGGGGTCAGGCCCCGAGCCAAGCTGTAGAGGCTGGTTTATAACCCGCCTTGCAAAGTTCGGCCAAACCTCATCGAGGCAGTCTGCCGTGAGCGCATGTTGTCTGGTTGCCAAAGTGAGATGACCTCAGACAATCAGGGCAGGTTGGAAACCTGCCCCTACGCCAAACTCGTAGTCGACGATAATGTCTTCCAATTGAAAATGGGCATCCTGACGTAATCGGTATGCCCATTTTTGTTTTCGCAGCCGAGAGGAACTTATTGCTTTTTGGCGAAGTCTCTTAGTTGGCCAAAATCTGATTTGAAGCCTTCGGTTAGGGCACGGCGGTCGGTGCCGTGAAGGATGAAACGCGCGCCTTGGGAGATCCAGTACTCGGACAGGTCGGGTGTTTGCTGGTGCACCAACGTGGCGATGCCCTTGGCCTCGGACATGTCGATGACCTTCTTGACCGTATCTTGGTAGATCTTCTCGTCGTACTGATCCGGGATGCCCAGGGAGATGCTCATGTCGTTGGGGCCGACGAAGATGCCGTCGATGCCCGGGACCTCAAGCATGGCCGCCAGGTTGTTCACAGCAGCTTCGCTCTCGATTCCGATGATGCAGATACTGTTCTTGTTGCGGTCTTCCAAATAGGACCGGGTGGCATCGCTGACGTGCTCTCCACTCAGAACCACCCGCTCAGCGGCCTCACCTTTTAGGGGACGCCACTTGGCGGCCGCGACAACCTCTCGCACTTGCTCCACGGTCTCGCAGTAGGGAGCCAAGATGCCCTGAGCCCCGGCGTCCATGGCCATGGTCACATAGTGAGCGTCGGGAATCGGAATCCGTACGATGGGTACCACACCGGTGGTGTTCATCATAATCAGGAAGTCGCCCAACTCGCCGCGACTTCGGTAGTTGTGCTCGGTGTCGATCACAACGTAGTCCAGGCCTACGGTGTCCAGAATCGGTATCCACTTGGGATTTCTGGCGATGGAAATCATCGTGCCGAATACTCGACCACCTGACTTTAAAGTTTGCTTTAGTTCTGCTCCGTTCATATTTGTCCTCCCTTTAGATATTTAAGGGCATCCCGAGTAGATCGGGATGCCCTTTGATTGGGTCTCAGTTGGCCAGACTATTGGTTGACGCTCATTAAGCTCTGGCAGAGCCGGGCGGTTTGCATCAGGTCCGGAATCACCACGTACTCGTCCACTGTGTGCATCTCGTTGGTAGCCATGCCAACGACGATGCAGTCGATACCGTTCAAGCGCATTTGGTTGGCGTCGGTCCCGCCACCTGAGGGCTTGATGTCTGGAACCAGAGTCATATTCTTCAGCATATCGGTTACCATCCGCACCACCGGTTCGTTGGGGTCTAGGGTATACATCTGGAAAAGCATTTCCAGGTCTTGCTTGATGGTTGCCTCCTGGTACTTGGCCCTAGCTTTGTCCAGCGCTTCGGTCAATTGCAACTCCAGCAACGCCACAGTCTCCGTGTTCCGGCTGCGGTATTCACCGCTGAAGCTCACCTCCACTGGCACAGCGTTGCGTACCGTGCCGCCGGTAACCATGCCTACGTTGAAGGTCGACTCTTCATCCAGCCGTCCGTTCGGCAGGTCGCCGATGATCTCGCTGGCGATGCGAATGGCAGAAATGCCTTTCTCCGGCTCAACGCCGGCGTGGGCGCCGCGGCCGGTTACCGTGATGTCGAAAGCCATATAGGTGGGGCTCGACCCGGTGATGGTATTGACCGGGCCGTTGCCGTCGAAGACCACCGCCTCTTTGCAATGAATCATGGAGTAGTCGAGGTTGGCAGCGCCAATCAGGCCAATCTCCTCGCCTCTGGTGAAGACCACCTGCACGGTGCGACGCGGAGAGTCATCTTCCTTAGCAGACTCTAGAGCCTCCATGATGGCAGCGATTCCAGCCTTGCAGTCGCCGCCCAAGAT
>Ga0209501_10002796_pt1 | contig 17990 bp, 17 predicted proteins | sample ArcticOcean_MG_C_4_FD_187434 | JGI IMG/M metagenome (GOLD analysis project Ga0209501, IMG submission 187434) | Marine microbial communities from western Arctic Ocean - ArcticOcean_MG_CB4_134 (SPAdes) (version 2) | ecosystem: Environmental > Aquatic > Marine > Oceanic | place: Arctic Ocean...
CAGCACCGGAGAAACACCGGTAAATAGCATAGATGAGATCGCCCCTGAAGCAATGCCTGATTTTTTACTTGACGAATCGGTCAATATCTTAACTGACCTTATTGAGTACAGGCAATTTAATCTTCAAGCGGATTCGCAAAGAAACTTAGAAATTAATCCTTCGTTTTAATCCTGTTTCTGAGAAAATGCGACTGGCGACTTCTTCAATTGAGGATAAAGTGGTATCACCATATGGAATATGATTTCTTTGAAAAAGGGTCAAAGCCGAACGACATTCAAAGTTAACCTGCTGCTGGGAGGCGTACTTACCCTCGCCTCGTCTAGCAATTCTAATAGATCGAAGCCGATCTGGATTAATACATAATCCATAAAGCTTATCTCTATGCTTAAGCAAGGATTTTGGAAGCGATGATTCTTCTAAATCTTCTTCGGTTAGAGGGTAATTGGCGGCATAAATACCGTAACGGAGAGCTAAGAATAAACAGGTCGGAGTTTTTCCTGTACGTGACACGCCCAGCAAAATAATATCGGCATTGTCATAGTTCTTAACGGTAACACCATCATCAGCATTTAGAGCAAAATTCGTTGCATCCATCCTCGTTTCATATTCATCGCTATTGGCTTCAATATTAGCTCTCACTGCCTCTGGAGACGGTGGCACCTCGAATGCTTCGGTTAACGGTGACAAAAAAGCTTTAAATAAGTCAAGAACAATAAAATCTTTTTCATGGAATAATTCCCTTATCTGTGGACTTATAATACTCATAAATACAATAGGTTTTAGAGAGCTCTGGAGGCAAGCATCATTGATTATTTCCGTTACGTCAACAGCCTTCTCGTAACTGTCTATAAATGGCAGTGTAATTATGTTAGTTTTAACGCTAGGATAAAGCTTCAAGAGGCTATTACCGAGTGTTTCAACGGTAATACCAGTATGATCTGAAATGTAAAAAACGGGCCTTGTGCTCATGTTTGTATAACATACCACTAAGCATGGATAAGTAAAGAATGAATGAACTAACAATCAAATTAGAAAAGTGTCGAATAACAGACGTGGAGAACGTGGGAGGAAAGAATGCCTCACTAGGAGAAATGATCAGCCAGCTTCACGACCTGGGTGTGAGCGTACCAGGAGGTTTTGCTACTACCTCATTTGCGTATCGACACTTTCTTAATCACGGCAACCTAAGTGATAAAATATCGGCCAAACTTGATAATCTTGATGTCGATAATATAAAGGATCTCACTGAGGCAGGCGCCTATATTAGACAGCTGATTACCGATACCTCCTTCCCCGATGATCTTAAGGAAGCTATTTCAGTCGCATTACATGAAATTGACCCCGATGAAACAACCGACTTTGCAGTCCGCTCATCAGCGACAGCTGAAGACTTACCGGAGGCTTCTTTTGCTGGGCAACAAGAAACACTACTTAACGTTTCTGGAAAGGATGCCATTATTGCTGCAATTCATGAAGTCTTTGCTTCTTTATTTAATGATCGTGCCATCGCCTATAGGGTACACAATAATTTTGACCATGCACAAATTGCACTCTCAGTAGGTATTCAGAAAATGATAAGAAGCGATCAAGGCTCTAGTGGGGTCATGTTTACCTTAGACACAGAATCTGGTTTTCGAGACGTCGTTTTTATCACAGCCAGCTATGGGCTTGGAGAAATGGTAGTACAAGGTGCCGTGAATCCTGATGAATTTTATGTATACAAACCGTTCGTTGGCAAAGTCAAAACCTCAATTATAAGAAAAAATTTAGGTAGTAAAAAAATCAAAATGGTTTACGGTAAAACCACCGATGAGCGCGTTAAAACCGTTGCTGTTGATGAAGCAGATCAAATGAAGTTCTCTCTTACTGAGGATGAGATTGTCCTTCTTGCCAAGCAAGCAATTACGATTGAAGATCATTATGGCCGCCCTATGGATATCGAGTGGGGCAAAGACGGAATAGATGGTCAGATATATATCTTACAAGCAAGACCTGAAACCGTTCAAAGCAGAAACAAGAATATCACCACACGCTATTCGCTTATTGATAACGCTGAGGTTATTCTAACCGGTCGAAGCATTGGCCAAAAAATTGGCTGCGGAAACGCTAAGGTCATTGATAGTATTGATAACATGGATCAAGTCAAGCTCGGTGATGTCCTCGTTGCCGATATGACTGATCCTGACTGGGAGCCCGTCATGAAACGAGCCTCTGCTATCGTCACCAATCGTGGTGGTAGAACTTGCCATGCCGCCATCATTGCGCGCGAGTTAGGTATTCCTGCTGTCGTAGGATGTGAAAATGCAACTGATCTCATAAAAAACGGCCAAGAGATTACCGTCTCTTGTGCAGAAGGTGATGAAGGAAAAATATATCAAGGCATCTTAAACTTTACGGAAACTGAGTCTGAAGTTAAACAATTACCAGAAATACCTTTAAAAATTATGATGAATGTAGGCAACCCTGATCGGGCCTTCTCGTTCTCTAGTATCCCCAATGAAGGTGTTGGATTGGCTCGGCTTGAATTTATTATCAATCGAATGATTGGGGTACACCCACAAGCCTTGCTTGGTTATGATGACCTTCCCTCAAAAACCAAACAAGCTATTGATACCTTTATAGCTGGCTATGAAAATCCAGTGAGCTTTTATATTGATAAGTTAGCTGAAGGTGTCTCGACTATTGCTGCTGCCTTTTACCCCAAACCGGTGATCGTTAGGCTCTCTGATTTTAAATCAAACGAGTACGCCAATTTGCTAGGTGGAGATCTTTTTGAACCTCGTGAGGAAAACCCAATGTTAGGCTTTAGGGGTGCATCAAGGTACGTCGATAAAAACTTTAAACCTTGCTTTGAGCTTGAGTGCCTAGCACTAAAAAAAGTTCGAGAGGATATGGGGTTTAATAATGTCCAAATCATGATTCCTTTTGTTAGAACCTTAAGTGAGGCTGATCGTGTCATCAGTTTGCTCAAGGAGCAAGGATTAGAGCGTGGGAAAAATAATTTAAAGATTATCATGATGTGTGAACTACCCTGTAACGCTGTGCTTGCTAAGGACTTCTTAAAATACTTTGATGGGATGTCAATTGGTTCTAACGATATGACACAACTTACCCTTGGACTTGACCGAGACTCAGCAAAGCTCGCTGATTCTTTTGATGAAAGAGACCCCGCAGTTAAATACATGCTCAAACTTGCAATCAATGCCTGCAATGATGAAGGGAAATACATCGGTATTTGCGGACAAGGGCCCTCTGATCATATGGACCTAGCTGAGTGGCTCGTTAACGAAGGGATTCAAAGTATATCCCTTAATCCTGATTCAGTTATTGATACCTGGGAGCGGATCGCTAAACTTAAGACGTGATAAAGAAGCGCTCCTTGAAGAATCTCAATTCATTGATTGAGTCATAAACATCAGACAGAGCTGTATGAGCTGCATGCTTCGTATGTTGAGAAGATAAGTCACGATTCCATGCATTGCATAAAATTTTAACTGTCGTCACGTCAAGATTACGGTAGTGAAAAAAAGCCTCGAGCTCTTGCATATAATTCGCTAAAAAACGACGGTCTTGACAAATAGAATTGCCACACATGGGCGAATAATTGCGATCGATATACTGCTTTAGAAAATCGATTATTTCAGCCTCGGCCTGTGCTTCATTATAAGTACTTGCGCTTACCCGATCGATTAGGCCCGATTCGCCATGGTGCGTCTGATTCCACTCGTCCATACCATTAAGGACCTCATCGGATTGATGAACCGCTATGGCTGGGCCATCAGCAATAATACTTAGGTTTCTATCAGTGACAACGACAGCAAGCTCAATAATGCGATCAGTTGCAGGATCAAGTCCGGTCATCTCTAAATCAATCCAGATTAAATTTTCATTTGAATGCATGGATTCTATTTTATCAGATTTCATGATGGTAGTTGCCCCAACTAGGCATTATGATATTAAAATGCTTGGCCATGTTATACATCGATCCTTAAGTAGTTGCACTGCAGTGACTGAGCACAACACCATCTTGAATGTCATATTCAAAAATAAATCACAGCAAGTCATAACCGGTGACCAAATAAATATTGAGAAACAAAACGATAGTTTTATCTTAACGAATATAGCACCACGAACCAATATATTCACTCGTGCTGATAGTCATCTTAATCAAGAAATGTTGGCCAGTAATTTATCACAAGTAGCCATTATGATCGCCCCAGAGCCTCACCCAGATACATTGCTTGTTGATGGCATGTTAGCTGCTGCCGAACAGCTTAATATTAAAGCAATTATTATTAACAATAAAATCGATATTAGCTCCCTTCCGGCAGACTTAATCTATTACACTAATCTCTACCCAGTAGTTAGCATCTCAGCTAAAGAAAAGACTAACTTTGATAAACTAATGGAAGCACTTGAAGATGAAACAACTCTCTTTCTAGGGCAGTCAGGTGTAGGTAAGTCTACACTCATGAACCGTCTCACTGGAAAAAACTCCCAAAAAACATCGACATTAACAAAAATGCACGGAAAACATACAACCTCAGCAAGCACCATGCATTCTCTCAATAGAGAGACACGAATTGTAGACACGCCTGGTGTAAGACACTTTCTTCCTTACTTTAAGCAAAAAGCGGATATCTATAGTGGTTTCAAAGAAATGAGCACATATCAAGGTCAGTGTAAGTTTCATAACTGCATGCATCTAACCGAGCCTTCCTGTGCCGTTATTAGCGCCATGGAGGCGGGACAGATCAGCTCAGATCGATACGCTAGCTATCAAAAGATTTATGAGATTTATGTGGCTGAAAATAGAAATTGAGCTGCAAAAAAAACAAAAACTAAGCCCATTATTACGTTAAAGGCTCTCTCGTTTCTTAGAAAAAAGCTACGGACGGTGGCTCGAGTCAGAAATAAGCTTAACCCCCTAAACCAGACATAAGTAGCTAAAATGAAGTAAGCACCGTATCCCAGAAGCGTTGACAGTGGCGTCCCCTGATCAATCACCAAAGCAAAAAGTGCTAAAAAGAAAAGTGTCGCTTTTAAGTTTAATCCATTCGTTAAAAATCCTAATAATATCAATCTTTTAGTAGTATAACTTAAATCTAATTCTGAATTTATATACTCTACAGATGAGTCTTTATGGCGAAAGGATAGCACCGCCAAATAAAGCATAAATAGTGCGCCGACTATCTTTAATATATCCACATAGCTATCAAATAACCGTGTGATAACGGCGAGGCCAAATACACAATAGGTCATATGGACGGCAATACCCATAGCGATACCTAAACTGACTTGGCGCCCCGCGTAAGCGCCCTGAGCGACTGAATATCGCAAAACAAGCGCAAAATCAGGTCCGGGAGTCGCAACAGCTATAGCGTGGGCGAAGGCTACTGTAAGAAACTCACTCAAGACTTAACGCTAATTAAGCCCTCTTCGCTCTAGAAGGTAGCTCACATCGGCATCTTGTTTCCTAAAGTCATTGTAAAGACTCATAACTTCCTGTGTGTTGCCTCTGGAAAGAATGTTTCGGCGTAACGCATCGCCATTTTGTCTCAGTAAGCCCCCCTTTTCCTTAAACCAAGCAACGGTATCAGCATCAAGTACCTCGCTCCATATATAAGAATAGTAACCTGCTGAATAGCCCCCACTAATGTGGGAAAAATAGGTGTATCGGTAGCGAGGTGGCACCATGCTCAGATCAAGACCGTATTTAGCTAGCACCGATTGCTCAAATACCATCAACGCATCAGCTGAAGGTATATCGTCGACATCTAATTGATGGAGCTCCATATCTATCACAGCGGCTGCTAGATACTCCACCGTTGCATACCCTTGATTAAATTGCTCTGATTCAATAATACGATCAAGTAATACTGATGGTATTGGTTCACCTGTTTGATAGTGAGTGGCGTAATTTTCCAATACAGAAGGCCAAGTTGCCCACATCTCATTAACTTGAGATGGGTACTCTACAAAATCCCTTGGGACAGCCGTTCCTGACAAACTCGGATAAAACACATTGGAAAATAAACCATGCAATGCATGGCCAAACTCGTGAAACATAGTGGTTACTTCGTCAAGGGTAATCAAAGTAGGCTCCCCGTCAACTGGCTTCGTGACATTTAAATGATTAGCCACAATCGGCTGAGCCCCCATGAGATCAGATTGAACTGAATAACTATTCATCCAAGCGCCACCACGCTTGTTTGAACGTGAATAAGGATCAAAGATAAACAAACCTAATTGTGTGTTGTCGCTATCGATCACATTAAACACCCGCACGTCTTCTTGATAAATAGGCAAATCAAAACGCTCAATAAAACTAATACCATACGCTTGGTTAGCAGCATAGAACACGCCTTTCTCTAAGACATTATTCATTTCTAAATAAGGCACCAATTCAGTTTCATCAAAGTTATAAAGCTGTTGTTTTAATTGCTCTGCATAAAAAGGCCAGTCCCAAGAAGCTAATTCAAAATCTTCGCCACCGTCAGTAATAATGGTTTGTAGCTGGTTGGCTTCGCGCTGTGCATTAAGCACTGCTCGTTCGCTAAGACTTGCTAAGCGTTCATTGACCGCCTCCACGGTTTGTGCCGTTTGATTTGATAGCACATAAGCCGCGTGATTTGGGTAACCTAGTAACTGTGCCCGTTCAGTACGTAGGCGAGCAATCGTGACAATCACCGCTGCATTATCAAACTCACCACCATAACTTCGTGCGAGCGAAGCTTCCATAACTTCTTGACGTAAAGATCGATCTTCTAACACAGAAAGGTAAGGTTGACTTGATGTGTTTAACAAAGGGATAACATAGCCTTCTACCCCACGAGAAGCCGCTTCATTTGCAGCCCTTTCAATCAAACCCTCATTTAGTCCAGCTAATCGTGATCGGTCAGTTACAATAACCGCTAAACGATTACGCTCATCTAATACGTTCTGATCGAACTGTGTTTGAAGTCTAGCAATTTCTCCATTAATTGCTCTTAACCTTTCTTGGTCTGGCTCCGACAAAGCGGCACCTGAGCGAATAAAACCTTCATGCGTCTCATTTAAAAGACGCTCCGTCTCTGCATCCAGATTTAGATCTTGCTTATTAATATAAAGATAATCAACACGCTCAAATAGCTTTGGATCCAGCATGATTTGGTCTTGATGAGCCGCTAGCAATGGAGCAAAGTCAGCTTCAATTGCGTCAATTTCATCGTTGGTATAGGTCGAGGACATCGCATAAAAAACAGTCGCCACCTTATCAAGAAGTTGCCCCGAACGCTCCATCGTAATTAAAGTATTCTCAATCGTGGGTGAATCAGCTTGGGCAATAATGAATTGGATCTCACTAAGATGTTCTTCCATACCCAAAGCTAACCCCTCTCGATAATGCTCAGGCTTGATGAGATCAAACCTAGGATAGTTATCATATAGTTCCATGCTAGACAGGAATGGATTACTGTTATTCATAGTGACTCCGGTTGATGCCGTTGGCGGCTCTAAGATCTGAGTCTCACTGCTAGTCATATTGACACACCCAGTTAGACCTAACAAAATTAATAATTGTACAAATTGGTATCTCATTGATCCGCCCTACTTAATTTTATTTAGCCCATGGCTCTCATTTGCCTACCCGATAACAAGTGAAAATGTAAGTGGCTAACCGTTTGACCACCCTCGGGGCCAATATTTGTCACCACCCTATAATCAGATAAATCATAACGCTTTGCGACCTTTATTATGGTTATTAACAATTTTTGCATCAACTCAGGTTGATCCTCGCCCTTAGTAAGCGAGTCTAAGTGAAGCTTTGGAATAAAGAGTAGGTGCGTTGGCGCCACAGGAGTAACATCTTTAAAGACAAGGATATCATCGTCCTGAAAGACCACTTCAGCTGGAATCTCTTCCTTAATAATCTTACAGAAAATACAACTCATTATATGTCCATAGGGATATCGTTACGTCCAGTTAATGCCCGTGACAATGTATTACTATCAGCATACTCAAGCTCACTTCCAGCAGGCAAGCCAAAAGCTAAACGACTTGCTTTAAGATCGTGCTTGCGTGCCAGCAGTGACAATAAGTGCGCTGTTGCGTCCCCTTCAACGGTCATACCCGTAGCTATAATCATTTCATTTAACGTTCCTTTTGCAATTAGAGGTTCAAGCAGGTCAAAGCCTAGTTCACTCGGACCAACACCATCAATAGGCGATAGCTTTCCCATTAACACAAAATACTGACCCCGATAAGACCCCGAGGACTCAATCGCCAAAACATCAACGGGTGATTCCACAATGCAAATTTGGTTTGCCTCTCTTGAGGTATCTTGACAAAAATTACATAAGTCATTTTCAGTCAGCATACGACATTGTTGGCAACTACCAATTTGGTCAGCAGCGTCTTGGAGAGCAGTTGCTAATTTATGCATCCCAGGTTTATTGTTTTGTATTAAGTGAAACGCAATTCGCTGAGCAGACTTAGCGCCTATGCCTGGTAACGACTTTAGTGCCAAGATCAATTGATTAAGCTTAGAAGATTCAAAACCAGACATTAAAAGCCAAGCCCAGGAATAGATGGTAGTCCCTTTTTAAGGGGTGCCATAAGCTCCTCATTTTTATCCGAGACCTTCTTTAACGCATCATTTAATGCTTGCTCGATTACTTTTTCCATTTCACTAGTTGATTGTGTCATTACCTCAGCTGCTAACTGCACTTGCTTAACTTGATGATTACAACTTAGGTGAATCGCCACACTGTCATCATTTGAGTGCCCACTCACCACGGTCTTAGCAAGCTCCTTTTGTGCTTTCTTCATATTCTTTTGCATGTCGCGAGCCGTCTTTAAAAGACCCATCATATCTTGCATTATGTCTCCTCTAGCGGTGTTAATTCAATAGACTCAATTTTAGCGCCAAACTCTGCCTCTAATAAATTAAATGCGGAGTCTTCCTTAAAGGATGCCTCAATTTTTTTTATTTTTTCCTGCAACTCTTCAACCTCTTTTTTGCTCGCAGTGTCAATCAAAGGCACTTTTGATAGGCTGACCTCAACGTCAACTTCTCTGTTGAGATATTCGTTGAGACTTTCATTAAAACGAAGCGTAATGCCCTTGGTCATTAAATGCTCACTGGCATGATCAAGCACGATACGAAAGTGATCATCGGTAATTTCTAATAGCTCAATATGCTTTATAAACTCCTGTAAGGCACCACTGACTTTAAGCTCTTTGAACTTCTCCCCCCAATTCTCCGAATTAATACTCATAATCGGCTTAGCTACCTCCGGCATTACTACCGGCGCAGGCGTTATGGATACAGGGGCCTTAGTCGTTTTTTTTTCTGTGATTTCTTTAGGCGTGGTCGGGGCTATTGTTGTTTCAGCCACCGTCACTTCCGAGTCCTCTCGAAAGACAATCATCCTAAGTATCGCCATCTTAAATGAGGTATCGGGTGTCCGGCAAATAGGCATATCACGACAGCCAATCAAGGCCATCTGGTAGAGCATTTGAATTTCTTCTGGATTGGATAACTTGGACAGATCAAATAACTTTTGATCTCGGCTATCGGTAAAACTCGCTTTATCTAAGACCATCATTAGCGCCATCTCTTGAAGCGTGCTTGCAATATCTTGAAGCAAGGCATGAAGATCATTGCCTAGGTTAATTACCTCATCAGCTAGAGTAATCGCATGATGAATATTGTTATTCATAATCGATTCAACTAGCTCAATTACTTTGTCTCTACTTGTGACACCAATCATACTCTCGGTAAGCTCATCAGTGACATTACCGTTACCCAAAGCAATGGCCTGATCAAGCAAGCTAAGTGCATCTCTCATGCTGCCATAAGCATGAAGGGAAATTAAATCACAGGCGGCGGGTGAAATGGTCACACCCTCCTTCTCACAAATCACTTGTAACTCTTTAGAGACCACCTCTTTATTAATATGCTTTAAGTTAAACTGTAAGCATCGAGACAAGACCGTCACTGGAAGCTTTGAAGGGTTGGTGGTTGCAAGAATAAACTTTACATGTGCCGGAGGCTCTTCTAAGGTCTTTAACAGTGCATTAAATGAGTGGGTTGACAGCATATGTACTTCATCGATTAAGTAAATCTTGAAGCGACCTATACTAGGTGCATACTGAACATTATCTAAAAGCTCACGCGTCTCATCAACCTTTGTTCTTGAGGCCCCATCGACCTCGATTAAATCTAAAAAACTACCCGCAGCAAGACTCGTGCACGGTCCACACTCACCGCAAGGTTTGCTGGACATGCCTTTATCGCAATTGAGTGCTTTTGCAAAAAGTCGTCCAAGTGTAGTCTTGCCTACGCCGCGTGTGCCTGAAAGCAAATAGGCATGATGAATCTTCTGATTATCAAGTGAGTTCTTTAGAGCCTGGCAGACATGGTCCTGACCGATCACCTCATCAAAGGTCGAAGGTCGGTACTTTCTAGCAAGGACGGTATAACTCATATAAATTATTTTACATGGTATGAGGGAGCGTTCACAGCAAGCACTTGAAAATAACCATTAAATAAGAGAATCCGATATAATGCTTAACCGAGGAGAGATGGCCGAGCGGTCGAAGGCGCTTGCTTGGAAAGCAAGTTTACGGTTCATACCGTAACGTGGGTTCGAATCCCACTCTCTCCGCCATACCAATTATCGTGAAGTCTCAGATAGAATCCTAAGTAATTGATTATAAACATAATTGTTTACTTTTATTTCTCTAGGTAACTCATACGATATCATGTAGTATTAAGGTTTATGTAATACCAGATGTAATACCAGAGTACGAATCCCGCTGTGACTGAGCAAGAAACCGAATAGGTATAACGCTTGTCCCTACCCCTGAGCTCACAAATACTTGTCGTTGTGCATCCAATCTTCCTCTCTATTTTAAATATCAAGACCGTCTCCTATGGATTGCTCTAGGCTACCGACCTCACAATCCTGCATCATAAACATAAACTCTGAATAAAAGATGGATCTAGATGGATTGCTTTATTTATATTTCTAAAAGTTATATCGTGGTGATATATTCATCTCTTGCTTAAGGCACTATGCAAAGAAAATTAAACATCATTAAACTCATCACCGCTGTCTTTTGTTTTTCTGGATGTGCCACGCAGTCGTCCTATATGCCTCTTGTAGTCACGACTTCAGCGGCTGATCAAGAAAAATTTGAAAATGACTTAGCGGAGTGTGTTGAATACCTAGAATCTGTTGAAGAAGATGGCCGGCTTGCCGAAGTGGCATGGGGTGCAGCCGTGGGAACGACGGTAGGGGTAGCCGGTTTGGGTACGGTGGCAGGTACGGGGTCGTTGCTTGGGGCGGCTATTTTTCTTCCTGCAGCCATCGTAACAGGCGCAATCTTTGCTAGGAATAAAGCAAATGATGAAGAGGAAGCCCTAAGAGCCCAAGTGTTAAATCAATGCGTTGAAGATAGAGGCTATTCAATAGTTGAAGAGGCAATAGATCCGAATTGAACCACCACTGAGGGGCTAGTTATTAATTTAAATCATAAGAATTTTTATCAGTATCACCCTTAATGATTAACCAATATAAAATAAAAAATGCACCTATTATAGTTAACACCCATAATTGTCGCCATCCAGATTTATTAGTATCATGTAATCTTCTTGTTGCTACAGCAATTGTAGGAATCAAAACACCCAGGCTATATATCAAATAGAAGGGTCCGTTATCTTCCCATCCATAACCCAAAAGACTTGTATCAAAAATTGTCGCAGTAATACTTAGAAAGACTGTAAAGAGAATAAAATACCAATATTCTGATCCTCTTGCTCTTCCAGTAAAATCAAAATATTTTCGAAAACACGTTCCAATGGCTTCGTGAAAACTCAAAGGCAGTTGAGGGACATATGCGTTCGCTCCTTTACGGTCTGGTGCAAAATTTGTAATAGTTTGTTGTTCTGTTTGAACTATAGGTTCATTACAGTGGCGACACTTAATTGCCTCATCTTGTATTTCTTCTGCACAGTAGGGACAATTTTTCATAGTTATTATTCTCCTATAATTGTTTATACATTAAAACGCCAGTATTTTATGGTCTGAGTGTCAGCTTTTGCACACGCCAGTTGGTAATTTCTCCAACATAGAGCTCATTCTCGTTACGACAGTCTATCTCGTGGACCGAGCCAAACTCACCAATTAACTTACCCGCCGTACCAAATTTACCCAATACCGTTCCATCAAGCTCCATCTTGTATATTTCGCCATTGTCCATTGACGCTGTGCCATTGGAGTTTGAGCTATAGAGATATTGATGGGGGCCTGGCGTAATACATATTGCCCATGGCGCGCCTATATGGGTGAACTGAGTCTTGAAGTTACCTTCATTATCAAACACTTGAATACGACGATTACCGCGGTCGCCCACATAGACGTTTCCATCCACATCGGTTGCGATCGAATGCAGGGTATTAAACTGGCCTGCCTCTGTGCCACGGGAACCCCATGACTTAATGAACTTGCCATACTTATCAAATTTAGCGACACGTGAATTAGCATAGCCATCGGCCACAAAGATATTACCCTCAGCGTCCCAAGCCACATCCGTTGGTCGGTTAAAGTTATCGCCTAAAACACCGACGCCACTGCCTGGCTGGTAATCCGCATGCGGTGTCGGAACTCTAATGGCCTCAGGCTTTCGTCCTAAGGTCATCAACACTTGGCCTTGTGGGTTGAACTTGATCACCATATTAGATCCCTCGTCTACAACCCAGATGTTATCCTCGGAGTCGACTCGAACGGTGTGTGCGAAAACAAAACCATAAAGACCCTGCCCGATTTCACGGCGGTAATCGCCATTTTCATCAAACTCAAATAGCTGAGCAGCCGAGCGTAAAAATACACGATTAGTACCCAAGGATGCATTGACCCCGCGTGAGCGCGTGTAGACAAAAATATGCCCGTCGGAGTTTGTTGCCACGCCCACAGCCTCACCCAAATAAACATCATCTGGAAAGCTCAACGGATCCACCGCATCAAATTCAATATCAGGAACAACCTGCTGTGCCCAAGATGAGCCCATGCAAAGAATACTTATAACCACTAGTAAGCATTGAAATGATCGCTTCATTAAAACCTCCGAAAGATTCTCTAGCCCTATTGGCATTGCACCTGGCATACGACTCATGGTGTGCCCTCCGGGTTAAGAATGAGCTTTTGTACACGCCAAGTTGTGATCTCAGCAACCAGTAACTCGTTCTCATCGCGACAGTCAATGGCGTGGACGGTACCAAATTTACCCCATTGCTTTCCAGGCTCACCAAACTTACCAATCACCGTCCCATCGAGTTCCATCTTATAGATCTCACCGGTCACTGCCGTTAACGCACTGTTATTGTTATCCGGATTAGAGTTAGAGGTGTAAAGGTAGGGGTGCTCGCCGCCTGTAATACAAAGAGCCCAAGGTCTGCCTATGTTGTCATAGATCGCAATCCGCTCCAGATCATTGTTATAGACCTGAATACGCGAATTATTACGGTCCGCTACGTAGACGTTACCTTGTGCATCAACTTGAATGGAGTGCGGTGTATTAAATTGATCTGGCTGTGTGCCACGTTCTTCACCGATGTCTTTTATAAAGCGTCCGTTCTTGTCGTACTTGACCACACGCGAGTTGAAATACCCGTCTGCGACAAAGATATTACCTTCGCTATCCCAAGCCACATCTGTCGGGCGACCAAAGCGATAAGGCACCGCCGGTGGTGGCCAAGAATCGCTTCGCCGCGGTGTCTCATAAAGACCTTGTACCGCCTCAGGACGACGCCCAAGAAGCATCACGACTCTTCCCTCTGGATTAAATTTAATAACCATATCTGTCCCTTCATCGACAACCCAGATATTATCCTCGGAGTCGACTCGAACGGCATGCGCTTGCGAGAAGCCGTAAAGGTAACGACCAATCTCGCGGATGAAGTCACCGTTTTCATTAAATTCAAACAGACGTGAGGATTCACCGCTGCGGGTATAGACGAACACGTGATTCTTAATGTTACGGGCAACACCGATGCCCTCACCCAGATAGAGCCCCTCGGGCAACGTCAGAAAATTAGGTACCGTCTCAAACGGGATATTGGGTGCATCGGCGTAAGCGGCAGCCCGTTGTGGTACAGCTTGTTGCGCATGTAGCCAACCGGTAGTGATAACACCCAAGCATAATAATGTGAATTCAGTATAACGCCTCATGAATGCCTCCAATAATGAGTCCTTAAAAATGCAAGAAGTAACTCTGCTATCGTCCTTACTAATACAGGTAACAATAAATGCACTACATTAAGACAATAGTGCTAGAGGTGATTTAGTGTCAAGTAAAAGTAGGATTATAGACTTACTACTCAGGAAGCAATTAGGTTCAAACAAGCTTAAACCAACTTAAACCCCATCTGGGTTCACAGTCTCCGCCGAGCTGTGAGCTATTATGTCTCTAGAAGGCTTACCACCGTCTATATTTTGACCTGAAGGTACCCAAGCACAAACCGGATCATCATCCGCCCAAATGGTTCGACACTCTGCCGGCACAAAGTATTCAACAAAGACTAACTCTTCCTGGTCATCATTAACAAAGTTATGGCGCTCAAATTCATAATTATAAAGCGTATCGCCTGCCCTTATCTTATGGGGTTTTTCACTAAGCAAGGCAGTAGCCGTTCCACTGATAATGTATTGAAAATGCTCTGCACCCTCATGATGGTGATTTGAGGCCTTCGTTCCTGGGGCGTAAATAATCATCTCCCCTTTAATGGCCTTCGTTCCAAAAAGTGTAGGCGTTACTAAGTAAATACGCTTACGATCATCATGCTCAGAATTAAGCGCGGGCTCCTCTCGCCAATTGACACACCTATAACTTAACTTACTAGGGTCAAAGGAATCGTCATAGCGATCTGCTTTAGGCACTGTCCCAAATAACACCGCAGTCCCTTCATCAGTCCTAAGATCTGCTTTAAAGCTTGGAGGTAAAAAAACCACATGATTAGTGGTTAGCTTTTCCTTACCGTTATCACCCACTAGCTCAGCAGAGCCCTCTAAAAGCTGGAACCATGCCAGATCATGGTCTTCAATAGTAATGTTAGCCACAGAATTAGCCTCTAACTCCCATCGATCTAATAAGATGCAATCACTACCTACCCGCTCAGGATTAATTAAGGAACGCGATGAAACGCCCTCACTTACTTCTACTTTTTCGGCTTGATCAAAATTAAACAACACTGGCATCTAGCTTCTCCTTAATGCTTGATTTAATAAGCAAAACAGGGCGTAAACCCTATATCAAATTAAATTTGCTTATATCTCTAAAGACCTTATTCTATACAAATGTCTGATGTTCATGCAAGCAAAGTACGAATGCTAGGGTTTTCTCTGCCTGGATTAGGCCTTAACACTCTGGTAACGGCTGTCTTTGTTTTTCTACCGGCACTTTATGTTGAGTCACGAGGCTTATCAACAGCGACAGTGGGTCTGGTGTTTTTTCTTGCCAAGATTATCGATATTATAGCGGCTCCTATTTGGGGTAACTTTATGGATAGTTACAAAACACCTTGGGGAAGAAGGCGCCCTTGGCTACTGCTCTCAGTCCCCATACTTATGACGGCTGTGTTTTTCTTATTTAACCCCCCTGAAGACGTATCTATTTACTATCTCTTCTTTGCGTTAGGCCTTTGTTATATAGGCTGGGATGCCTGGACAATTAGCCATACCTCTTGGGCGCTTGAGTTATCAAGAGACTACGATAGACGATCGCGTATCACGAGCCTGCTCCAGGTGATGTCTATGCTTGGTGCGATAGCTACCAGTATGGTGCCTGCCGTAATGGAGCAATTTGGCACTATCTCACATGAAGAGAAGACCGTCGCTATTGGTTGGGCGATCATGATAATACTCCCCCTTACAGCGATTATATGTGTCCTCAGCGTGCCCGAGCGTGTCACACCTAATAAGCCAAGAATAAGCTTCATAAAGGGTCTTAAAATACTGCGTTCAAATTCTGCCCTTATCAGATTGCTCTCAGCCAATATCTTAATCTCCTTCTCCACTTATTTTGTACAGGGTCTCTTTCTATTTTTTGTTTCCTATACGCTTAGACTACAAAACTGGTCAGGTCTTATCCTCTCATCACTCTTAGTCGGTGGATTAGTCGGCTTACCTTTGTGGTTATGGATCTCTCAAAAACTTAACAAGCATGCCACCATGCAACTTGCTATGCTCTCAGGTGCTATCACACCAGTACTACTCTTATTGCTACCGGCAGAGAGTCTCTATCTTAGTATCTTCTTCTTTCTCATTGTGGGGCTTAACACCTCAGCCAATGAGTTTTTACCTAGGACCATGATTGCTGACGTATGTGATAAAGATCATATAGAAAGTGGTTCTGAGCGTATGGGACTTTATTACTCATTACTTCAACTATCAAGTAAATTTGCCTCCGGTTCAGGTATATTAATTGGTTTTTCTTTCTTAACGCTCTTTGGGTTTGATCCCGAACTTGGTATGAATAATACCGAGCAATCTTTAGATCGCTTAAGGTACCTTATTGTTGCTCTACCGGCTATTGCTTATGGTTTTGTTATCGTGCTAATGCTGAAATACCCTATCGACAGAAAAGATCAGCATGAAATGAGAAAAATCATCGAAAAAAGGGAGAAGCTAGAGGCAAACAATTGATATTGCTAAGAGAGGGCTTACGAAAGAAATATTTCTATCTTTACGCCTAACCCTTTATCGAAGTTCTCGAACTATAGGCAGTAACTAAATTTTGCCTATGACGAAAAATAGGCTAATGTTTATAGCATGAAGATAGAAATATTTATTAAGGAATCCTGCCCCGAGAGCGATCAGGCCATATTTTTAGCTCAAGAGTTATCCCAACGCTCAGATCATATCTATGAAGTTTATACTTTAGGTAAAAACCTCTCACAAGAACAACTCGATGCACATTTCTCTGACCCTGTTGCCTTGCCCCAAATTAAAATTGATGATGTAGCAATCGGTAACTATCAGGCTTTTGCCGATATGTTTGTTAACAGGCTTTACTAAAGAAGGCGATCACCGCGTAAATAGACGTCAACAATCCTTCGTGTATGAGTGATATCAACAAGTGGATTTGCATCTAAAACTATAAAGTCCGCACGCTTACCGGCTTCAATGGTTCCTAGTTGATCCAAACCTAACAGTTCAGCTGCTCGACCCGTTGCAGCAACGAGTACGTCTGCAGCAGTCATACCAGCCGCCACCATATCTTCCATCTCTATATGAGAGGCCCAAAATGTATTACCGTCTGTACCCAAGACAATTGGCATTCCTATGGCACTGAGTCTGACTAAATTCCTAGCTTGGATGCTAAAAAACGCTTGTGCCTGTGGGCGCTCAATATTTGATGCTTGAATCTCATTCCACATTTCTTCTGTCATAAAGTTTCGCATCCAATCTAAATTGGTGGGTACGCCACGGTTAGGAAGATTAGCAATTAGTACCACATCGGGATGTGCCTTTACCAGTTCAATAAATTCTGCATCAATATCTTGATCGCGAACACCATGAGCAAAAATATCAATACCTGAACTTAATAGCTCCTTTGCATCTTCGAGCATAAAGATATGTGCTGCTACTTTAAGATCATGCTGATGAGCCTCATCAATAATCGCTCTATATAACTCTGGTGAAAGCTTCTCATACTGACCGTTTCGATCATCCACCCAAATCTTAATAAAATCAACATTACGGGCTGCCTCCTCTGTGACTGCTAGACGTGCCTCAGCTTCATTAGTGACCCAATGAGGGACCTCTGTTCGACCAGGCTCAGGTGCAGTAATACCCCTCCCGGCTGAAAGATAGGTTGCAGTACCAACAATGACCTCATCGCGCATCTCTATCGGCGCAGTCAGGCCGTCGGCGCCAAGGCTTAACGTGGCTGTCACCCCTTGATGAGCGCGACGCTCTAAATCTGTACGAATACCCTCACGCGTAAT
>Ga0209501_10002802_pt1 | contig 17969 bp, 14 predicted proteins | sample ArcticOcean_MG_C_4_FD_187434 | JGI IMG/M metagenome (GOLD analysis project Ga0209501, IMG submission 187434) | Marine microbial communities from western Arctic Ocean - ArcticOcean_MG_CB4_134 (SPAdes) (version 2) | ecosystem: Environmental > Aquatic > Marine > Oceanic | place: Arctic Ocean...
AATGAAGCGCAATGCTCGTTCCTCCGCATCCTGAGCGTCTAAAACGCCACCCATTGCGGAGATTGCTATTCGGTTGATTTCACCCTCTCGCTCAAGAATTTCTTGGGCTTGAGATAGGCTGGTGTAAATTGTTGAATCACCACCGAATTCGTATCCTGATACTTTAGTCGGTACAATGTCCTGCACTGTCAAATTAATCGTATCTCGATTCACCTGACCAGTTTGTGAAACCGCAGACCAACTTACTTCAACGGTATTACCAATCTCTAATTCCATCTTTTCAGCCGCTTTCTCACTGATGTATACCTCCCCATCATTGATCTCTGAGTACTGGGGGCCGCCAGCACCACCAAATGGGTTCCACGAACCTTGGTTTTGGTAATCCTCGTCCATCGCTAACCAGTGGGCATCATTAGCCTCAACCGTCTTATGTAATTCTGATTTCAAACCAATTTGCATATTGATTCCAATAGAAACTGCATCTATGTCTGAATTGTTGAACACTATGTCAACAAAGTCCTCCATTCTTGTTTGGTTCATCCAAACGGGATTTCCAAAGAGGTCTGAACCACTGATAATAATATCAGCCTCATCCAATGCTTCAGCAAATTCTGCTTGCAGGGTCGCATCTAGACTATCCCCTACGACTAAACTACTGGTGATAATTGCTGAGCCAATCAGCAATCCAACAATTACTAGGGCGGTATTCCGCTTACGGCGGCGAAGATTGCTGAACGCCATCTGTGCTAACATCCTCCTTCTTCCTGAGAAAGTAAAGTCAAGTAATTGCAAAGAAACGAGTGCTATCACTAAACCCAAACTGATAGCTGTGGCATACCAACCAAATCCAACACCATCATAGGATGTTGATTTGACGGCACTAATTATCAATTTAGTGCAAACAAAAGTGATTCCTACAAACAGAATGGTGAAAAGTGCACCACGACCTAACCTTTGGCTTGTGCCATCTCCACCCCCTAAAGGAGATGATTCTTTCGAGTTTGACAGGTGAATCAACTCCACTCATTCTTCTTCGGAATCATCAATTTTCGCAAGTTGCTCATCACTTGTAATCAAGCCATCTTGAATTGTCACTAGCCTAGTACACTGACGCGCAATATCCTCCTCATGAGTGACAATGACGAATGTAATTCCTTTTTCCCGATTCAGATTGACAAGTAATTTCATTACTGATTCAGAAGTTGTCGTATCTAGGTTTCCAGTTGGCTCATCTGCTAAAATTAAGGCTGGTTGATGGGCAAATGCGCGGGCAATTGTTACTCGTTGTTGTTGCCCACCCGATAATTCTGCAGGCAGATGGCCAGCCCATTCTTTTAGACTAACTGCATCTAAGGCATCTAAAGCAATGATTCTTGCATCTGAGCTGGATTTCCCTTTCAAAATAAGTGGTAATTCAACGTTCTCAACAGCGGAAAGAACTGGAATCAGATTGAAAGATTGAAATACAAATCCAAGGCGGTTTTTCCGCATGTTAGTTCGCTCCCTATCAGACATCTCGGAGAGAGGTTGACCATCTACCAAGACTTCACCGGCAGAAAACTCATCAAGACTTGAAACACAATTTAGAAAGGTGGTTTTCCCGCAACCAGATGGGCCCATTATAGCGACCATCTCTCCTTGTGAAATCTCTAAGTCCACCCCCTTGAGTGCTTTCACCTTAACTGAACCTGTATCGTAGACCTTCCACAATTGTTGTGCCTGAAGTACTGTGGCCATGTTATATCGGGTGGGTTGCACACCTATAATACAGGCAGACCACAGGGAAAACCATGGGCGAGGAGGGACCTACCAACGCTGTCAAATTCACGGTGCGGTTATTCGGACCATTAGCGGAAAAGTTTGGTACCAACACACTAGAGTTCCCGCTGAATGTTGGCGCTACGATTCGACACCTTGCTGAGCGCATGCAGATTGGAGAAATGCTTGACAAAGGAATGAAAGTTGCCCTTAACGGAGAATTTTGCTCACCAGATGTTGAAATCCCTGATGCTAGTGAAATTGCATTTTTGCCGCCAGTTTCAGGTGGATGAGAGCGCCATATCACATACTGTCGTATTTTCCTCCAATTGTAGTGCTTAGAGCCGAATCATTCAATGGATAAAACCGACACGAGGGGGTTAGAGGTAATACTCATGATGCCGTCAAGTTCAGAGATGCTGTTCATTCTAGCCCTATTTGTTTTGTTTTTTGGAATTGATAGGTTGCCAAAGTTAGCCCGCTCCTTAGGAATGGCAAAAGGTGAATTTCAGAAGGGAATTGGTGATTCCCACAACGCAACCGAAGCGGACCTTGAACGCGGAGGTAAGACTGAAACCGCAGAACTCACCGATAAGGCAGAATCTGCTGGAGTAGAAATTGAAGGAAAGACTGCTGAAGAAGTCAAGGACGACCTCTCAGAAGAGTGAATTACTTTTTCCGAATATTGTAAGGCGAGCCACAATCGCCACAATTACCGTACTCGCCACGCTTTTTGGATATGTTCTGCTCATCGCTAGTCGCACCACAACCTGGGCACACTAACTGCCACAACCAACGTTCTGAAATCCCATCAGTCAATACTGGTTGATGCTCAATTCCAGCAACTAAACAGCAATTTTGTAGACGGTAATCATCTGTTACAAGAATTGCTTCTAGCTCTAAAGCGAGGGCTAAAATCTCTAAATCAACTGAAGACAATCCGGCTAAATCCCCACTCTCAGTTGCCACTTTAGATGCTAGTTCAAGTGAATTATTAGATGGAGTAGACCATTGCAAATCCGCCCCCTCTAACAACATCTCTCTGTCAGGAGATAGTCTCGCAAGTTCCTCCCTCTGTCCAAAGACTACACACCCTGATAATTGGGGCAAAGGCCAGTGGAGTAGGGCTGCGGTGTCCAAAACACGCATGGACACTGGTTGAGCCATCACTCAATGAGCGTGTCGGTCTCACCTCAAAGGCGAAGATTGATGCAGGGAATGGTTAGCGAGAAAACGTGAGTGGTTTTTCAGGGCTAGTGGAGCAGGTGACTCTTTGGTTTACCTCAATGGGCCTAGCAGGCCTAGGTTTGGTGGCCTTCACTGAGGCGTTTATCCAGCCAATACCACCTGATGCACTAGTTATTCCGATGGCTGCAAGCACTTCCGACCCTTTGCGCCTGGTCTCAATTTTCTTAGTAGTGACAATCGCTAGTGTTCTTGGCTCATTAGTTGCCTGGTGGATGGGAGATAAGTGGGGCCAACCGTTGCTTGAAAGATTCGCTTCAGAAAGTGCGGTTCGTAAGTTCAATACACTAGTCAAAAGATATGGTGGTTTTGGGATATTTATTGCCGCCTTCACACCTATCCCGTACAAAGTTCTTGGATGGTGCGCAGGGATAGGGAAAATGGACCGAAGCACATTCGTTCTTGCTGGGTTTGTTGGCCGTTCAATGCGGTTCGGTTTGGAGGTGCTAGTGATAGGTGTTTATGGCGAGCAGTTTATTGATTTCCTTAGTGGCTGGCAGTTCATCATTGCCTCACTTTTGGGAGCACTTCTCCTCTATCCTGCATGGCTTTGGTGGCAAGGCCTATCAGAGTTTGATGAAGAAGAGTGAGCAACCGATTTGGTTATGCACCTAACCCTCGCCCCGAGACTGTGGCTCGCGTGGTGTAGTCCGGCCCATCATTGCAGGTTTTCATCCTGTCTACCCGGGTTCGAATCCCGGCGCGAGCATCTCGCAGTCATGCGTTTACAGTAGGATTTCATCTGATTTAGTCGATGCTCGCGCCTCGCCACAACCTTCCTTCTCTCTTATTCTAATTTGATTTTAGTCGCTTAGACCCGGTTGTTGGCCCAGCGCCAGCACTAGAATTGGAACCGACCCTAACAAGCAAGGGCAGAACACTTTCTTAATTTTTGAACGAATCTTTGAATTCGTCTAGTGACAAAAATACGGGTTCGATGATTTGAACCTTAGATTTTGGCTGCTTGAGATCAGAAAATCTGACCTTCATCCTGTTAACATAATCTTCGTCTATTTCGGTTAGGAAGAAATTCCTTTTATTTCTCACCGCAGATAATCCCAACGTTCCAGACCCGCCAAACGGGTCAAAAACAAGGTCACCGACCAGTGAGTAGTATTGGATTATTTTATCACTGAGTTCGTTAGGAAAAACAGCGGTGTGAACTGAATCAGTCGAAGGGTTGATTTTCCAGAGGTTTGAAGTTTCATATCCATCCGGAACCTTGCTCTCTTCAAGGATTTCCTTAGGGTATTGCTTCAAGTTCCAATCAATCAATTTACTCGTCTTCTTCCGGTAAACAATTACCATTTCTGTAACTAAGTTTGGTTTGTAAGCTAGTGGTTTTCTATGTCGAAGGAAACCATTATTTCTAGCCTTCACACTATATTCAGGCTTTTCCCATACGATATCATCTATGAATTCCCACCCCATTGAAATTAATATCGAATGGAGATCAAAGGGGATTGGATAACGCTTGCTGGCGTGGGACCTACTAAATCTTGAAGCAATTACAGGACTAGTATTTACAACCAGGAATCGGCCCTCTTTGCTAACCCGATGTGTTTCTAAGAAAACACTTCTTAGAAAATCAAGGTATTCTTGATAACTTGAGTAAATTGAATAGTCTTTTGCGTTATAGTATGGAGGGGAGGTAAATGTTAGATGTATTGACTCGGAGTCAATCACTTCCAATGCCTGTAAAACATCTGCGTTGACAACGATATTTTTCAAACGCTCATCTACGGTAGGATGAGACTTAGACGATGACATCTCCCCAGATAGTAGTTCGATTTCGATGATTTCTTTAATAATTTCATTGGGGTGGTTTTGAATTTGAATTAATTCTTCACGTACTGAACCAATTTTCTTAAACACAAGCAGACCCCTGATTGCTTGCATTACAACTGACGGATCGCTGTCATGCAATAGGGTTACTAACTCTTCGATACAAGATTCTGACTTCATCCTTCCAATTGCTGAAACAGCCTCCCTTCGAACAAGTGATGATGAATCGGTTCTAACAATATTCATGATAACCTCCTTTAACTCTTCATCCGTGTATTTTGCGAGATTTTTTATTGCCAACATGCGTATTTCTGCATTATCATGGAGGGTCAACTCAGTTAACGCGCGGCGGTGATCTGTGCCATCAAGGTGGCCGAAACTTTTGAGGGTTTTCTTCAAATCGCGAACTGATGCTGATTTTTGGAATTGCAAAAACTCGACAGCATTGGACCTAAGGGTGCCGATATCAAATTGCATGGGCACTAACCCTTGCCATCAGGTATATTAGAGAATTGGAAGGGTGGAGAAAATGTAAAAGTGAAACCCCTTGAGGAATTACAATTGTTAAATTTAAAACAATATATCCAAGTAAAAGACAATTGATAATCAGGATACATATTTTCTTGACTAATATAGAGATGTGGCCCTTTTATCCGGTTTAATTAATAATTAATAATATGGCCATTTCGCATGGTGTTCCTAGGTTTTCCGCCCCTGTGTGGCGATGTACAACTCGGATTGCTTTTGGTGGTCTTACTAGTGATTACGGCCTTGATTCGCACAAGAAAATATCAGGATTGAGTGCATCAGACTCGATTGCGATACGATGCGAGAAGTCCCGTCAAAACCAGGCCGGCGGCGGTGCCAAAAATTCTACCTTGTTCGCGGGCAGCAGAGCCAGCCAACTCTTCAAACGACAGTGCAAGGGCAATTGAAAATGGACCTGCTAAAAATAGGAATCTCACTATCCAAACTTTCACTGTCGGGCGTTTTCCTAGTGGGCGAAGCGTTAGCGAACCTGCTTTGGCAAGAATCTGCCAATCAAGAGCCCGAGCGATGGGGGTCAACCTATCATTGACCATAGGCCTCAGTACCGGTCGGTCCGGGCTATTTTTACCCCGCCCGGTGATAATTCGGATTCTGCCAACCATAGGGCGGTTTTCAATAATCAAATCTAGAATTCGCCGAGCCCCTTGTAAATCCATCTCGTGAAGGTCAAGGGTTAGAGTCCCTCTATCTTGACGAATGTGGGTTGATAATCTCCACGCCTTTTCTGAGGCCCACGGCAAACCAGCAGCATAGGCCTCCATTGAGGCTAATAATTCCCTTAATTGGCCTACCTTATCCACTTGAACTTTGTTTCCTACACCACGCTTCAATTCGATTAAACGCCAGCCCCCATAAATGAGAGTTAATGAGGTCACACCCGACCCAAAATATGCACCAAATTTCAGGCTGGCCATAGGGTCACCATCCATTCCAGCACTGAAGTATCCTAACATGGTCGCCATAGTACCAGCCATGATGCCCATCACGATGCTTATTGAGAAAAGGTCGCGAAACGTCACCTCTACCATGTAAATCGCTCGGGCTCCCTTGTGTTATGGCTTGCGGCGTGAAAAGGCTCATGAAGTATATTCACTTAGCAATCTTCAATGCCGAGTCAAAACGGACTTCCTGACCGCCGCCGTGAAATAAATATTTCAAATTGGGTGATAGGTCTCTCACTTGGATATCTCCTCGCTTCTTTCCTCGTGCCTGCGCTTCTTCCAACAGGAAGTGTTCCTGAACTCTCTGGAAGGGCAAACGCCCTTGATTATGTCTGGAAAGACGCTTCTTGGGGAGATTGGGGTAACGAACCTCGCTCTGAAAATGCAAGTATGGGTCATGACCAATCACAACATGGTGGTAAATTCGCATGGAGTGAATTGGATGTTTTCAGTGCATTTGTGTATGGATTTGGTGACCTAAATTGTCACCAAAAATATGAGAGATCGTGGGTGATAAATGGGAACCAAATGCCCGTATGCACGCGGGATATTGGCATTTTAATTGGGATTTTTATTGGCGGGTTGATATTCCGCAAACATGGCCTCAACCGTTGGACCATTCGGGATTCAATCATCTCAGTTTTACCTGATGAAAAGGTAGAACCATTTTACTTTAATGACCGACGATTTTTACTAGCCTTTGGCGGTATTGCATTGCTATTACTGCCTACTGCGCTTGACGGCGGTATTCAAGCAATTAGCGGCTATGAGTCGACAAATCTCAAGCGGTTGATTACCGGATTCCCGATGGGAGTCGGGATTGGATTGTTATTCGCCGGAGTTTTTGCTGCTAATCCAAAACCGTTCGATTTTGACGCTGGAAAAGTCATCTTACCAGCCAATGCACGTCTAGTGCCATCTGTTGAAACAACAGTTGACAAGATGTCGGGAATTGCTACTCAAGACGATAGTGAAGAATGAAACTAAACTATTGTGAAGAGGGAAACCAGATTCAAGATGGACCTTGGCGCCACCATTTCCTGAACTGCTCAACATTTGAGGGAGGGGCAACATCCACCATACCTGAACCAAGGACTGCTAATCTTCGAACACACTTCTCCATTGCCTCAATCATTTCATCAGATGGTTTCTTGCCAACAATTGCTGACAATGAATTTCGCCACTGACCTTGTGGATTTTCCTGAAGCCATTTTGCAAACTCTTCCTTCAGTGGCCAAATAACCAATCCTAAGCGGCCGAATGCTTGCCATTCTGCCCGTAGTTCGGAGCGAGCTGCATCTCTGCCTTTGAGTGGTTTATGAGTTCTAACCCAGCCGGATTGTTCGTGGAAAAACTTCAGCATCCTGTGAGTATGTCGAGAACTGACGACCCTAACAGGGCCGAACCATTTTCTGAGACTAGTTACCTCGGCACCGGGAAGTAGTGAAAGTGTGCCGATAACCGAAATCACCGTGTGACTAATTGGTGTCTTAGGTATATTCTTAGCATTATCATCAGGAATTGCGTCATAAGCTTCTTGGTATAGTGAATTGGCATGTTTCATAACTTGCCACGGTTTTTCCCCATGAAGCCAGTTCTTACTGCTACGTTTAGGTGATGTGTCAAGCACTTTGAGAGTTGTTTGTCCGCGCTCTCCCTTGAGTGCTTTTTCTAGCATTACTTGTTCAACATCTTCAGCCTCAATATTTAGAGGGATTGGATGCCGGTGTAAGAATTTCCGAACCTCTTTCTGTATCTTGTGCCGCAGGTCTGCTTTGGTGCCGTCATTGAGTATTGGCCCAACTACAACTCCTTTGTTGAATGGTTTTGGCATTGGCACTTCACCACCAAGAAGTGATGCATATCCCACCCTAATTTTCTGTTGTAATTCATTGGTTTCAAAATATTCCTGTTTGTCTAAAACCGCTTCTCTTAGAGTTCCATGAGTAATTCTGCGCAGGGCGACAATAGGGTCGCAATCCACCCACAAACAAAGGTCTGGAATACAAGCCGCACTGTTTAGACGGGCCACCTCAGAAAGGCCGATTTTGCCAACAATTCCTTGATAAACCAGAGAAGAATGGACATTTCGTTCTGAAATAACTGCCTTTCCCTGATTTAGTCTGGGGAGAATCCAAGCGTGAGAATGGTCAAGGCGGTCTGCAGCAAACAAACTAGCCTCCTTCACAGGTCCTGCTTCACCCGTTCGGACTGAATCCACTGCGAGTTTGCCTAATGGGTGGTCCCGACGAGGCTCACCAGTTACCCAAATACCTGAGAATGTGAACTCATCTAACAAAATCTCTTCAAGCATTTTTGTGGCAATTCCCTTGCCACTGCCATCGCCTCCTTCAATGGTGATGAGATACATGGCAACGCCTACACCCCATGACAGTCGCCGTGATGAATAAACTTGCGTGACAAAGGAGCCACTCTTTGAAACATCTGACAAGAACATAACAACGAAATTTATCGTTATTCTTGGTCAGCAAACTGACTCTTGGTTAACATGAGTAATGCCATTCCGAGTAGGATAAGCAATGGTCCAAAGAAGATTCCACCGCGACTAAACAGGCCGAGACCACATATCCACTGGGTTCTGCGATACCTCAGGCCGCGACGGGCCTCAAATCCACCAACAATTCCTATCGCCGCTGAAATCAGAGTGAATACTGCTATCGTAGTTGATAATTGCACTGCGGAAGCAAGATTGCTCGGTTCACGCAAATCTGCTGAATCAACACCTTCGCCCTCAATCAATGTTAGAGTTAAATCCGGGATTTCCCCTGGCGAGAGGGTGCGCTCAATGGTAACATAACCATCCATTTTAACTCTGAGTAACATCGCTTCTCTAGCCACCGCCGAGATAGTGAAGCGACCCTCTGAATTAGTCTCAGTGCGTCCTTCTGAATTCTCATTTGAAAGACGTATCAACTCAATGTCAACACCTTCAATAGCCTCACCACCGGTGTTGTTTACACCATCTAATTCACTCAATACTAAGCCATGCACTTCTGCATCATCAGTACGAGAAAACATTGAACTTGAAACCAAATCTCTTGGATCTGCGCTAATTAGCAAGGCTCCGCTCGCGGCACCAATAACACTGCCAACAATGATTAATAATACTGCAAGATTCATCACCCAGCTATCGTCAGAACGATTTCTCAACGCTGCTGGTAATCTTACGACTGCTGGGTCGCCGCCTTCTCTTACATCCAAAAGTGCTTGCTTGCGACGAGCCAGCCTCGCTCTTTTCATCCTACGGCGGCGCCTTGCAATGCGATCAGAAAGAGTAGTGGCATCTTCATCGGCGTCAAATTCTATTTCAACCTCATCATCAACTTCTAAGACGCCGCCCTCAACGAGTTCATCACGAACCCTAGTGCGTAGGGATTTGAGGCGCTCTTCTCGCTCCTCTCCATCGCTCATTCTTCTTCCCCGTGATACATCGTGCTCGCAGGGGGGTTGTCAACCCCTCGGCTCTTGCTTAGTGAAAAAAAGCCGTTTCCCCACAGAATATAAGTCAGCAAAGCAAAAAATGCTGAAATGAAAACTAATAAGAATTCTTCAGTGGTTGATGGTAATTTAAATTCAGGGCTTTTACCATCTAATCCATCATTACCACTACCTTCTTCGCCGATATTTTCACTATTATTATCAACAATTTGCTGGAAAATTACTTGGTGCATGATAGGCCAGTTTTTACCTGTTAGCCAAAATGTGTCATTTCCTGAATCATACGCAATTCCATTGAGAACCCCAGGGGATGGTTCAGGGAATAGAGAACTTGCATCTATTGTACCAACGACATTACCTGATGTCATATTGATAATGAAAATTGAATCATGGTGCCAAACATTTGCATAAACTAAATCTCCAACGCATTCTAATTCATTTAAATCAGTCAAAGGAGAACCATTGAAAGTAACTGAGACAGTTTGAATCACAGAAAAATCCTCAGGGTTGCGGATGGTCAAGTCGCTTGTTCCATTGCTCATGACAAAATTTACACCATTAGAGCAAATTCCCCAACCCTCATTTTGATAAGATAAATCCCCAATTTGGGCCCACGTTTCAAGGTCCCATACGTGGGCTACACCGCTCTTCCAAGTAAGTTGGATTAGAGTATTATTGTAGATTGCCAAACCTTCTCCGAACTCCTCGCTACTCAGATTGACCGTGCGTAGAACTTCTCCTTGTAGGTTAACTTCCCTTAGAGTTGATTCACCAGACAATCCTGTGCTCTCGTAAAGTTTTCCTTGGTGAAAAACAAAGCCTTGAGTGAAGGCCTCAGCATCATGCGCTTCGGTGTTTAGAATCTCAATTTCATATTGAGTTATAATTGGCGGATTTGTGGCCTCAGATGAGGATAAAAACGAAGATAATGTGGCCACAATTATCACCGAAAAAATGGCCCAATTTAGTCCAAAACGATTGGCCATAACAAAACTACCTCCTCTTGTCCGTATGAACCATGCTCCATGCGCTATTAAATAGGTCCATAGACAAGCGTCTGAATAGTAGCGTAGCCTCGCTCATGGTGGTCTTGTAATGCAATTTCGAACATCTCTATTTTTGACGATTCTGATGATAGCAGCAACTTTGGGTCCAGCAATGGCCCCAACAGCGGCTGCAGAGGCTGAAAACAACTACGAAGTTGGCGAAATTATTGGTGATATCGAAGATTTCGACATATCAATTCATGGTAAACCATACATTATGGTTGAAGGTAACCAAAGCCTCTATTCTGCAACTCGTTTGCATAAAATGGCATGGTCAGATGCAGGTTATCCTAACTTAGTATTGCCATTTGCACAAGGAAGCAATGGAAAATCAAGCTCAAAAGCATGTGTGCCAATGTCACAAGGTCAAGTATTGACTGTACCAACAAGTGGCGGACAGATTTCAGTAACGGTTGAAAAAACCACACCCACTGCAGCCTTCTTGGTTGAATCAGGGCAAACCGTTTCAAGTTCTGTCTTGAACAATTATGCTTCAACTTGGACTAGTACTATCCATCCAACTGTTACTCAGTACTTTGGTTCAGAACCTGATGTTGACAATAATTGCCAAGTTCAAGTTATCATCTACAATATTGATGGCCCTTGGAATATTGGTGGCTACTTTGCTCCAAGCCTTGCATCACAAAGAGAAGCAGTCTACGTTGATGTCAACGATCTCAGTTGGGCAGAGACTATTCTCGCTCACGAATTTGAACATTTACTTCACAATTCCCGAGACCCATTTGAGTATGCATGGATTGACGAAGGAAGTGCTGACATGGCCGCATTCCTTTGTTTTGGCGCTACCAGCACAATTATCGGACACGCCAATGAATGGGCGCAAAACTCCTACACCTCTGTTCGATGGTGGAATCAGTCAACTGGAGACTACGGTGCTGGATTCTTGTTCATGCTCTACCTCGCATCAAAACTGGGCGGCGGTTCGGCTATCCAGAGTTTGGTTTCAGATACTGCCACCGGTGGTGCCGGTATTGTCAATCTCGCAAACAATCCGATTCCCGGCTCACCCGGTAATATAGGAAATACAATATCTTCAATTTTCGCTAATTTTACTGTAGCCACTCTGCTAGATGACTCGCAAAATCCATTCGGATTAGATAATATTGACATGTACCAAAATTGCGGCAATTCACAATTCTGTAAATTACAGATTACTGATTCAAATAGCAATTGGGGTAGTGTTTGGTCTAGTCAGGGCGACCCTTTGGAAGGATGGGGAGTTAGAGCGTACAAGTTCACAGGCGGAACTGGCTCACCACTGAATGTTATGGTGCAAGCTTCGGAAATTGGATTTGCAGGGCGTCTGGTTTATCGAGAAATCGCTACTGGCACTTGGACTTCAGTACCCCTTGAATTCAATGCTGGCATGGCTACTGGATTGGTTTCAGGATTTGGTAATGTATCAGACGATGTCTACGTTCTTACATGGTATGAAAGCCTAGTAGACGATTGTGACTACGCTATGGCCAACTGCGGTTGGCCTGGCGGTGGCGGAACTCAATATCCAATAGCAACAGTTGATGTTTATGCAGCATTGATATCACAACCAGCAACAATTAGACAAGATTACATGAGACTACATGACCGCGATGGTGACTCCTTAAGTGACACATTAGAATGGAATCTTGAGATTAACTCGACTGCATTTTGGGAAAATCTTGACATCAGAATTGAAGCATTCAACAACAATACACTTCACGACACCATTACAATTCCTGTTGGAGTTGGTGGCGGTGCTGCTTCAAACCGCTCGGTTTGGTTCACACCACCGACGGATGGTGATTGGCAATTATATGGAAGACTGTACGACCAAATTGGCGACCCAATACCCAATGGTGCAGTACTCACCCTGCCAACAACAGTTGCTAACATGGCACCTGTAGCCACAGGCAGTTTGTCATCAAACACCTCTCAAACATGGTTACCGATTCAATTTAATGGCGCGGGTTATGACATCTGGGGATTATCCGCAAATAACCAAACCTACACTCATAATTCATCTCCAACAGGCTACCTTTGGGAGTTCGGGGATGGCGTCCAATCTTGGCTCCGCACACCTTCGAGAGCGTACACCCAAACTGGTGATTTTAACGCCACTCTACAGGTAACCGATATTGGTGGAAAACAAAGTGCTCCGCAAAATTGGTCAATGAACATCACTGATACAATTATGCCAACGGTCAAGATCTCCGTGGCTGGACAAGAAATTCTAGGCGGTATGACACTACTCACAACCCAACGGGTATTGTTTGAAGCCTACATGACTGATGATAACGTTCCAGATGAATATCTTGACTTCCAATGGGATTGGGGCGATGGTACTAACGAAGGCGGTATTGGCTATACAGAAGCATCTCATGATTGGTCGAATGGCTCGGCCAATGGTACAAATTACACCCTGAAATTGACAGTGAGTGATGGTACATTTACAGTAAATAGAACATTAAATATTCTCATCCTGAATCGAGTACCACGGTTAATTTATGATTTACCAATTGAAGTTGACACTCTTACACCATTCCCTCTACCAACTATGTTTACCGATGATGATGGCAGCATTGTAACTTGGCAGTGGATTTTCCTAGACCCCGTCAATCTTGATGGTGGCACCGTTACTAAGTTGAGTTCCTTTGACCAAACAGGTTCAACTGACGAAAATCCAACCCCCGCATGGTTAACCCCTGGGCTAAAGAATGTCACAATCATTGCCACAGATAATTCTGGGAACAGTACTGCATCAATTCTCCAAGTCACAGTCAATAACCAGCGACCAGTAGCACTGTTTAACAGACCAGATAGTGGAGACACAATTACACCTTACATGTTTGTTAGCCATTCATGGGACCCTGATGGGCAAAATGGGAATATGACTACAATCTGGACTATATCCGAAGATAATACAACCATCACAAATCAGACATCCATCGTTCATTTATTTTCTACACCAGGAACCCATGTTGTTGAATTAGTCGTAATAGATGAGTTGGGTTTGTCCTCACTTCCAAAGGCCTACATTATTGAAATTGAAAACCCATTACCTATACCACAAGTTAGCATCTACGAAGCAAGAGACCCCGCCACTGGAGGCCCAATTGATGCGCCTAGTGAAGATGATAGCCAGTTCAATTGGAGACACACATTCACTGATTCTGGTGATATTTTTGTAGCGCCAGGTATCTGGCTACGTTTCAATTCAAGCGGTAGTAGGGATGGAGATTCACAATTTGTGGGGATGGACGTGCCTATTGATGAAAGTCACCCTAACTGGAATGGCCTGATTGAGTACACGTGGGACTTTGGTGATGGCTCCCCATTAGTCAACAATCCTAATGTGTGGCATGCTTACACTACTCCAGGAGTATACACAATAACCCTCACGCTAAGAGATGGATTTGGTACAGGTGATGTTAACCAAACTACCAGAAAAGTGTATGTTGCTAGTTCTCCCGAAATATTGACCACATCTCTTTTTGATGTCGCAGTTTATACCGGTTATAACGAACTTTCAGGTGCAGCAATTGACCATGATGGCTCACTAGGTTTCAGTGCTTGGTATGATGATGATGTGTACTTTGACAGTGATGGTAATGGCATTTTGGATGATGACCACGATATCAGTGAATCAATTGTAGGCGATTTGGCATTACAGTATAGTTGGGATATTGATGACCGTTATGATGTTGATGCTGATGGTGACAACACCAACGACTGGATTGAGCAAAACAATCTTGGAGTCGTAATTGTAAATTGGTCAGAACCTGGTGAAATATACGTGGCACTCAAAGTCTGCAATGGAATTGGTGTTTGTACTGAGAAAGGCTATCCTCTCCGAATTAGAGACCCATCTGAACAAGATGATTCACTCGCTGATTTCAGCCTCGACTCATTACTTCCTAAAGCTGAAAGTAGTGGTTTGATGTTAGGCGCACTTCTCGTTGTGCTACTTCTTCTAGGGTGGTTAGTGATGCGCCAACCAACAGAGATTGAAGAAGATGCAGGAGATAGGCAAGAAGCATACGATGTATCCACTGTTGAAACAGAAGGAGGAGTCCTTGGTATGGACCACCATGCTCCGCCACCTAAACCCAAACATCTGACAAGCCGAGATCGGCGTAGCAAGGAATCGGGTTATGTGCGTCCTGTGACTTCGCGTAGGCGAAGGTGACCATCGCGATGTGTGTAAGGCGACCTGATTTAGCGAGAAAAAACCTCTCTCTGATGTTATCCTTGCTGATTATAGCCCCTATTGTAATGGCTTTGCCAAGTGTATTTTCTATTACAGGAGTGCAAGCAGCCTCAAACTGTACTTACGATTCACAACAAGCAGGAAAATGGCATCGTGAGGTCAGTAGTTTCAATCTAACTGAGGATGCAGATAATATGGTCTTTAATGAAAATGATGAAAGAGGATTTCAAGAAGAACCATTTTGGGGCGGGAGTATTGGTGACAATATTTACAACAATAGTGAATTGAAAGCACTGCGAACTGATTTCCACGCCTCATTTGAGGTGAAAAATGATACTGCATCTGGCTTACGACTCAACCTAACTTCTGGTTATCGTTACACATTCTGTGTTGTAACTCATTCTGAAAATTCTAGTAATTACCTAGAAGCTCCGATGGTGGATTTTTACCTTCTCAAAAAATTCGACTGGGATTTTTATCGAAATGATTACTCAATGCGAGTATGGGAGAATCGCGACATGCTCAACATGATACCACCAGAATGGAGAGACATATCCTCTTGGATGCCTTACAGAGATGTTCACGCTTATGAAGGTGAGAAAGCAACTGACTTTGCCGTTAGCCTAGACCATGACGAAGTTTCTGGTGGCTTCTTCGGGCTTGCAGAACAGGAAACCGAGTGGATGTACCTCATTGTAGACGGATGGGACAATATGCGAGATAGTGATACTCCCGCACCACATCGCAATTTTTCAGTGGATATCACCATTATGACTGAAGATAGACTTACACTACCAAATTTCACAGTAGCGCTAGTTTGTGGTGGTTTGTTCGTGATGCTGATTGCTGCTCCAATCATATTGCATTCTAGATATCAACGAGCAGGTGTCGGCTCTGGTAGTGAAGGGGAACAAGGTGTTGACTTGATGCCGATGTTAGAAACTGAGGCGACCAAACCACCACCTCCAATAAAATTGAATTAACCTAATTTATGATAATCATTAGATTGGAAAGGGATGTAATTATTCATCCGAATTGCCGAGCATTTCCCAAGCAATCATGAGATCACGGACATTTATCAATCCCTTATCGGTAAGTGTAAAGTCAGGCTTTTCAGTTGGAAGAGTTGAGTAAACCATCGATTGGCCTAGAAGTGGGGCATGAATCCGAGGCCAATCGCCGCCAATTCCTTGACCCATGAGCGAATATGAATTATCAGAATTACGTAATTTCCATCCAGCCTCAAAGATGCTAAGAGCATCGTCATAATGCCGAGTGTGATAGCAAAGCTTGATGATATCACCCGCATCGCTATTTGCCTCAATTTGCTCAACGATATCATCTGATGAAGGAGTTGATTCTAGGTCGTGGAAAGATGCGACGACCTTTGCCCCAGATTCTTTGGCTGCTTCTAATAGGGATGCGCGGGCTTTAGGTTCCATACCAATTTCAATGTCAATCCAAGAAACACCGCTAACAATTGCTTGTTCTAGTACACCAATTCTCACTTCTTCATCATCCGGAAAATCTCCTCCCTCTGTTTTTGATCTGCAAGTGAAAAGGACTGGTTTGTCAATACCCTTTTTTAGTTGTTTAATGGCCTCACCAATGTTAACCGCGCTAAATTCTCTAGCAACATATTCCGTTGAAGTTACGTCAACTCCATCGATGTTTTGAACAGTGACATTGACTGGTTGGACATACAATTTATCAAAGCGAACTTCAATCAGTTCGCCCCCTTCTGCAGTCGCTTGCTCTGCCTGTTTCAACACCTCTTGAACTGTGTTTCCACCGAGCACGATACACACGAGCGGAAGGACCATCGTGGCCGCCACTAAAGCCCTCTGTTTAACAATACTGTCTGGGAATTATTTTGTACCCTGACTCGCGGACCCTTTTTTTGGTAAGGAAAATGGTTAGAAAACGGCTAAATTTTAGAGGTTGTCAATCCCCATATGGGGCATATTTTGACAGTAGGGTTTATGAACCGAATAGCGGCGGCTTTAAAATACACAGGGGGTATCTAAGATACCCCCTGAGAGGCGAGAAGTGATTTCAATGGCAGGCGAATATGATGAAGGTACAATTCAGGTCCTAGAGGGGCTTGAAGCCGTTCGACAAGTTCCGGGAATGTATCTCGGAGAAACCGATAATGGCGAAGCGTTACACCGCTGTATATGGGAAGTTGTTGACAACGCAGTTGACGAGCACTTGGCTGGTTACAACGATGTTATTGATGTTGTAATCAAAGCGGATGGTTCTGTATCTGTGAAAGATTATGGAAGAGGTATCCCTGTGGGAATCCACCCCGACAAAGGAATCAGCACTGCTGAAGTCGTTATGACTAGTTTGCACGCGGGTGGTAAGTTTGACAATGAAGCCTACAAAGTATCAGGTGGTTTGCACGGCGTTGGTGTTTCAGCTGTAAATGCAGTTTCTGAATGGTTGCTGATGACTATCCATCGTGATGGGAAAATTTGGCAGCAAGAATTCCATGCAGGTGTACCTCAGTACGATATCAAAGAAATAGGTGATAGCGATGGGACAGGAACCACCATCCACTTTATGCCAGACCTGCAATTCTTCTCAAATGTAACCGTATTTGAATATGATAGAATGGAGGAACGGCTCCGTGAAACCTCATTCCTAAATGCTGGATTAGAAATCAATCTAACTGATGAATTATCAGGAAAAGAAAAGGTTAGCCACAAATACGAAGGTGGCATTGCGGAATTTGTTCGCCATTTGGGTGAAAGAGCAGTTAGCATCCACCCAGAAGTCATCCGGCTTATCGGTTCTCGCGAAGATAGTGATGGGAAACTTGTCGAAGCCGACATTGCATTACTCTGGTCAGATGCATACTCTGAAAAAATTCAATGCTATACCAACATTATCCGCAATCGTGATGGCGGTACCCATATGTCTGGGCTGCGTGGATCACTCACTCGCACAATCAATACCTATGGCAATTCAAGAGAA
>Ga0209501_10002805_pt1 | contig 17958 bp, 12 predicted proteins | sample ArcticOcean_MG_C_4_FD_187434 | JGI IMG/M metagenome (GOLD analysis project Ga0209501, IMG submission 187434) | Marine microbial communities from western Arctic Ocean - ArcticOcean_MG_CB4_134 (SPAdes) (version 2) | ecosystem: Environmental > Aquatic > Marine > Oceanic | place: Arctic Ocean...
AAAGCACCCTTAAGTTGATCAAGAAACATTCTAAATCCCGGTAAAGGGCTTAAAAGCGATCAAATGATGGAGTATCTACTCACGATCTCTGCAATCTTCATTTGTCTGGCTAAGCACGCACACACATCATCGAGGTATATTGCCAGAGGAAACCGAGAATGAATGGGCGAAATGAGAATCGACGATCGACAGAACGGCGTGGCTCTCGCCGTCAACTTTTAAAGGGCGCTGCCTGCCTCATTGCTGTCTATTCAGCTCTTAGCCTAGTGTCCATAATAGCAGCTGACCTTGGCTCCACGCATGGAACGCAATGGTCGCCCTTTCTGCAATGGACTGTCGTCAATCCGACTTGGAGCGGCAATGCCTTCGACGTGCGGGCAACCGCCGAATTCACGCACCACCCAAGCGGGGATACGCGTCGAACGGGAATGTTCTTCATTGGCGGGAAAACCTGGGCATTCCGGTTCACCGGCACGAGAACTGGAAAGTGGTCGTTCGTCACCTCCAGCGAAGACGAGGATCTTCGGGGGCATACCGGCAAAGTGCTGATTTTGCCAAATCCTCGTGCTAACGCGCACGGATTCCTCAGGAAGTTTGGGAATAAATGGGGCTGGGAGGGAACCGAAAACGCCATCGTCCCACAGTTGGTGATGTGGGATTACATTGTTGGCAGCAGCAACCCACGTATGTTTCACAACAAGCCGGACCTGGTGAAACGCAAGATTGAGCAGTTTATCGTGGATCACGGCTTCGACGGTTTCCACGTTCCAGTGATCGGCGGACGCTGGTTTGATTTCGACGCCACCAGCGATCGAGTCGAGTCGACGATGGCGGATCCTGCCATCCCCACCTTTGAAGCCTTGGAGTTGCTGATCACCAAGACCCATAAAGCCGGTGGCCTGGTTCATATCTGGCCTTGGGGAGATCATTCCCGTTCACAGACACCCAAAAGTCTGACCGGCGGAATGGGCGGTGTGATTGACGAGCGTTTGCAACGCTACATTGCCGCGCGACTGGGTCCCGTGCCCGGCTGGAGCATGGGTTATGGATTCGACCTGGATGAATGGGTTTCGGCAAGCCAGGTGAAGGCCTGGCGGGACTCGATACACGGCCACATGGGTTGGAGCCACTTTCTGGGTGGCCGACCTGTGGGACCAAACCACGGCACTGATCACGCCGATAACGTCGCATGGAACAAGGGACTAGACTACAGCAGCTATGAACACCACAGACCGACCTACGAGGTCTATCTGGCCGCCTTGAAGGCAATCCCCGGTCAGCCGGTCATGTCGGAAGATCGTTTCCGCATCCGTAGTGTAGGTCGGTATCGCATGAAGGATTATAGCGAAGAGCTCACGCGCCGTGGCCTTTATCACTCGACCATGGCTGGCGGTGTGGCCAATATCTGGGGGATCCACCCAGATCATAGCCCAGACGGCGTCTATTCCAATAAAGACCAGATTAAGACCTATTCGGTCTTTTTTTATGGGAAGGACCGGTTCCTGGCGGACATGGTACCCGCAAACCAAATGAGCGCTGATACCGACACGCGTATCCTCCTAAGTCGACGAACCCAAAGTCTTAGTCTATACCGTGAGACGGCTGCGACGATACACGTCGACCTTACGGATATGCTAGGCCCACAGCCGGTGGTTGCAGTCGACACAAAAAAGCCGTACCGGGAAATCGATCTGGGTGACCTGCAGCCGGAGGCCCAGACGATCAGGCTACCGATGGTTTCAGATTGGGTTCTGGCGGTGGGAGATTTCAAGATTGGGCGTTAGGTGGGGATGGTAACGGAACCGCCGCCCTCCTCCGCAAACACGGCGGCAAGACGGGTGAAGAATTGAAAGCTGAAGGCAAATGAAAGTCGAATCAAGACGGGCATTCACGCTCATTGAGCTACTGGTGGTGATCGCCATCATTGCCATCCTTGCCGCCCTACTGCTGCCGGCTCTGGCCAAGGCCAAGGAACAGGCCAAATTGGCGAAATGTACTAGCAATGAAAAACAGATCGCAATTGCATATATGCTTTATGCTGATGATCACGATGGCCTTTTACCGGTATCAGGAACGGAGGTTCCGGTGGGATCGGGGTGGGTGGCACCGAGTCGCTGGTTTCTGGAAATCTCGCGCTACATCGGCAACAAGAGCGGCCGTTATACCGATCTAGTGAGTGGCAATAAAGTAGTGGCCTGCCCATCAGCTCGGCTAGGCACCGATGTCATTCCGGAATCGGTTCCCGGCTATCAAGGCTATGGCGGGTACGGACACAACTATGCTTACCTTGGTTACACTCAAGCAGACCATCAGAAATTAAGCCGTATTTCCAAACCTGTGGAGACTTGTATGAATGGAGATGGACTTGATCCCAATAATCGTCTTAATTGGTGGAATTACGGCTATCTATATCCGCCCAGTTCGCTACGGACACGTGGCTCGGGTTACGAATATGTTCGCCATGGTAAAGGCGGGAACTACGCTTGGGCTGATGGACATGTCAACATGACTACTTGGGAAGTTATGTCTACAGGAAAAAATGGCAAAATTGATTGGTATTATATGCCAACACCTTCATCCGTTCCCCGACCCAAATAAGACTCAATGAAACACCTCCTGCTCACAACAATCGCAGCTGTGCTTCTGGTGGGGTGTGTGACCACTATGGATTACTCGAAACCTCGACCTCTAAAGGCGGGAGAGGCCAGAATCGAGAAGAAGAGAAATATGCCACCATCGGAAACCTCGATTGCTAACAAAAATAAGAATACACAAAGGACTCAAGATTTGTGGTCCGACAGGTCCGCGCCCTTGAGCCTAACTCCGTGCCACCCCTTAATTTGACCACTCTCCCTGCGTCCCAGCATTGACTTACCCTACGGCATCGAGCAAACAATCAACCCGTCCAGACTAACGAAAGCTTTGGCCCAGTTTGGATAACTTGATTAATTTATCTTTAATTGACGCTTTTTGCCTTTTTTCGCGTAGTTGCTCAAATGGAAGTTTTATTCAGAATGTTGTTGATTGGCCTTATGGCTGGATGTTTGCCGATATTAGGCTTTGCCGAAGAGCACTCCCCTGAACCGCCACCATCCTTTAAACGCGACATTCTGCCCATACTCACCCGATACGGCTGCAACGCCGGCGCCTGTCATGGAAAACTCTCTGGTCAGAATGGATTCCGTCTCTCCTTGCGGGGATATGCTCCTGACTGGGATCACGCCTGGATTACCCGTGAATTGAGCGGGCGGCGGGTGAATTATGCTTTTCCGGATCAGAGCACCTTCGTTCAGAAACCCAGCGGTGAATTACAGCACGAAGGCGGCATCCGTTTTCGGCGGGACTCCCGTGCCTGGAAAACCTTGGTGGATTGGGTCAAGGTCCGGGCTCCCGGACCGATTGCGGACGAACCGGCACTGGAACGTCTCGCCGTCATGCCGGCCGGCCGGACCATGAACCTGAATGAGCATCAACCATTGAGGGTCGAGGCGCGTTATGCCGATGGTGAGGTGCGGGATGTAACTTGGCTGGCTCAGTTCTTCTCCAACCATGAAAGTACGGTCTCCGTCAGCGAAACGGGATTGGTTACCGCCCTTCGTCACGGTGAAGGTTCGATACGGGTACATTTCGGATCGTTAGTGGATGTCGTGACCTTCAGCATTCCTTATTCCAACCCGGTAAAAGAGGATGCCTATACGGATCATTGGAATGCGATCGATAAGCCGATCTTCGAGAAACTGAAGTCACTGCGAATTCCTCCGTCGCCCGAAGCCGCTGCTTTCGCATTTGTCCGAAGGGCTTATCTCGATGCCATCGGAACATTGCCTACTCCGGATGAAGTCGCCGCTTTTGTTAAAGATACCAGACCGGACCGTCGGCTTCATCTAGCTGAACACTTGGTCCACAGGCCAGAGTGGATGGATTATTGGACCTTGCAACTGGCCGACCTGCTTCAGAACCGGCGTGAACGTGATCATGATCACCGAGGAGTCAAAGGCGTAAAGGCTTTTCATAGATGGTTAAGAAACCAGTTGAAAGCTGGTCACGGTTGGGATCGAATTTCCCGAAACGTGCTGACCGCAAAAGGCGATGTTCGCGAAAATCCGGAAGTTGGTTATTTCATGACCACGATTAGTTTCTCCAGCCTTGAAGACTCCACCCTGACCGAAGCCGTATCCCAAAGCTTTCTTGGGATGCGGATCGGATGCGCCCGGTGCCATAACCATCCGCTCGAACGGTATACCCAAGACGATTTTTATCACCTGATGGCCTGCTTTAAAAAAGTCAGCATGAATCGAGTCAAGCCGGAGAAAGGCGGGACCGAGTTATGGGTCAAAACAAAAGATCAGGCGAATGTCATGAAGCAAATCACCAAGTTGATTGATGAAGTGGCGAAAATGGAACAGGAAGGGAAGTCCAAAGAAGAGATCGAGAAGAAAAACAAAGACTTGGAGCATCAACGCAAGCGATTGACGGATCTGGCGGATCAGAAATTGACTGTCCAGCAACCTCGGACTCGTAAACAATTGCCTCCTCAAACCTTGGATCGAAAAGCATTGAAAGTGGAAGGTGGCGAAGATCCTCGGGAGGCTTTGGTTGACTGGATGGTAGGCCGTTCGGAATTTTCCGGAGCCATGGTGAATCGAATCTGGAAACATTTTTTTGGCGCGGGTATCGTGGAACCGGTGGATGACCTTCGGGATAGCAATCCGCCGTCGAATCCGGCCTTGTGGAATACGCTGAACAAATCCTTCGCCGATAGCGGTTTCGACCTCAGGCAACTCATGCAACTGATACTGACATCCCGGGCCTATGCGCTTAGCTCGGAAACCCTTCAGGGCAACGTGAAAGACACCCGATTTTTCTCTCGTTATAGACCGAAACGTCTACCTGCCGAAGTGATGCTGGATGCGATCGCTCAAGCGACGGGCGTTCCAAGCCGGTTTGACAGTTACCCGGTCGGTCTGCGGGCCATTCAGTTACCTGAGTCAGATATCGATTCCTATTTTCTTTCCGTCTTTGGTCGCTCTGAACGGGTTTCCGCTTGTGCCTGCGAACGCGAAAGCGATGTGACCTTGCCTCAGATGCTCCACCTGCGTAACGGGGCTGAAGTACAGCAGCGGCTTCATGACAAAGACGGGCGTCTGGCCGGATGGCTGCAAGAAAAGGACCTGGATAAGAGTATCCGGGAAATGTATGCGGTGACGGTAGCGCGTAGCCCGACCGCAGAGGAAAGGAAACTGGTTGGGGAGTTGATTGGGTCAGGCAACCGCGAAGACGTTGTACGCGATTTGTTCTGGGCACTCTTGAATTCAAAGGAATTTGCTTTTAATCATTAAAGGAAAACAATGATCAAAATTATACCAAACACCTTATCCCGGCGAAGCTTCCTGCAGGTTGGAGCGCTGGCCCCGGTGGGTTTGTCTCTTCCTGCGTTGTACGCTTCCGAAAGACGACCCTCCGTTGCCCGAGCTAAGTCGGTGATCCTTATCTTTCTCGGCGGCGGTATTTCGCATCATGATTCTTTCGATCCCAAACCCGATGCGGTGGAGGAGATTCGAGGAAAGTACGGAACCATATCCACTTCGGTCACGGGATTGCGCATCGGCGAGTTGTTGCCAAAGACGGCACAGGTCATGGATAAATTAACCCTCGTTCGTTCCCAATCGCACACGAACAACCATCACGAGACGGCGAGCAACTGGGTGCTGTCAGGACGGTCCGGCTCGGCTCGCGGCGATCATCCGGCGATCGGCGCCATCGTTGCTCATCATGCCGGTTTTAGCGGCATCATGCCACCGTACGTTGCAGTGCCGAAGAATCCTTCTTTTACCTGGGAGTTGGGCAAGAGCGCCTGGCTTGGCGGACGATATGAATCGTTTAAGTGCGGAGATCCTAATCAAAAAGATTTCAAAGTTCGCGACTTGGGCCTGACCCACGGAACGACGCAGCTCGTCCTGGAGCGTCGACAAAAATTGTTGACCGCGATTGATCAACTGGCCCGCAAGGTGGAGGCGGACGACCGTATTTCAACCTTTGACGAGTTTGGTAAGAAAGCGGTGAACATGGTTCTTTCTCCAAACGCTCGCGGTGCGTTCGACTTGGAAAAAGAAGACGTAAAACTGCGCGATGAATATGGCCGCCACACCTTTGGACAAAGTTGTTTGATGGCCCGGCGCCTGGTGGAGCACGGGGTTCGATTTGTCACCGTTAACTATGCCGGCTGGGATCATCACGCCAAGATTTTTGAAGGCCTAGATAAAAAACTGCCGGAATTCGATCAGGGTTTTTCGGCTTTTATCAAGGATATGGAACAACGTGGAACGCTGAAGGATACATTGGTCGCCGTTTTTGGGGAATTTGGCCGGACCCCGAAGGTGAATGACAAGAAAGGCCGTGACCACTGGAATCATGCCGGCTGTATGCTGTTTGCTGGCGCCGGAGTGCAACCGGGTCAGGTGATTGGGGCTTCGGATAAAAACGGCGCCTACGTGATCGATCGACCAATCAGTCCAGCGGATGTCGCTTGGACCATTTACGAGGCGCTTGGCATCGATCCGCGCGAGGAGATTCTCATGCCAGATGGCCGGCCTACGGCGAGTTTGAATACAGGTACACCCATTCACGAGTTATACGGTTAAATCGTGCGAGCATGGATTTGTATATTGAGCCTGAATCTCCTTTCAAGTGTAACCCACGCAGAGGAGAAAAAAGAACCTCCATCGAAACCTGAATTGCCAGTGGCTCGTATCATCGCTCCATTAGTGATACCCGTTGGTTCCAATCTCCCCATTCGGATCCGGGGGGACCATCTGGATAAGGCAAAAAAAATGATCCTTGAATTGGATGGAGAAACATTCGAGTTCGATCCCACTGATAAAAAAGCTGATTTGGGGGAAATCAAGGGATTCGACAATAAGGAAATCGGATCGACAATGTGCATGGCGGAATGCTCTATTCCCGCGGATTGGGTCGGCAAAGCGTTTAATGTCAGCATTATGACGGAGGGCGGGCAGACAGAAGCCATGATCTGTCGAGTAGCTGGAGAAAAAGAAATCTCCGAAAAAGAACCGAATCAAGGATTCAAGGACGCTCAACCGATCAAGGCAAGCCAATCCGTTTTCGGTGAAATCAATCATGACAAAGACGTGGATGTATTTTCCATTTCATTGAAAGCCGGACAGAAGATTCGAATTTCGGTTAAGACCAACACCAGGACAACCTTGATCGATCCGCTCGTCTCGGTCTTTGACCGCAATGGAAGTCAAGTCTCGGGGCAGGATGATTCCGGTTTGGATCGTGACCCCGATTTTGTTTTTTCCCCACCTACTGAAGCAACCTGGTTTATTGTTCTGCAGGATGCCCATCGATTGGGCAGTGAATGGCATGCTTATACACTCAAGGTCTCCGAGTCGACAAAATGATCAGAATCTGTTTCTCATGGTTATTGTTCGTTGGATTTACCTGTGCCGCCGAACCCGTGAGCTGGTTTCATGATCTACGCCCGCTTTTTAAAGCGAACTGTGTTTCCTGTCACCGCCCGGTGAAGCTTAAGGGAAAGCTGGATCTCACCACGTACACAGGCCTCCAGAAAGGTGGGGAGAGCGGTGCAATATTCAAACCGGGGCATCCCGATCAAAGCCTGCTGGTAAATCAAGTGTCTGGAGATGAACCGGAAATGCCACCCAAAGGAGAAGCCTTACGAGCCGAAGAGATCCGGCTCCTTCATCGTTGGGTTCTTGAGGGTGCCCGCGACGATACGCCGAAGCATGCTCCCGACTTTTTTCAACCACCGAAAGCCCCGCCGGTCTATTCGAGCAACCCATCGGTCTCCGACCTCGCCTACAGTCCGGACGGCGAATTGCTTGCCGTAACCGGCTATCATGAGGTACTCCTTTACAACAGCAGGACGATGAATGTCTATGCCCGGTTGTTGGGCGCGTTGCCTCGTCTTGAATCATTGGCTTTTTCTCCCGATGGTCTTCGACTTGCCGCATCCGGGGGGATTCCCGCTGAATTTGGCGAACTGCAAATATGGGATGTGAAAGCGCAAAAACTGGAGTGGCGAATTCGGGCGTCGAGGGATGCCCTCTATGGGGTTTCATGGTCGCCGGACAGTCAAAAGATAGCGGTTGGCGGGGCGGATAAACTAGTGCGGGTTTTTGCCGTTAAGGACGGACGGGAAATCATGCGATGCGACAATCATACCGACTGGGTCTTGGACACGGCGTTTACCCCGGACGGGAAACGTCTAGTTTCAGCAAGTAGGGATAAATTAATCAAGCTCATCGATGTCGAGAGCGGGCAATTGGTGGACGACGTAAACATTCCTCGTGATCCCGAACTTTGCCTGGCCCGTCATCCGTCCGAACCCATTGTTGCCCACGGTGGAGAACATGGTCGTATTCGGCTGCACAAAATGGAACCGCGTGGCGGCCGATTGGCGGAAGGTGATAATGCCGAAAAAAGTTATTTGCGGGAATCCGAACCGCTCACGCCGCCGATTCAAGCCATTGCCTTTAACGGTGATGGTTCTTTGTTTGCCGCCGGTGGAGACAAGGGCGAAGTGCATGTGTTCAAAACGGAAAACGGAAGACGACACAAAACTATTAACATTGGAAGTCCGATTTTCACGCTCGCGTTTAATCCTGCAACCAACACGATCATGGCCGCCGGATCGGATGGAAAACTTCATGTGTTGAATGTTGATTCAGGCGAGGAAATGAAAGTTTTGGACGCAGTTCCTCTCAAGCTAGAAGAATAATCATATCAGGTCTACTCGCCGACTTTGAGTTTGACCGGCGGATTAGAGCGGAGGCGCAAATCGGGGAGCTGGTAACATACGCGAGCTGGAGATCAAGGGCAGTCTGCTGTTTCTCGTTCCACCTGTGCATCAAGAAATTGTCCGGCTAATTGGCGAGCATGGTCGTTCCCATACGTCCCTTGAAATGAAAGCAGAAATTGGAACATACCCAACGTCTGTTCTTGCAGGTCCTCCGACTTCCGGCTGCGACTCAGAATCTGCCTGTAGATGTCTTTGGTTGTGCGTCGTGAATTGGGTTTGCGAATGAAGGTACGGAACAAGGAATTAAGGGTGGCGTCTTTTGGCGGACCACCTTGGCGTTGTGGGCCGGTTGCCGTTGGCTTTTGTTCGGGCCGATTGGTTTTACTTGAACCTTCAACGCGCTGGGTTTTTTCGGGCTTCATGCTCATGGCAACTCGGAGTTGCGCTGTTTTCATGGTGGTGTATTTCAGGTGGCCTGACCTGGCTGCGCTTAGCCGAGTCCTTAAATGAAACAATTCCTCCGCCTGCCGAAGTGCCATTAGCCGCAGTTGCGGGGGTTTTTCCGGCATCCGCGACTCGACAATCTCCCTCAGCGCCATGTCCGGTTTTGGAAGTGGTCCCGTAATTTCCTCGATGATTGAAAGCATGGGATGACTCTGTAACATTCCCTGCCCTTCAAAAGCCAGGTAACGAACGGTCAATCGGCGCAACTGACCCACTTCTTTCGGCAGTCGGGTTTTGCGCAGAAGACGAAGCGCCTTGTCTCCCTTGGGCACGGGTCCTGTGATCTCATCAATCAGTTGCTCGAGGAATGGCAAGTCATGCTCCCCGGAGTCGGTAAAGGCGTGTGAACTGTGGACCCTGCCATCCCGAACCATCACCAGGGTCAAAACCGCACGGCGATTCAGGGCATAATTTCCGGGGCCTTCCAACCCATCCAAGCTGACCATGATGGGCTTTCCCAGTTGCAATGCCCCGAACTTGCCCGCAACGGAAAACTTGTGCCCGCCTGTCGCTAAGCCGTTGCGCTGGTGAACCTGTTTTTCAGCGGCGGTTCGGTCGGGGTTTAAGAAAATGGTAAACCACCTGAAACCCATCAGGGAGCGCCGCCCACCCAACCGATCCAAACCCTGAATCATGGGATAGGTGTTTCGGGTCATGCTGTGTACAAACAGCAGTGCGCCGGGGTTGGAGCCAATCGCCCGGGCGGCATCAAATTCCTGTCCCGCACGAGTTCCCTGTCCATCATAAACCATTACCGGGGCCAGGGGAGTGTTGGATCTGGGGCCTGAAACGAGATCCTGACCATTGCCATGGTTAATCGCCATTGTCAGAGCCAAAACAATGATGGAAACCCATTGATTCATGGCTTGTCTGAAGGACGTGTGTCTGGTGACTGAAGGGGCTTCTTATTTCCTCGTTGAGGAGCGACGGTTGGTGGTGTCATTCGTGATGCCGGTTTGCGGGATCGATATTTTGGAATTCCTTTCAGGGCTTTTTTGAGTTCGTAATTCACCCGGTGTAATTCCATTCCCTGTTTGAGCACAAGCTCCCGCATAGCTTTAGGATCAGTCGGCAATTTTTTACGCACCAAGTCCAGATAATCCTCGGTATCTGATGGCAGGGGACCGGTAAGCTCCTCGATCAAACGCCGCAGAAGTTTCCGGTCTTGTTTACCGATGTCGGTCAGCGCAATTGATTTAATGACCCTGCTGTTTTGAATCATCAACAACGATTGGCTGCATTTTCGGTTCAAGTCCAGGTTCACTGGCCCATCCAACCCGTCAAGACCGACCACAATCGGGTTGTTAAGGTTTAATGAGGCGTTGCTGATTGTCAGGCGTTTTTCGGCGGAGGCGCGGTCGTCGGACAAATAAATGGTAAAGGATTTGAAGCCCAAAATCCCGTATTCGGCAGTTAATTCATCCAAGGCACGCGCCACTGTCATTCCGTTGTGGGACATATGATGAATGAAGAGGAAAGCACCACTGCCATGGCCAATCGCCTGGGCGGCATCGAACTTCCTTCCATTAAGGGGCCGGCTGTTTGCATAGCAATGAACTGTGGGCATCAGGGTTCCTACGGGGGGGCCTGTAACCAACTCTTCTGCAATTGCCCAATTGCCATTCAAAACGCCGCCGAACCCCAGCCCAAGTGCGACGAGAAGTTTTAATTCATTTTTCAAGCGTAACATTTTTGACCCTGACCACCCGAAGCTAGTGCAGTAGTTGAGCACCTACAAAGCGAAAATCCGTGTCATAACCCCCGAAGAAAAGGAGCGGGCCTTCGCTCTCAACGTACCGCCTGATTGGGGGAGGGGCCTCGGGGTGTGGTCGAAGATCCCGAACAAATCCGAACAACTTATTCTTCATTGTTGTTCATTCTGATTCCTGTTCATGTAAATCGCGTCTTTTGCGACCAATGAATTAAGCTGTTGGGAGGTGTATGGTTATGAACCCGGATGAAAGGCTATGAAAGCTTCGGATGGGGATTCGAATCCCTCTTCGCGCACCATCTCCCTTTTTCTCCAACAAATCTGCACCTTGAAACTCTTTGGTGCTTGTCTGCGTTAGGCTCGTTGGATCACTTTCCTGTGCGTTGAAATTTTTATCTAAAACACTGGCTGCTTGCTGTGTTATTAGTGTGAATTTGGTTTATGCAGATTCTCAGCACTTTGAGTTTTTTGAAAGCAAAGTGCGGCCGGTTTTGGCGAATAATTGCTATGAGTGCCACAGCGGACTGGCTGAGCGGCATCGGAGCGGACTCCGTTTGGACAGCCGAGACGCCATTTTGAAAGGGGGCGAACACGGGCCAGCGATCATTCTTGGAAACCCGGACGAGAGTCGAATGATTCGTTACGTGCGACACCAGGGCAAGAAGATGCCGGCGTTGGGCAAACCGAAGTTGAGCGACCTGGAGATTGCGGCTTTGGCGAAGTGGGTTGAGTTGGGGGCTCCTTGGCCCAAGGCAACGGTCGTGCCAACGACGGATAATTACGATTGGACCAAGGTTCGCGAACATTGGGCATGGCGTCCGGTGAAAAAAGTGATCCCGCCGACGGTGTCGGGTGCGAGGGTGCGGAATCCAATCGACCAATTCGTTGCCGAAGGCTTGCGCGAAGCCGGCTTCAGGCAGCCGCCGGAAGCCAGGGCGTCCGTGTTTGTGCGCCGCGTGTTTTTGGATTTGGCGGGACTGCCGCCCACGCCGGATGAGTTGCGCGACTGGACGCAGCGGTTGGGGAGCGACTCCGCGGGCGAGCTAAACGATCAGGCGGTGTCAGTGTTGGTGGATTCCCTGCTGAACCGGCCCCAGTACGGCGAACGCTGGGGACGGCATTGGCTGGACGTGGCGCGGTATAGCGATGCGGGCGGCTGGACGCAGGATAACCGGTCGAATCCCAAGGCGTGGCAGTATCGCGACTGGGTGGTTCGCGCGTTCAATGCCGATCTGCCGTTCGACGAGTTCGTCCGAAGCCAGATCATCGGCGACAAGATGGGGCGCGAGGCAGCGGCCGGTACCGGCTTTTTTGCGCTGGGCCCGACATATGCCTCGGACGGCGGCGACCCGGAGAGCATCGCGCAGGCAAAGAGCGAAACACTCGACGATCGCGTGGACACTTTTTCGCGGGCGTTCCTTGGGCTGACGGTGGCGTGTGCGCGCTGCCACGATCATAAGTTCGATCCGATCCCGATTCAGGATTATTACTCGATTGCCGGCGTGTTCAACAACACGCGCGAAGGCGAAACGCCGTTGGCCGACAGGAAGGTGATAGACGCCTATCACAACGCCCGGAAACCCATCGATGCCCTGCACGACAAAATCCGGAAAGGCAAGAAGCAGCCCAAGTCGGACGAGATCAAGAAACAGATCGCCAACTGGCAAAAGGAGGTTAAGGAACTGGAGGCGAAGGCCCCGCCGAAGTTCGAGTTTGCCCACACGCTGCGCGACATCGGCAGCGAGGACATGAAAGTGGCCCTGCGCGGCAATGCGCTGAAGCCGGGGGAGGTGGCGCCGCGGCGGTTCCTGCGCATCGTCGCCGGCAAAGACCGCGAGCATTTTAATCGGAGCAGCGGACGCGAGCAGTTGACTAAGGCGGTGGTCGATCCGACCAATCCGCTGACGGCCCGGGTGTTTGTGAACCGTGTGTGGCAGCACCACCTTGGCCAGGGGCTGGTGCGCTCGCCGGACAATTTCGGCACGCTTGGCCAGGCGCCAACGCACCCAGAGTTGCTCGACTGGCTGGCCGCGACCTTTGTCGAAAGCGGCTGGTCGACCAAGGCGTTGCACCGGCTGATTCTCACCTCCGCGACCTATCGAAGCAGCAGCGCGTTTGATGAAACATCTTTTGCGAGTGACGGCGACAACCGCTCGCTTTGGCGCGTGACACCGCGCCGGATGGACGTGGAAACGTGGCGGGATTCCCTGCTCGCCGTCACCGGCGAACTCGACCTCAAGATGGGCGGCGGGCCGGTGGGGGACATCGTCGCCAGCAATCGCCGCACACTTTACGCCAAAGTCAGCCGTAACGCGCCTCTGGCTTCAGATAAATTTTTGCGCCTGTTCGATTTTCCCATTCCGCGGGCCAGCGCAGCCAAGCGCACGGCCAACGTCATCCCGCAACAGTTTCTGTTCATGATGAACAGCCGGTTCATGCTCGACCGTGCCCGCGCCCTGGCCAAGCGATTGGAGAGGGAGGCCACCGACGTGACGACCCGCATTGCGCGTGCCTATTTGCTGCTATACGGTCGGGAACCGACCGGTCGTGAGGGGCGCCTGGCGAGGGGATTCCTGAAGGGCACCCAGCCGGCCGACAGCCGGTTGACGCGCTGGCAGCAGTACTGCCAGGCGTTGCTCAGTGCCAACGAGTTCATGTACATTCGTTAAGCTCTTTTCAAACAATGCAACTTCACCGCAATCCACTCCCTCCGATTTCGCGGCGTGACGCCCTGCACCGCATCGGCGCGGGCTTTGGCAGCCTTGGCCTCGCCGGGCTGTTTAACCAAAACGCCACCGCCGGACAGATCTCCCCACTCGCGCCCAAGGCGCCGCACTTTGCGCCCAAGGCCAAGCACGTGATTCAGCTCTTCATGCCGGGCGGGCCGTCTCAGGTGGATACGTTTGATTACAAGCCGAAGATCGCCGATTTCGTCGGGCAACGCCCGAAGATTGTTGACCGCAAGTCGCTGCGGAATACCAAGAACGGCCTGTTCCCGTCGCCCTTCGGTTTCAAGCGATATGGGCAAACAGGCAAATGGGTGAGCGATATTTTCCCGCACACAGCGAAGTGCTCCGATGACATTTGTTTCATCCACTCAATGCATACGAACATTCCCGAGCATGCAGGCGCGATGATGATGTTTAATCTCGGCCACCTGCAGCCCAGCCGACCCAGCCTCGGCTCGTGGTTATGCTATGGCCTCGGCACGGAGAACCAGGAACTGCCCGGCCTCGTTGCCATGAGCCCGCGCGCGAAACCCCGCGGCAAAGCGGCGCACTGGGGCAACTCATTTTTGCCAGGAGCCTACGCCGGCGTGTACGCGAATATCGCCGAAATGAAGCCGGACAGCATTTTGCGCGACCTGAAAAATCCGCATCTATCCCGCACCGAACAACGTCAACAGGCCAACCTACTCGCGCAGCTCAATCACTTTGATCTCGAGCGCCAGCAGCAGGATCAGAAACTGGAGTCCAGCATCCAAGCGATGGAGATGGCCTTCCGCATGCAGTTCGCTGTGCCGGATGTTTTTGATACGGCCAAGGAAAGCAAACCAACACTTGATCTCTACGGTAAAAGCGAGTTCGCCAAAGGCTGCCTCATCGCTCGGCGCCTCGTGGAACGCGGCGTGCGCATGGTGCAACTCTCGCACTCCATCAGCGGCTACGACATCGCGTGGGACACCGGGCATGGCGATATCAAGGGTGGCCATGCCCACCTCGCCCGCGAATGCGACCAGGGCATCGCCGGTTTGATTCAGGATTTAAAACTCCGCGGTTTACTCGATGAAACACTCGTCATCTGGGGCGGCGAGTTCGGTCGTGCGCCGACTTCCGAGGGTCAGAAGGGCCGCGACCATGACCACTACGGATTCACCGTCTGGATGGCCGGCGGTGGCGTGAAACCCGGCTTCACCTACGGTGCCACAGACGAGTTCGGCTGCTCCGCCGTCGAGAATCCCGTACACGTACACGACCTGCACGCCACCATCCTGCACCTCATGGGGCTCGACCACGAAAAGCTCACCTACCGCTATAGTGGCCGCGACTTTCGTCTGACGGACGTCCACGGAAAAGTCATACACGACATCATTGCCTGAAGCGCAAAGGATGGAGTCGGGCAGGCTGTTGCGATTCACATCGACCGGCACCGGATGGTTCGGTGTGCAGCGATTGGAAATCCAAGATCTTCCTTATTCCTTATGTCTGCATCGTTATCACGAACGCTGGCTGAAGACCTCAAACCATCTCCTTGACGGAATAAGGATTCACGTTCTGGCGCTTGGACAAGAGGTTGGCTGCATCGTTGCCGATAAAGCGTTCAGCCCCGGCATCAAACTGCAGTTTTTGGTTGCCGACCCTGTGGGCGATGTTTCCCATGTGCATGACAGTGGTGCTGCCATGTGCCAGTCCAACATCAGCGTTGGGGCGTTTGCGATTGCGGATGCAGTCAACAAAGTTTTGCTGATGCTCCAGATCGGGGTGTCGACCGTACTGCTCCTCCACCACCTTGCCGCCCGAGGTGAAGACCTGCCAACCCCCACCGTGGCGGCCGAGCATCATGTTGTCTTTCGTGCCGTAAAACTCGATGCGCGTGGCACATTGCGGCCAGTACGGGAATTGGTCGCCGGAACGAATCCTACCATTAATTTTGCTCATGGCATTGGCAAAGTGCGAGTGCTCAAAAGTCATGACAAATTCAGGATAATCGTAATGCAGAATCTCGACGTCGGGCACCTCGCCATCGTCACCCTTGTGTTGCAGGCGTCCGCCAGAGGCAGATACCGACTTGGGCGTGGCCGGGTCCCCGAGCGCCATTATTGTGAGGTCAAGTTGGTGGATGCCGCAGTCGGCCAGATCACCGCCTGAGTAGTCCCAAAAATAGTGCCAGCCGCCATGGAAAATTTTGCTGTGGTACGGCCGCGTCTTGGCCGGGCCTAGCCATGTCTTCCACGGAAACCCACTTGGTGCCTGGCCAGGCGCTCCCAAGTGGAACGGTCCACCGCCCTTCAGGTTGAACACCTTGACCAGACGAATGTCGCCGAGTTTGCCGGACTGAATGTAGTCGCGGGCGGCGAGATTGTACGGTGCGCTACGATTCTGGGTGCCCACCTGTACCACGCGTTTGTATTTGCGGGCGGCCTCCACGAGCTTGCGGCCTTCCCAAATGTTGTGGCTAAAAGGTTTCTCGACGTAGACATCCTTGCCCGCCTGACAAGCAAGAATAGCTGCCGGCGTATGCCAGTGGTCGGGTGTGGCCACGACTACGGCATCAACGTCCTTGTTGGCGAAAACCTCCTCCATGTGCGTGGCGAGAAGCGGTTTGCGGCCGCCCTGCTGCTTGGCGATGAAGTCGGCAGTGCGCACCAGGCGCTCCTCGTGGATATCACAAATCTGAGTGCAGACAACATCACTGCGCGAAGCCAAGCTCGAAGTGACCTGTGTGCCGCGGCCTCCGCAGCCAACCAGGGCAACTTGGACACGGTCATTGGCGCCGAGCGCTTTGCCAAGCGAAGGGAAACCTATCACGGTTGAACCCAAGCCGGCCTTCAGGAATGTTCTGCGTTTGATGGGATTCATAACACCCCAATCTTAACAAGTCGGCCTTTGAACTGCACCACTTTATTGATTGCCCGTTTTGGACAAGGACGGTGAAGTTTCGCTCACGCGGTGTTTGGGTTTCTTGGCAACCGTCGGAGGGTATAGATTCGCAAAGGTTTGCTTTCCTCAACATGGACGGAATAAGGGTTCACGTTCTGGCGCTTGCCAGTTGAACTAAATCTCGCGGCCGACCGACTCGGCGATGGGGGCCAATTCGTCCATCAACGCGGCGAAACCCTCCAGGTCGATCTGTTGTGCGGCGTCGCTGATGGCCTCGGTCGGGTTCGGGTGCACCTCGACGAGCAGCGCGTCGGCACCCACTGCAACCGCGCCCTTGCACATCGAGCGCACCAGCGATGCCTTGCCGCAGCCCTGGCTGGGATCGACGACGATCGGGCAGTGCGACTCAGCCTTGACGACGGCCACCGCGGAGAGGTCGAGCGTGTTCCGCGTGTAATCCTCGAACGTCCGGATGCCGCGCTCGCAGAACAGCAGGTTCGGGTTGCAGTTGGCCAGGACGTATTCGCCGGCGAGCAGCCATTCCATGATGCGCATCGACATGCCGCGCTTGAGCAGCACCGGCTTGCCGGTCTTGGCAGCGGCGATGATGAGCTGAAAGTTTTGTGCGTTGCGCGTGCCGATCTGCAGCATGTCGGAGTACTCGGCGACCAGTTCGGCCTGATCCTGCGAGAGCAGCTCGGTGACGATCGGCAGGCCGGTTTCCTCGCGCGCCTTGGCCAAAAGCTTGAGCCCCTCCTCGCCGAGCCCCTGGAACTCGTACGGCGACGTGCGCGGCTTGAACGCCCCGCCGCGCAGCATGCTCGCGCCGGCCGCCTTGACGGCGTGCGCGGTTTTCATCAACTGCTCCTCGCTCTCGACGGAGCAGGGGCCGGCCATGACCTGGATTTTTTTGCCGCCCACGATCACGCCGCCGGCGTTGACGGTGGAGTTCTGCGGGTGCGCCTCGCGGCTGACGAGCTTGTGGCGTTTTTGGATCGGCGTGACCGACTCGACCTGCGTCCAGGCGTTGAGCACATCGAGGTCGCGGTGCGACTGCTCGTCGCCGATCGCACCGATCACCGTGCGGGCGACGCCGTGCATGACATGGGGCTGGTAGCCGAGTTTTTTGATTTCCTCGACGACGGCGTTTTCCTCCTCGGGGGAGACGTTGTTTTTAAGTACGACTATCATTTTGGTTTTATTTTTTGCGCCGGGGGAAGCGGGCCTGGGACAAAAAAAGCCGCAGGCTTGGCTGCCTGCGGCTGGGTAAATTCTGTTTCAGTTCATCAACAAATTCCCAAGACACGCAGACGGCGCGGGCTGGTAAACCAATACCAGCCGCTAAAAAATCCGAAATA